>WNFA01000690.1_pt1 | contig 26846 bp, 27 predicted proteins | sample 5400481 | NCBI WGS metagenome assembly WNFA01 (sample SAMN13153340, study PRJNA577476) | soil metagenome | isolation source: 120 cm saprolite under Douglas fir tree site 2 hole 1 replicate 2 | place: USA:California | collected 2015-04-18 | reverse complement strand
GCAACCGTCTCTTGCAAGCTCTCGCTGACCAGAACGTGCTCGATAAATCGGCACTCTACAAAGCGTAGAGAGCGGATTTATCCGGCTCGTCCGAGCAAGCGTGCGTCTTCTCGTTCGCTGAGAGCACTACGATAGCAGGAAGCGGTCAAATACCCACCTGGGAATGCTGCCCCAGTGAAGGGCTCTGGGAGTGCTTCTTTAACCAGTGGTGAAGGGAAGCTACCGTGAGGAGCACATGTCCCGCCTGCTATCTGTGTCGAGGGGAACGCTTTCACCTGGCGTAAGCCAGTGTCTTACGGTTTGGGCATTCCGTTTCAAAATGCCCTCCCGTAAGGGATATTCCGCCTGCGGGCGGCGTTCTTTCCTCTCATCCCTGAGATAGGGATGAGAGGAAAGAACGCCGTTTCTATGGTAACTAAGGAGAAATAAAGAATAGATGAGTAAGTTGCTAGATATGTTTACGCAGGTACGCCGGGCACAGGGTGGCAGTGGTATGGGTTTTGTGGGTAAAAGCAAGGCCGCGACGAAGCCACACGCTGCCGCGCTTGTTGTGGAAATGAGCGAGATTGACCGGGAAAGCGTAGAGGCCGCCATCAAAGCGGGAGCAGATGGATTGCTTTTCACATGGGATGGTAAGGATAAGGGCGAGGGCGAGATTGAAACGCTCAAGCAAGCGATTGATGCTGCTACAACGAGCGACGAGAAAATTGTTTGTGGTCTACAGGTCACCGGCGGCTGGGATAAGCTAGAGCGCGAGAGTATGGAACGCTTCAAAGACGTGGGAGTAGAGTACATTGTGCTGCCGCTCCAGGCGCCGGCGCGTTTACTCGCGCTGAAAGTCAAGGACCTGGACCTGGTCGTCACGGTGCCGATGCGCGAAGGGGAGATGTACCCACTTTTCATACGCAATCTGACGGCATTCGATAATATCACGGCGGTACGGCTGGATTTCTGGCTGACTGACGAGATCGGCACAATGACTATCGAGGACGCGCTACACTACCGCGCGGTGCGCGAGGCGGTACGTTTCCCCGCTTTGCTCAATGTGCGAGGAAACATGAACACTGCCGATGCTTATACGCTCGTCACGCTTGGTGCGCAGGCTGTTGTGCTAAGCGCCGGGGACATGGGAGCGAAGACGCAGAAGCAGATTAAAGCGCTGCGTGAGCTGCTGGAAAAGGTTCACGCCGAAGAGAAAGAGAAGGAGAAGGAGAAGAATACACCGACGTTACTGGGTAGAACAAGCGCTCCTGCGCCAGGCACTCTAAACTGACCTTCCAGAGCGGGGCATGTCCCGCCCGATAGTTTGCTTTACCGTATAGGCGTGACATGAAGGGGCGTAGCTGCGACAGGTAGTCAGGATGCTTCTTTTTCTCCCGGCTGGCCTGACGGGGGAATGTGCCAGTACAACTGCCGGCGGGGTACACGACGCAGCAAACTGAGAGTGGCCTGCCAGACGGTCATGGGGTTTACGTTATTGCGCCAGTAGTAATAGCATGCAATCTCGTCCGGCTCAACGTTGATTAAATGCGTAAAGGCAGACTCCAATTGCTTCTCCCCATTTTCATCCAGGTTGAAGTTCTGCAACCAGAGTTGACTGCGTTTTTTATACTGGCGAGTCGTCTCCACGAGAGTACGTCCCCATTTTTCTACCGCCGCCACGTCTTCATTGAACAAATGCCAGAAGGGATGACAGCCAAGTGTATCCAGTTCGGGAAGCGTGGCCAGGTCATCTAACTGGTACAGGTCGTTCGGCGTTAATACAATCGTTGTTTTCGCATGCCTGTCTATGCGCTTGACGCAGGCGCACAGCTCGCCCAGGAAGTCGACAATGGAACGGCGGCGGAAGCGCGGCAGATCGGTCACATCAGGGCAGAGCGCCCGGCAGGCGGAGCAAAAACAGGTTATATCCAGACCACGTGGCTCATCGATGAAAATCCCATTGATGGGATAGGTAGTCAGGCAGTGCTCAATTTCTTTGAAGAGCCAGGCACGAAAGGGTTGATGATTGAAACAGGAGGCGTCGTGATAGCGCCCATGACTATCCATCACGCGAGAGTGCGGGTGCCGGAAGGTATACCAGCTCGGCATGAGCGATGGCCCGGCGAACAGGTTGCCATAACGGCCAAAACTCAAGTGGACCTTCAGGCCGACATCCTGTGCCAACCGCAGGCCACGTTCAAGGTCACGACGCTGGCGCTGCTCCTCCTGCTCATAAACGGCATAGACGATGCTTCCTGCACCCACAGCTCGGATGCGGTCAAAATCGCGCTTCACTGTCTCCGGGTGAAGCAGGGGGTGAAAATAAGCGATAGTTATGTCCATGAGATTACCTTATAGCAGTGATAGCCGGAAACAGTATCAAAGAGAAAGAAGAGCGGCACATGGCTACAGATAACAGCAACTGTCATGATTTTGAGAAACTAGTCCAACACAGGAAGATGCGGCAGAACCTGTATGTATCCTTAGAGCAGAGTATACCATAGATAAGGTCAGCATAACCCTTGAAGAGTACCTTTGTTGGATGCGCAATTAAAGTTATGTTACAAACAGTATTTCTGGGCGGTATTCATCTCTTGAGCTTGACAAGCTTGACATTTCTATGCACAATGCACGCATGAGTCACGCACAGCGAGCACAGACTCCGGAAAATGGCTGTATAGTTCAGGCTTACGCCAAGATAAATCTTACGCTGGATGTGTTGGGGCGGCGAAATGATGGGTATCATGCATTAGCAACGGTGATGCAAACCATTGATCTGCACGATACTATTTGCCTGAGCGCTGCAGATGGTGATGAAGTGCAGATTACTTGCGCATCACCAGCACTGAGCAGTAGCGAGAACCTGGCTGTACGCGCCGCGCAACTGCTGCGCCAACGGCTCGGGCTCACGCGCGGGGTCGTGATCGAATTGCACAAACGTATCCCGATTGCGGGGGGATTGGGCGGAGGCAGTAGTGATGCCGCTGCTGTCTTGCTTGCTCTAAAGCGGTGGTGGCAATTACCATTAGCGCCATCGGACTTGCTCGACCTGGCAGCTTCACTGGGTTCAGATGTGCCTTTTTTTCTGACCGGTGGCCTCGCACTTTGTGAGGGGCGCGGCGAACGGATAACGCCTCTCGCTCCTTACTGGCCAGAGGCCATGAACTGGCTGCTGCTACTCAAACCAGCCATCAGTATAGCAACGGCGGCAGTCTTTCGTTCGCTGCCTGCCAGCGACTATACCGACGGCAGGCACAGCCGGGCAGTCTGCTCAGCGTTACATGCAGGTAAGATGCCACAGGTGGAAGACCTGCATAACGGCCTGGAACGCAGCGTACTGGAGGGTTATCCAGAGGTTGCCCAGGCCAGGGATGACCTGCTACATGCTGGTGCTTCCCTGGTGCGGCTTTCCGGGAGTGGACCGACGCTCTTCGCACCGTTTGCTGAACAAGCTGATGCCATGCTGGTCCAGCAACAACTGCAAGGCAAAGGATACGAAGTGTTCCTGTCGCGTGCAATACATCCTTATGCAGGGGGTGTAAGTTTTTTCTAGTGTGGAAGAAGGAGACACATCTACTATGGCCGATCTGTACTATTGTGTTAAGTGCAAGAAGAAGACCGAGATGAGGGACGCGCAGAGGGTGACGATGAAGAACGGGAAGCCTGCTTTGAGGGGTCACTGCTCGGTCTGCGGCACTACCGTCAATGCCATCCTTGGGTCGGAGAAGAAATCCTAGCACTTGCAAGCTCTTACGTACTTTCGTGGCGTGGACTTTGTATGTATCATTCACGGAGACGTGGATACATACAAAGTCCACGCTGTGCTAATTTAATAGGTCTCAACGTCTCTCTGCGAAGCACTTAAGTGCGCAGGCAGTGGGCTGCAGAATATAGAAGAACGCAGCCGCTTTCCACTACACTATCTGCATCTTGTCATCATAGAGAGGGACCTTGAAATGATCATCACCAGCCTCCTGGTTTTCGTCGTAGTAGCTTTTGAACTGGCTTGCTACTCGCTCTGGATACCTGATCCATCACAGAAATCCCTGAAGATACATTCACTTGACAGGCAGCTTGGAAGGGCCGCCTACATCGCGGCATACATGCTATCCCTACTAAGGGCCCCGCTCGGCTTGCTTCCGTATCTGGCGAAGTTGTTTATCTTCTTTGTGCTCAATGTCCGCTACGAATCAGCTCAAAGTACCTACTTTCGCGAGGCGATCAATATGGCTGGCGATTTTGTCAACCTGGGCGTCACTATGATAGCGATCTGGTTAGTAGCAGGGCCGCCGGGGTTGCAGTTGTCGACGTCCATCCTGTACTTACCAGTTGGAGCTGAACTCATCCGGCTCATGGCGGAACGCGTGCCAATCACCTTCAGTGCATTATGGCAACTTGTTCCACATAGACACATCGCCCGGGGTCTCCTGGCACGCCAACATCCCCACACCTTCTGGAGGTTGATTACTCACTGTTTCGCTCGCTACTGCCGTTATTATGCACTCGACAATACCGAGAGGGCGCAATACGTCTTGCACGCACTCAAACGACGGGCTGCACACGAGGAGGATTTGACAAAGCGACTTGAATACATCCAGGCATTCCGCAGCATCCCACAGCGGTATGGACTACGCAGCGGGAAAGTGCGTGATGTGGCTCGTGGAGAAGTATTTATCCACAGCACCTGGACGAACGACCCCTGGCTGCTGGTGGGAATGGCGATACGACGCGCACCCTGGATGTTTGACCCGCGTTATTTACGCAGGCCATTTTACTACATGACAGAAGCGAATCGCCTGGCTACACTTTGTGCGTTAGAACATGCCCGCTACTCTCTTCCCTATGCCATCTTCCAGTTCGGCCATGAGATTCGCGTTGCGCGGCTGCACCTGTTTTATGCACTGCTACGCTGGGCAGGCGTGGATATCGAATGGAAAGTGCAGGCAGATGGGACATTTCAATTTGACCAGTTCATCTGCTGGCTTGAAATGTGGCTCAGTCATGGGAAAAAGGCGTCCGAGCAGCAGTTTCTCTATTCAGATGACGAAGCGATCGCCGATATTTTGTACACACATGATGCTTATGAGCCGGTAGCAGCAACAGAAGTTGCATCACAGTACACTTACCCGTTGAAGTATGTCGAGGAGGTGCTGCTGGACAAGATTCACGCCGCAAAGGCGGAGCGGGAAGAGCGCCCTCGACGTGCGATGCCTGGTTTTGATATAATGGGACGGTCGACAGCGTGAGACGAAAAGACCAAGGAAGATCAGGCAGGAGGAGAATATGCCACTGTGGGATTCAGTACATCGCGGCCTGGAAAAGGCATCGCAAGAGGCGGCACGCATTGCCAGAACACAACGGCTACGTAGTACCATCGATGGATTGGCGCGCCAGGCAAACACGCAGAGCACCAACCTGATAGACAAAGCCCTGGAACTGTTTACAGCGGGGCAGTTGATGCAAAGCGAACTTCTTCCGATCTGCCAGGAACTGGTGAGCCTCAGGCAGCAAATCAACGATGCGCAAATCGAATTGAAGCAGATCCAGGCCACGCAACCCCCCGCCGCGGCCACAGCGGGCCAGGTCGAAGGGCCGGTTACTTACCCTCCTACAATGCCGATGTCCATTCCCTACACTCCAGCAGAAAGCAGTGGTGATCTCCCGCCTACTATCTATGCACCGCCCCCACCTGGATACCAGTCCTACCTGGAGAGCGTCGGCGGCGGCGACGTTACAGCACCGCCCCCACCCGATATAGGACCTTTGACTATCTCCTCAATGGAAACAGTGATGATGGGTGCAGGTACAGCAGGCTCACCTCCCACGCCAGCCGTGCCGCAACCGGCAAGCCAGACCTGTCCTGCATGCCGGACTGAAATTCAACCTGGGCACGCCTTCTGTTCTAACTGTGGCACGCCTGTGCAGAACAGCGATGCGCTTCAACTGCCAACTATGCGAGCCAGCGCTGCGGAACCCGCTTATGCTGGCGACCAGGGGACGGTGCGGGCAGGTACAGCGGAATCACCTTATGTGGGAGGCGATGAGACGGTGCGAGCAGATACAACGTTCTCCGGGAATGCTACAGAAAATGAGCCAAAAAGCCCTGTCTCTTGAGAGAGCAAGGATGATCAGAACCTCTGTCATGAATGACAGGGAGTCTCAGCTCTGGTATAATATGCCCGGCCAAGACGCCATTTGGATTTTAGTCTTAGAGCGAACAAAGGACGTAAAGCAGCATGAGTATTCTGGAATCAGTACAGCACGGACTGGAGAAGGTCTCACAGGAAGCATCGTATCTTGCTAAGATACAGCACCTGCACGCGGTGATCAATGATTTGACCTTCAAGTGCGGCATGGATCACCAGGCATTAGCGAATAAGGCGATGGAGTTGTACGCAGGCGGACATCTGTCACAAAATGAACTGCTTCCTTTATGCCAGGAACTGGCGAACTTCCAGCAGCAAATAGAGCAGGTAAAAGCTGAGTTAAAGCAACTTCAAGAAAACCCACCAACCTCGCACGCGGAGCAGCCAGCCGGACCTGGACCGCTATCTCCCACATATCCGGCCTATCCTGGAGCGCCTGTACCTCCTGCTGGCTATTTCGCTTACCCTGGCACTCCCGGCTATGCCGGTTATGCTGCTACACCAGGAGCACCTGTACCTCCTGGCTACGCTGCGGCCTACCCTGGGGCTCCCGGCGTACCTGTCTACGCCGCTTATCCCGGCACGCCAGGAGCGCCTGTGCCACCTCCAGCCAGCTTCATAGCCTATGCCGGAGACCCCACCCAGGATCCAACCAGGAGGGTACCGACAGACCCACTGCCGGAATTAGACTCAAGTCAGCAACCCCACGCCTAAGGGCGGGGACTTGCAGAAAGCACGTCCCGAAGCTGACCAGCCCCCTGTATGCATGCATGCAGGAGCCGTTAGGAGGGAAAGGATAGGCACTGGCAAGTGGCTTTTCCAGCTTGCCGCTCTGCGGTCTTGCATTAAACAGCGTGATGGGGTTCAAAACGCAGTGTGCAAGACGTATGAAACCCTTCCATAACCGGGCGAGGAAAACCTTACCGGTGGCGCTCTCCGGGCAACCAGGAGCACCGACGCGCCGCCTCATTACGAGGCACCTTGAGGAGGAACGATGTCACGGGTGTGTGTGGTCGATGCACAGCGTCGACCTTTGATGCCATGTACCCCTGCACGAGCACGCATGCTCTTGCACCAGCAGAGAGCCGCAGTCCTGCGTCGATTTCCGTTCATACTCATCTTGAAGGCAGCCAAACCTGCTGCCTTGATCCAGCCTTTGCGTCTCAAAATAGATCCCGGATCCAAGACGACAGGGATCGCTGTGGTCAACGATACGACCGGGGAGGTAGCCTGGGCAGCCGAGATGACCCACCGCGGGGACCAGGTGCATCAGGAACTGACGACGCGCCGAGGGGTTCGTCGCAGTCGTCGCTCCAGACATACGCGCTATCGAGCAGCCCGGTGGCGTAACCGTCGGCGTCGAGCAGGCTGGCTGCCCCCATCTCTGGAGAGCAGGGTACAAAACGTGCTCACCTGGGTGAACAGGCTCTTGCGCTGGTGCCCGATTGGAGCTATCTCGTTGGAGTTGGTACGCTTTGATCTGCAATTGCTCCAGAATCCGGATATCACCAACCTGGAATATCAGAGAGGCACGTTGTTCGGAACCGAATTACGCCAGTATTTGCTCACGAAATGGGGGCATCAGTGTGCGTATTGCCTGGCCACAGCAGTGCCCCTCGAAATCGATCATATCCTGCCACAGAGCCGCGAGGGGAGCGATCGGCTCGCCAATCTGGTGATCTGCTGTCATAGCTGTAACCAGGCGAAAGGGAATAGGTCGCTCGAAGACTTTCTGAGCGACCGGCCAGAGGTACTGGCGCGGGTGCAGGCTCAACGCACAGCACCGCTCAAAGATGCCGCCGTTGTGAATAGCACGCGGCTTGCGCTCTATGAGCGACTCGAAGCGACTGGCCTGCCTGTTGAAACCGGCTCTGGTGGCCTCACCAAATGGAACCGCAGCAACAGAGGACTGCCCAAAGAGCACTGGGTTGATGCGGCTTGTTGCGGCGCTTCCACCCCAACACGCCTGCAACTCAAGAAGGTGTATCCCTGGCTGATCACAGCCTCAGGCAGGCAATGCCGACAGATGCGTAATGTAGACAAACGTGGGTTCCCAGTCGGCAAACCCAAAGGGCCAAGCCGGGTGCGAGGCTTCCGCACCGGCGACCTGGTCAAAGCGGTGTGTCCATCCCATCTGGGCGCGGCAGGCACACATGTCGGACGCGTGTTAGTGCGGACACGAGGGATCTTTGATGTCGTGACCAGGCACGGACGGGTCAAAGATATTCCGGCTCGGTGTTGTCAATGCTTGCAGCAGAAAGATGGCTACGCCTATCAGCTTGGGGCGGCGCTTCCCTCGCATGGCTAAAGCCAGCGGCACCCGCGCCGCATCTCTGATGGGCCTACTGAAGCTGAAGCCGCAGCGCCTGAGACTGCGCCAGCACATCATCACCATTCTCTGCCATATCCTGCGCGTTCCATTTGCACTACTCGATAGTGTACGCTATCCCTTTACGCGGCAGGCGAGGCAGCACCCGCGATCTATTGTGGTGATAAAGCCATGCTGCCTGGGTGATGTGTTGATGACAACCCCGTTCCTGGAGGTTATCCGCCGCGCCTACCCACAAGCCACTATAACCTATGTCGTGGGTACATGGTCTAAAGTTGTTGCGGAGCACCAGCCTGCCATCAATAGGGTGATCGACAGCGGCACAGTTGGTATTCCCGGTCGTTATAGCGTCAACGACTATAAGAAGCTCGTACGTGTGTTGCGCAAGCAGCGCTTTGACCTGGCGTTCGTGCTGGACCGCTCGCCAAGGCTTACGTTTCTACCCTGGCTGGCAGGTGTGCCCCGGCGAGTTGGCCCCGATAGCCTGGGACGTGGCTTCTCGCTTACCGACCGGGTTGCAGTCTCCAGTTCACCCGCACATTTGCAGCACCAGGCGGAGATTTATCTTGACCTGGCTCGTAAGCTAGGCCTGACCATCGATCACCCGCGTATGAGCTTTGAAACTACGGAGGAGGAGCGGAGGGCAGCTCTCCCACCTTCGCCTATGCGGGTAGCGCTGTTTCCAGGCGGGGGCAGCAATCCAGGTATGGAATTGACCGCCAAACGCTGGCCGCTCGAACGCTATAGAGAACTGGCGCGGAGGCTGGTGCATGAGTTAAGCGCAGAGGTCATATTGATTGGTGGGCCTGATGATGCAGCGCTCAATGAACAACTACTGGAAGGCCTGGATGTGCCGGCGGGAGCAATCATCAACCTCGCCGGTAAGACAAGCATCGGGCAATTAGCCGCGCAACTCGAACGCTGCGTGCTCTTTATCGGTAATGACAGCAGTCCAATGCACCTCGCGGCGGCGGTTGGCATCCCGGTGATCGCAATCTTCGGCCCCACGAGTCCGCAGGAGTACGGTCCCTATTCTCTCGATGATCCCAGGCACATAGCTCTCTGGCATCATCCCACCGGGCAGCCTTGCTTCTTCCTGGGTAAGATGCAGACCTGTACTCACTGCACATGTATGCAGGCAGTGACGATTGAAGAGGTATGGAGCGTAGTACGAAGCCTCATGCCTATGCGCGACCATAGCAGCGCATAACGCTGGCAAGGCGGTCGGGCTCCAGAGCGTAAGCCAGGAACCTGGGCGAGGTTGTCCAGGTGTGTTAAAATTGATTCAATGTCGTTAAGATAGCGCGGTCGATGCAAAAAGCAAAGAGAGTGACGGATGGATACACTACGCTGGACGATACAAGATCTGGAGCTATTGCCGGAAGACGGCAACCGGTACGAGATCGTGGATGGAGAATTGTACGTGGCTAAGCAACCTCATCTACACCACCAAATTGTGTGCAGTAAGATCGTTGCCTTACTGGAACATTGGAGTGAACAAACACACATGGGTTTGGCAATTTTTACACCAGGAGTGATTTTTACAAATGACGATGCCGTGCTCCCAGATGTGGTTTGGATTAGCTATGAGCGCCTGGCTACAGCTCTACAAGCAGATGGGAAACTCCATAGCTCTCCTGAACTCGTCATTGAAGTTCTTTCGCCAGGTGCAGAGAATGAGCGCCGAGACCGTGAGCTTAAGCTCAAGCTGTATTCGCGTCGGAACGCCAAAGAATATTGGATTGTGAACTGGCAAGAGCGAACCCTTGAGGTCTATCGCCGCGAAAACGCCGAGTTGAAGCTTATCAAGACGCTTGACGAGACCAACGCACTGGACACCCCACTTTTACCAGGATTTAGCTGCAAGGTTGGTGAGCTTTTTACCAGCGTTGTAAGGTAACTATTCAGGGTCTACGTCCATTCGGGGGAAGGAGTGGGCGACCATAAAGGTCCACCCTACCACTCCTCACCTCCTCGCCCTTACGGGCATGGGATTCCCCCTGCAAGGAGGGAGAACCACCAATCAAGTCTCCTTGCTCTTGCGCTACCTTAAGCCTTATAAAACCTTGAAACATCTATTAAGAACCTTAGTTTTACTAGTTGTACGCCTGCTTGGTATGCCGGGAGCGCGAGCAGCAGCGCGGCAAGCGCGCTTGCCACTGCCCGGGACGGCACGTATCCTGCTCATACGCCCTGATCACCTGGGGGACTTGCTGCTGACGACACCTGTGCTGCAGGCGTTGAAAACACGGGCACCTGACGGGCGTATTACTATGATGGTCGGGCCGTGGTCAAGCGAGATCGTGGCACGTCATCCCGACATCGACAATGTTACTACCTTTGCCTTCCCCGGCTTCCAGCGCGCGCCGCAAAAGTTGTGGACGCCGTATATCTTACTATTCAGCGCAGCGCAGCAACTAAGGCGAGGGAAATATGACCTTGTCATCAACCTGAGGCCTGATTTCTGGTGGGGCGCGGCATTGGCCTACCTGGCGCGGATTCCACGGCGGGTCGGCTACGCTATCTCACCCGGTACACCTTTTCTTACACGCGCCCTGCCCTACCCTCCACACGAGCACTGGACGGTTTCCGTGCCCCGCCTGGCGAGTGCCGGTCTGGAAACCCTGGGGTATGCTGCACTTGAAGAACCGTTCACGCCGGAGCGCTATCCACTACAGTTTACCCCCACGGCAGATGAGCACGGGTGGGTTGCCGAACGATTGGGCAAAGCGGGAATTGACGCACGGACGCCGGTTGTGGTGATTCACGCCGGCGCCGGCGCACCTGTCAAGTTATGGCGAACACAGGCATGGTCGGATTGTGCTAACGCGCTCACTACATTATTGACAGGACCCGTTCCGGTGCGTATTATCCTAACTGGAAGCAAAAGCGAGCGGTCGATGATGGAGGAGATCGCACAAGGCATAACATCGCCCGTGCTGCTCGTATCTGATGCTACGGTGGGGCAACTGGCGGCACTGCTGGCGCGAGCGCAACTGGTACTCGGGGTTGATAGCGGGCCACTCCACCTGGCAGTGGCACAAGGTACGCCGTCGGTGCGCATCTATGGTCCAACCGAAGCTCGCATGTATGGGCCGTGGGGACCAGCAGAGCAGCACCTCGTCGTCGCATCTATACAGCGCTGTCCAGGCTGCCCGGTCATTCCCTGCGGGCGCATCGATTTCCGTCCCGAGGAACTGGCGGCACATTCCTGCGTACGGCTGGTAGCAGAGCAAGAGGTCCTTGCAGCAGTACGTAAACTGATGCCATACCTCACACGTGATACTGGTGCAGGCCAGCGGACGCAATAGCATAAATTCAATATGCAGAAAATACATGTCACAAACAGAAAAACAACTGAGCATTGTAGATAACTACGGCTATCCACTGCCGCCGGGTACATACAAAAGAGTTCGCAAAATCGGCATACGCGCAAGTAAAGGCGTACTGCTCAAGTGTATCTATCTCGTCATGAGTCTACTGGGATTTTTGCTCTGGCTGGGGAGATTGGGGAAGAAGAATCCACCGCTGACGCCGCAGAGTTTTCATCCACGACGCATCCTGGTGCTTCGCCTGGACCTGATAGGCGACCTGGTGCTCTCGCTGACCGTGGTGCGGGCACTGAAACGCACCTACCCACAGGCGGAGATCGACTTGCTTGCCATACCATCCAGTGCCAGGGTTGCACTCAACGATCCCAATCTAAGCGAGGTCATTACGTACGATCCAAACATATGGCGTCGTCCAAAGGCGCTGGCGCAGCCTAAAAACTGGCGTGATGCGCGAGCGCTGCTGCGCCGTTTTCACCAGCGCCATTACGACCTGGCTGTGAGTGTCTATGGTCCATGGGCCGGGATACTGGCGGTATTGAGCGGAGCTAAAAGACGTGTGGGCTATGGGCGCGAGAGCTATCCAGGCTTTATGACCGACAGCGTGCGCGGTGGCATACCGGGACGCTGGCGCCACTGGAGCCCGCTTGACGACAAGCACGAGGTTGACTATTGCCTGGAGCTGGCCAGGGCAGCAGGAGCTGCGATCACCAGGGAAGACCGTATACCTCACCTGGAGGTTGATGCGCAATCAGCGCGGGAGGTCGAGCAGTTATTACGCAAAGAGGGTGCACAAGAGGATAAGCCGTTGATCGCCTGCCACCTTAGCTCGAACAATGGGCAATCCAAGCGCTGGCCAACTCCTTACTGGGCCACGCTGCTCGACCGCCTGATCAGGGAGGAAGGTGCGCAGGTAGTTCTGACGGGGGCTCCTATCGATCTGCCGGTCATCGAGGATGTGATACGCCGTATGCGTGAGCGACCGGTCGACCTGGCCGGAAAGACAAGCCTGCTGCAACTGGCGGCGCTGCTGCACCGCGCAGACCTGATGATCAGCGGCGATAGCGGCCCTATACACATGGCAACAGCGCTGGGCACACCCATCATCGGCATCTATGGTCCCACGAATCCAGCGCTGGGCGGGCCAGTCAGTCCGGATGCAACGGTTTTGCGCAGCCACATCTGGTGCAGTCCCTGTTACAACGCGCAATTGCCCGCCGATTGTCGCTATTACACGACGCAGTGTATGAAGAATATTACACCGGCGCAGGTATTTGCAATTGCGCAGAGCAAACTAAAAGAGCATGCAAAGGTACAATAAAATATGCATACACATCATATTACCTTACCGGCGAATGCGCATATCCTGGTTGTAAAGTTAGCAGGTATAGGCGATTTGTTGTTAGCTACTCCGGCGCTGCGAGCTTTGCGTGAGACCTATCCCCAGGCGCGGATTGACCTGCTTGTGACGCCGGACTCGGAGGGCCTGCTCAACGGCTGGGAGGTCATCGATCATGTGATCGTGCTGAATAAATACCTCTTCGATTACCCGCAGCAGGTGCTCAAGAACCCGCGCAATCTGCAACGTCTTGCTCCGCTGTGGCGCGAGCTGCGCGAAGGCGATTACGACGCTGTGCTGTTACTGCATCATCTCACGTTGCCTTTTGGCCGCTTGAAGCACCAGCTATTGTTGCGGGCAACGGGCGCCAGGTGGCGAGTCGGCCTGGACAACAGGCATGGGCATGGCTGGTTCCTCAATGTGCGGGTGAAGGATGCCGGGTTTGGCGCCATACACGAGGCGGAGTATAACCTGGCGGTGGCAGAGGCCGTAGGAGCGACGACGCAGGATAGGCGCCTGACTATGCCATTGAGCGAGTCCGACTATGTACAAGCCCGGCGATTGCTTTACGAGGACGAGGCATTTGCAGAAAGCGTGCGTCCCATTATTGCGATGCATCCCGGCAGCGGAGGTTATAGCACAGCGCGGCGCTGGGCGCCGGAACGTTTCGCGCAACTGGCCGATACGCTCTTCCACGATGTTGGAGGGCAGTTGATCCTGCTCGGTGGGCCTGAAGAAGCTGGTCTGCACCGCCATATTCTGGGGATGATGCACGCGGGACGGTCCCCTATGCCCGCACGCAGTTTCGCGGGTAAAGCGAGTATCAAGGTAACGGCAGCGGTATTAGAGGAGGCCGACCTCTTCGTGGGCAATGACTCTGCGCTGGTACACATCGCTGTGGCAGTAGGCGCTCCTACAGTCGCCATCTTCGGGCTGACGAACCACAAAGCGTGGGGGCCATATACAGGGGGAGCGCCGGAACGACACGCCGCCGTGGTGCGCCTGGACCTGCCCTGCATGCCGTGTTTCTATCGCGGACACGATCTGGGTACGCCCCAGGGCTGCGCTACTCGCGATTGCCTGGCATGGCTCGGCGTTGATCCCGTGGCCGTGGCTGCACGGATGATGTTACGAAAGGCAAGGGCATGAAAGAAGCGGCAGAACAGCGTGTAATCGCCGAGCTACTCGAGGGCAGCGAAGTCCTACGTCAAACTGCTTACGCCCTCAGCGCAGAGATCGTTAATGTAGCGGAACATATCATTACTACATTGCACACGGGCGGTAAGGTCATGGTATGTGGCAACGGCGGCAGCGCTGCCGACGCACAGCACTTTGCCGCCGAGCTGGTCGGCCGTTTCCGCCGTGAACGGCCAGGCTGGGCCGCCATTGCCCTGACGGTCGATTCCTCCGTGATGACCAGCCTCAGTAACGACTACGGGTTTGAACAGGTTTTTGCCCGCCAGGTGCAGGCGCTGGGGCAGCCAGAAGATATACTGGTGACCATCTCTACCAGCGGCAATTCAATCAACGTGCTGGCCGCGGTAGAAGCGGCAATTGGCCTGGGGGTAAGAACTGTGGGTCTGACGGGCGCAGGTGGGGGAGCGCTGGCTGAGATGGTTGATCATCACCTGGCGATCCCCAGCAGCAATACCGCGTACATCCAGCAGGGACACATCGCGGTGCTGCACATGTTTTGCGAACTGGTCGAGGAACGCCTGGTACGAGATGTTTCTGAGAGGTAGTCATGAATATCAAGCAGTTAATAGAGGTTATCCCAACACGGAATATCATGGTGGTGGGCGATGTGATGCTGGACGAGTACCAATGGGGGCACGTGCGAGGTATCTCACCCGAGGCTCCCGTGCCGATTGTGGAGGTGCGTAACTCGACGTGGGCGCCGGGGGGCGCTGGCAACGTAGCGGTGAACCTGGCGAGCCTGGGATGCAAGGTATGGCTCGCGGGTGCTGTTGGTTCCGATATACAGGCCGCAAAGATTGCCGAACTCTTCTCGAACTCTCTCGCCATCTCGACCTTTCTGTACGAGTGCCAGGATCGACCGACTACCACCAAGACGCGCATTATTGCTCACGGCCACCAGGTATTACGCGCGGACCGGGAAGAACGGCAGCCGATTTCAGCCAGGGCCGAGGCAGAGATTATGGCCTGGGCACGAGAACAGCTGGATGGCGTTCACGCCTGCATTCTCTCGGATTATGCCAAGGGGGTCCTCACCGAGTCGCTTCTCGGTACGCTGATTAACGCCTGCAGGGAAACTCATATTCCGGTCATTGTTGATCCAAAGGGACATCACTACTCCCGCTATCGCAAAGCAACGGTGGTCACGCCCAATCTGGCAGAGGCGAACCTGGCGGTAGGTAACGAAGACGGGGAACTGGCGCTGGAGGATGTAGCCGAACGGCTGCGGGTAGAGATCGGCGGCGGAGCACTGTTAATCACTCGGGGTGCGCAGGGGATGACGCTCTTTAGCGATGGTACAGCACCCATCCATATTCCGGCGCAGGCGCGCAATATTTACGATGTGACGGGAGCAGGTGATACCGTCGTTGCCGTACTGGCGTTGGCGCTGGCGGCCGGGGCAGATACGGAGATGGCGGCCAGGCTAGCGAACTATGCCGCCGGTATTGTAGTGGGGAAAGTGGGAACTGCCTCTATGACTGTGGAGGAGCTAGGAGAGGCACAGAACTGACCATAAAACACTGAAGACACCCCGCATTTGGAGTGCCTTCTGTTGTACTACCTGTGTCCTGCGTTGAGAAGTGTGGCAGGGATCTGTCACTCGACTACAACTGTCTGTTTCTGTCTTGCTTTGCGACCTCGGTGCGATAGCAAGAAGACGAATAGTCCATAGAGTGGGATAAATCCAATGACCCAACCCAGCCAGGTGGGAAGCTCGGGTGGTGCGGTGGCTGTTATAGGGACGACTGCTTCTCCCTGACCGGCACTGCCTGTGACAACGATATCAAGGACCCACAATCCCTGCACCGTGATCTCCGCGTCTCCTTGCACGCCATTGCGCACGTTCGGATCTGGACTGAGACTTGCTCGCACCGGGGTCGCAGGCGCATCTGATTCGTCAGGGATCGAGGATACATCATAGGTCAGGGCGCCACTGATTGACCGCTGAGGGGCAATCGCAAAGGGGAGCGCGTAGCTCGCGTGGGCAGGATACGTGTAGAGGCTGACCGTGAGCGGATACGGGCCAGCTTGCACCTGCACGACACGAACGGGTGTGCTTCCGTGTGTGGTTGCGGCAATCGAATATAGGATCTCTCCTCCTACTGCCAGCAGAGCGATCACTCCACATGCAAGCAGCAGAAACTGAAACGGCTTAGCCATCTTCATTTCCTTACCTTTCTAGCGAGTTGATCGACACGCCTACGTTCCGACCGAACAGAGTGCCCAGGTATGTTCCTGCCAACCCCAGCAGGAGCGAGGCCAGGGAGCCAGCTAGCCCCAATTGCAATGCAAGTGCTGCGGGAAGGAGGGGAAAGATCAACACGACCGGCAGTGCTCCACTCAGCAAGGCGGTGAGAGCCAGGATAAATGCCAGCTTTCTCTGGGACCACTGCTTCCGCTGTGCCCGGTGCATGATCACATCGATCAGGATAGCTACCATCACGGGAGTAAGGAACCATTCAAGCGCTACAATCGAAGTAAAGGGAGGAGCATCCCGGTACTGCAAGCGTTCAACGCTGAGCAGCCAGTCCGTTGCAGGTTGCACAAACACGGCCATGATCCCTGCCAGCAAGAGGTAGCAGACACCAACGGATGTTGCTGCCCAGCGCCAGGGGATCGCAGAGGCGGCTGCGACGAGAGTGAAGGCGACCAGTATGCCTGAGAGCAGTGGGAAGACGTTGATACTCAAGAACCCCAGGTTGATAAAATTCTTGTCCTTAAGGGCATCAAAGAGCAGCAGTGTGAAGAGGCTCAGGACCGTTGCCAGGGCCAGGACCACTCCCAGCGTGGCAGCGCGCCTGGTCCTACTACCAGCCATGTCGATCCTGGCAGCTAGATGCGCGGCTGAACTCAGCATATAGGCGGCGCCAAGCGCAACTATGCCCATGCTGGCGACAAACATCACGTGGAAAGGTGCCCAGATCGCGACATCGATACCATAGAGGGCATGCCAGTAGGCATCCAGTGGAAAGGCGACGGCAGCCGTGAGTGCCGTGTAGCCCACAATATAGGCGCCGAGCGGACCCGAGAAGATCTCGGCAAACCCTACGCTGTACTGGGCAATGATCTTATTGCGCCGTGCCCACCAACTCTCGATGAGCACGCTGAGCAAGCCGGAGATGCCACTCAGGGCGACTCCGCTCAACATCATGATATGAGGTGGGATGAGCGTGCGGTCACGTCCGATTAAAGAGTGCCATTGAATATCCCAGCTGGTGCCTTCGAGAAAAATGATTGCTCCAAGCAGAGCAGTCAGCCCCAGGACCAGGCGCAGCGTCGATACGGCTCGCAGTGAATGTGCCAGAGTTGTTGAGCCATCGAATACTGCTGTCCCATCAATTGTCTTGGCCATATGCAAAGTTCTCTTTCGTTTTTGTAGATGATTAAACCATTGAGTTGCACTGAGACATCCTCAAGTCCGGACATGAGGATATCTAACTATCGAGACCTGTCATAGAAGTGAAGAGGGACGGAACAATGCTGCTCAGTCTCTCGTTAACAATCAGTATAGCTACACCATGTACGAGAAGCATGGCAAAATAGTTACGGTTTATTAGTTCAATATGAGATGATCAGACCCACTGGCTTGATTTGTGCATTATGAGGCGCTCAAGCAAGGTAGACCACGGGCGCGACTCCAGCACAGGCAAGTTGTAGCGCTGCGCCTCGGCGGTAAGCCATTGACCGTACAACCACTTCGCGCGGGCCTCCGTGCGCAGTTCATTTTCAGTTCGTTCAGCGATGCCTCGACTACGCGCTAGCATGTTGCTGAAGAGCATCGCTTCTTCGGGCTCGACGAGAAAGACCGCGCGGACGTGGCCACCGGCTGCTCGATCTCGCACTTCTGGGCGGGCGAACAGTGAGGGAAGAATGCCATCGCCTTCGATGATGAGGGGAGCTTTTGTATCGACATGATTGGTGATGACGACCTCGATAGCCGGGGAGATCACTTCACCAACGGCGATGAGTTCGTCGCGCAGGCGCTCAGGGGGCAGGTTCCAGACACTGGGTGTCTCCTCGAAAAAGTATAGCGCTGCCGTTTCTCGCGGGAGGGTGACGCGGCTCCGCTGGAGCGCCAGCCGCAGATCATCTACTTGAAGCCAGGAGATGCCGAGGCGCAGTCCGAGCTGCCGCGCGACGATGGTCTTGCCAACGCCGGAAGGGCCGCCGAGCAGCAGTACCTGCCAGGTGATATGAGAGGTGGATATGGCTGTTCCTCCTGAAGGAGACTAATTACATATTAATTTATGGGTCTGATTATAACAGATCAAATCGGCTCACAATATGCTGGTTGATCCCTTTTGCGATACAATGATTACGAAGGAAACGAGAACTGCGCAAGATAGATGGGAAAGCACCACGATGCGTAAGATCAGAGCCATAAAGGAAGATGAGATGATCGCCGCATTTTTGTATGCAGAACTCAACTCGCCGCGTTTCTGTAAGAAGGTAGAAGCGTACTTGCAACAGTATGCGGTGGACCGGCGTCTCATTCAAGCGGCTGATCTGCACGATGAGCAAGAGAATGCCACGAGAAGAGCCCTCTTGGGAGCCTACCGGGATTATGGCCAGGGCTGGGGATATTTTGAAGGCTTTCCAGAGCAACTGCGATGGGAGCGGATAGGGCTGACAAGGCAGGAGGTGGAGCAGGTCAAATACATAGAGTACGACTACTGGGTGGAACTCTCAGGCGGTTCGCGTTTGGCGAGAGACGGGGCGAGGCGCGCTCTGGCAGGGATTGATGTCTTTGGCTTGAGCAGCAAGTATTTCGTGGATATTGCCGAAGCCCTCGGGCAGGGCGCACAGTTCCCCACGCTCATTTTCGTGGGGCGCGACGAAGAAAGTTCCCTCGTCGTGCTTGAGGGGCATACGCGGCTCACGGCGTATCTGATCGCGCCTGAATGTCTTCCGGCTGAGTTAGAGGTAATAGTGGGGTTTTCTGAGCAGATCACACAGTGGGGCTGCTACTAAAGGGTTATTATGAGGGTAGGCATGGCTGGGGCAAGCCCTGGTCCCTCGATAAATCGGGGACCTACAAGAGACGGTCAGAGGCCGTCCCAGCGTCGTATAGTAGTGGCCACACGGTCGCTGGGGGCGACCTCAACCCTTGCGGGTGCCATGCAAAAAATGCACCACACCCTCTACGATGCGGGGCGGCTCAAAGCCAGTTTTAGCGTTTACCGGCTTCGACGGCGACGGGTCGGGCTTGACTCTGACCGCTGCCGATTGTAATGCGCTTGGGACGACTGGTCTCGCTCACAGGGACGATCACGGTAAGGATACCGTTGTCGTACTGGGTCTGGATCTTGTCAGCATCGATAGGCCTGGAGAAGGTGATGGTGCGCTCAAAGGTGCCAGTGCCCATTTCACGCATTAACCAGTTCTGGTGCTTGCCTTGCTGTTGACCCTCGTGCTGGTCATTGTGTTTGTTCTGAAAGCTATAGTGCCCCCTCACGCTCAGGGTATTCTGCTGGGCCGTCAGTTCGATGTCCTCAGGTTTCACACCGGGAAGAGCGATGTTCACCTCGTATCCCCGGTCTGTCTCACAGACATCCATAGGAACGATCATCGACTGCGAACTACCCATCCAGGTTGGGTTGACAAAACCCTGCGAAAAAAGCTGATCCATAGCGTTACGCAGGGTGAGTCCTTCGCGGAAGGGATCATAACGGGTAATTGACGCCAAATTGATATACCTCCTTTGTATCTTGCGGGGTTTGCTTACGCTGTTTGTGAATATTTAATAGGAGCAAGGAGAAGGCAGGTCTTCTTGCTCCTCTATTTATTATATGTCATTTAAGAATTCTAATGAAGAAATGTGTCGATTATAAACACGTGAATTTCATTTATAAGGCGAATTATCTTCTTACATCATCGCTAAATGATGCTTGCGTTTGACCGGTCGCGTAAAATTGCCAATCTCGACGCCGGGGGCTTCTTGTTTTATTAGCTCAATCAGCGACCGCATGCCGAGCGCCCTGCCCATTGATGCCAGCTCCGGCATGCGCGGCAGCAGTACCTCGGGATCGACGTTGAGGTTGCGCAACTGGATGAGCCGCAGGTTGGTTTCGCGCACGAAGGCAAGCAGCGCCTCCACTTCGCGCTCGCGGTCGATCATGCCGGGGAAGCACAGCAGGTTGATAGAGCTGTAGACGCCCGCATCGCGCGCGCGTTTCAAGGATTCCTTCACGTCCTCAAAATCATAGCCAAGAGGGCGGTAATAGGCGGTGTATGTTTCCGGATGTCCAGAGATGGTGCTCGCGCGCAGGGTATCCAGGCCGGCATCGTAGAGTCGTTGCAGCCAGCGCGGATTGCTGGCGTTTGTATTGATGTTAATGACACCTTTACCAGTACGTGTACGAATAGCCTTGATGGCCTGCTCGATACGCCGCCACTGCAACAATGGCTCTCCTTCACAGCCCTGTCCGAAGCTGACGATGGCCTCCTCGGCATGTTCCAGGTGAAGTACGGCTACCTCGACGATCTCGTCGACGGTGGGGATAAAGGTCAGGCGATCCTGTGGTGAAATCAGGTTTTCCTCTTCTTGTTTAGAGATACAACCGATGCAGCGAGCGTTGCAGCCGGGAGAGACGGCAATTGCCATCTCCCAGCGGCCAAAGAAGAGGTTACTGGCCGTGGGGCACGAGTAGTCAAGAGCACAGTGTGCATGCTGCGCTACGATACGATTACGCGGGAAAGCAGCCTGTTTCTCGCGCACGAGGCGAGTCAAAGTGCGCCGGTTAAAGGCGCTGGGGTGCCATTTACGCGGGTCATCTGTGCGCAGGGCCGCCACATAAAGTTGGCCGCGCAGACCGGCGACAGCACTGTAGCCAAAGAAGGGTAACGGCTCCGTGCCTTGTACTTTTTCGTAGGCGGGCAACAGGGTGCGGGTGTAGCCGATGGGAAGCAGGACAGCGGCAGCACATCCGTGGGAGGCAGGGATCACGTGCCGTTCGCCGCCCCGTTTCTGCCCAACGGCCAGGCGATCTGGCATCATTGCCAGCGTAGCCCCGCCGGGCAAGGGAATAAGATCAGAGGATTCCAGAAGACGATTGCCAAAGGCAAGCGCCTGCAGGCGGGATTCTTCACGTATCTCGCCGCCAGGAGTGCAGTATACAAGGTATGGAGTCACTATGGCTATCCCTTTGTAAATGGATGAAGGTGAGTATGCGCACTGTCAATGCGCCTGTACAGGCGGTGGTGTTATGGGAATCTGTGGGTTGGTAGGATGTTCATCGGCATACTCATCATCAAAAAACCTGGGTAAGGTGGCTGACTGTGCACGAGCGGAGACGCGCTGTTCCAGTTCCCGTGTATCTTCATAGACAAAGCTGAGCAGGATATGGTCACCCCGCATGGTCTGGCAAGTATGACGGATGCGCGGATGTTCGGCCTCCATCCAGGCATTGACCATCCCTTCAAGGGCGGACATGCTGTCTCCACACTGAGCGCTATCAAAGCCTTTGAACCTGTACACATCCTTGTCCTTTCGGCCCGACAATCCAACTGTACTTTATGCCGCCAACACGATTGTTTCTACTCCACTTTGATTGGTGACTATTGTATCATGCTGGTAAGCAATTTGCTAGACAGCGAATTTTTAGTTTACAGCAGCAGACAGGCTTCGGCTGCAAGCCAGAAGAGTTTTTCGCGCACGGAGGCGTGCTCAACCCAGTTGCGGTCATCCCACTCGCTGCCGCCCAGGTCATCGCCGCCATAGAGCAATTGCGCGAATTGGACGCCTCTAAACCGGGCAACAGCAAAAAACGCCGCGGCTTCCATTTCGACCGTCAAGCATCCTTCTGCCTTGCGGAGCTGCACTTTTGCGGGCGTTTCACGGTAGAGGGCATCGGTGGTCCAGGTTTTGGAAAGCAGGTAGTCGACCTGGTGGGCCTTGAGCACCGTTTCAAGGGCGGCAACGCCCTGCGGGCTGGCATCGACTTCTCGGTCTGGTGGAAGATAGTGATAGGAGGTGCCTTCATCCCGCACGGCCGCCACCGGCACGATAGCATGTCCGACTGCAAGTGTACTATCAAGTACGCCAGCCCCGCCGCAGGCGATGAATTTCTTGCAGCCAAGGGCGATCACCTCTTCAAGCATACCTGCTGCCAAAGGCGCCCCAACGCCAGGATGAAAGACGGCCAGGCGCCTGCCTTCGACTTCGAGTTCATAGACCGGGTGGGTCCCGATCTCGCTCTTCAGGTGTTTGATCACGCGAGCTGCATGCCGTTGAGATAGCTGAGTGATGACGTCCTGGAAGAAGCAGGCAACGGCATGCTCGGGGATATCGATGGGTTTGATGATACGCCTGGGTTCGAGCATGGCTTCGAGCGTGCTATCAAATTCCAGGATGGGGTAGTCATGTTGCATGTTCTCTTTCCTCTTCAACTTTTACGCCCAGGCGTTGCAAGTCCTCAAAGAAATGGGGGTAGCTTTTGCTGATATGCTCAACACCGCTGAGCGTGAGGCCGCAACGACAGCGGAGAGCGACGATTGCCAGGGCCATGAGCAGGCGATGGTCGTTGTGACCATCGACAACCACACCGCCTTCGATGCCCTGGGGCTGCCCCTGCACGATAATGGCGTCCCAGCGGGGAGTGATCGCGCAGCCGGCTCGCTGCAGTTCAAGGCACAGGTCATCGATACGATCGGATTCTTTGTAGTGGAGATTCTCTATATTGTAGAAGATACTCTCCCCATCAGCGAAGCATGCAAGCGCCACCAGGACGGGTACGCAATCGATGGCACGGTCGCCATTCATCTCGATGCCCCATAAGCGGCGCCCTCCACGCAACGTGATATTCTCCCCATCGATATGCAGATCGGCGCCCATCGCCTTCAGCGTTTCCAGCAAGGCCTCACCATCCTCTTCGCCGGGGCGCAGGCGGGCCAGCCGCACTTCGCTCGTGGGGTCAGTCGTCACAGCACAGGTCGACAGCAGCGCGGCAGCGGAAGGATAGTCGCCTGGAACAATGTAATCACGCGCCTGGTAGGCCTGTCCGCCGCCAATAAAGAAACGCTGCCATGTTTCGTCATGTTCGACAACGATACCGGCCTCGCGCAGCACGTTCAGCGTCACCTGCACCATGGCGCGTGATTTCAGATCATCGACCACTACAATTTCCAGTGACTCTCCAAGCAGCGGCGCGAGGAAGAGCAACGAACTCAGGTATTGCGAACTACGCGCGCCGGAAATGGTTACTTTGCCGCCGTGTAAGTGACCGCCGTGTATGGTAACTGGTAAATAGCCTTCGGGACCTGTGCCCTCGCATATCGCGCCGAGCGAGTTGAGGGCTTCCAGCAGTTCGCGGTTAGGTCGTTTTCCCAGGGACTGGGGGTAGTCGGTGAGAAAAGTGACCTCTGGCAGGAATGCGCCCACACCGAGCAGCAGGCGCAGGACAGCCCCGGCATTGCCGGCATTGATGATGACGGGTTCTGTGTGGAGCGGCCGCCCCACGCCATGAACACATAGCACCTGCTGCTGCTCATTGCGCCAGGTAAGCTCCGCTCCTAACGCGCGGCACCCACGAAATAACGCGTCGCTGTCATCGCTGGCGGCGGGAAACGAGACCGTACTTTCACCCTGAGCTAGAGTCGCGGCCAGCAGGTAGCGCAAGGTATAGTACTTAGACGAGGGCAATACGGGCTCGCCGTAAATGTGATGTGCGGGAGCTATATATAGCCTCTTCCCTGTATAGGCAGGAACATTAAACGTTTTTTCTTGCATAGATACTCTATTCGTTGGAAAGCCGGGGCCTTCCAGGTCTTCCTCCTAAAAACAATCATACTTCTCTCCAAATTGTAACTCATTCAACGAGTACACGTCGAGTCTAGAAGATACATTTGTGTTACATTCCGACCTTTAAATGTCATACATTTGTTCGTCATTTAGCTCATTCCCATTATACGTTTCACCTTACGGAATGACACACAAATGAATTACACTGTCATAACAAAATATAGTGGAAATTCATACTTTACAAATAACCGTTATTTTTATCATTTGCACGTTATCTATACTTGATCTTTAGTGTATTTTCTGCTATACTCAGCACTGTTCGGCTAGTAACCACTCAGGTAGCTTTCCTGTGCCGCCTGCGGCGGCAGGCGAGGAAAAAGGAAGCGAGGACACCTCGCGCTCCGGCCGGGGGACTGCGTCCCCCGGCACCCCCTGCTGAGCAGTTACTTCGGCTATAAATGATCTAGAGAAGAGGTAAGATCGTGTACCAGCAGCAAGTTGTCATTGTAGGAGCAGGCATCGTAGGGCTTTCGACCGCTTACGCTTTACTGAAGAGAGGTGTGCGCAAGGTCGCAGTATTAGAGCAAGAGAGCGTTGATCATGCGCGATCTACTTCGCGCGGGCCGACGCGCTTGCTGCGCTTCGAGTATGGGTCCGACGAGCAGTATGTACAGATGGTGCAGTTGAGTTTGCAGCGCTGGCGCTATCTCGAGCGTATGACGACGCGCACTCTTTACACGCGAACGGGCCTGCTCATGCTGGGAACGGAGGATGATAACTACACCCTACCAAGCCATCATCTGCTGCAAAGCATGGGGCAGCCCAGCGAGCGTCTTTCCGAACAACGCTGCCGGCAACGTTTTCCCCAATTCGCTACGCACGCGTACGATGTACTGATATATAACGCAGAAGCAGGAATACTGCACGCGTCGACCTGTCTGAGCGTGCTAAAAAGTTTAATACTCGAACTTGGGGGAGAGATTTACGAGCACAGTCGCGTGTCTCGTCTCATCTCGGGTGAGCAGCAACAACCCTTGCGCATTCACCTCAGTTCGGGTGGGGAGGTACTGGGAGACCGGGTCATACTGGCGACCGGTCCCTGGGTACATCACCTGCTGGGAGATTTACATGTGCCCGTGCATATGACACGCCAGTACTTGCTTTATTTTGCTGGCCTGTCTCCGGCATCCTTCGGAATACATACGTTTCCTGCATTTATTGCGCACGACCTGTATGGTTTTCCGCTGCAGCGCGCAGCAAATGCAAGTGGCCAGATGTGGCTAAAGGCTGCCTCGCATTCCTTCGGCTCACGTGTTGACCCCGACGATACATCTGCCCCTGATGGGCACATCCTTGACCAGATAACCAGGAGACTACGCGAGTTATTACCTGCTCTGCGCTGGACAGAACTGGCACACGTCGACTCGTGCATGTACGACGTGACCCCTGACCAGGATTTCATTCTTGACCGCCTGCCAACAGACCCGCGCGTCGTCCTTGCCACCGGTCTCTCAGGTCATGGATTCAAATTCGGCCCGCTGCTGGGCGAATTGCTGAGCAGCATGGTCTGCGATACGCAGCCCGTGGTGCCGCTGGAACGTTTCCAGTTGGCCCGCTTCGCACGTAGCCGGGTACACCAGGGCAGCCCCGTGGCCTGAGTGGTAGCAACTCTTTCTCTGCTCTAAAACCTCAGCCCCTCGAACAAATCGCTTTCAACCGTCCGCCCACCATTGACCAGGCTGAAGGCGCGATAATATGTTTGACAACCCCAAAGAGCTTTGTGCTGCTCTTCTGGCAAACGTTCAAGGAGATGGTACGCGGGTAGTTGTGTCCGGTGACAGCACACTGCCTTCCAGACCGTACGCCAATAGGCCCACGTATCAATCCGGGTCGTAATCTGCCAATCGGGCCAGCCTGCTCCGCGCCGTTCAACTCCATCGATATGCATGACCAGGTCACCGAAGACGAATTGGTAGACATCCAACAAGTTTTTAGTTGGGGCCATGTAATAGAGCTTTGCAACACTATGCGGAGCCAGGTCGCGGTAGTACAGAGAGTCGGGGCTGGCCGCTTCAATGATGGCGGCGGTGGTAAACTGAGAAATGGCAATGTGATCTGGATGTCCGTAGCTTCCATCGGGACCAAAGGTGACGACAACGTCAGGCTTGACGAGCCGCAGGTGTCCGACGATCTTTGCCACGACCTCTGCCGGGTGGGCCTGGTCCAGTTCGCCATCAATGTACTCCAGGAAATCGACGCTGCGGATACCGAGGACTTCGGCTGCCGCTCGCAATTCTGCCTCGCGTATCTGACCCAGCGCCTCTAAACCTGGGTACTCATGCTCGTCACCGAACCAGCCGCGCTCACCCCGTGTGGCCGTGACGAGAGAGGTTTCGATACCCTCGGCAGCATATTTCGCCAGAATGCCGCCCACGCCTAACGACTCGTCATCGGGGTGGGCTAGAACAGCCATTAGTTTCAGTGTGTTAGCCATCGTTTCAAGTCGCTTTCTTACGCGGACCGTAGGTCTATTCTTTGAAGAGCTGATCTACTCCGCTAGCAAAAAAATCAAATTAATCCGAGTCGGATAGCATAAGCAACGGCAGCAGTGCGGCACGGCACGGCTAATTTGACAAAGATATTGCTCAGGTGACGGTTGACCGTACGAGGGCTAATAATCAGTGACTGTGCAATTCTGCGATCAGAATACCCTTCCGCTACCAGGTGCAGCACCTCTTGTTCTCGGTTAGTCAGCTGGAAGTCGAGAGCGTACATGATATTCCTT
>WNFA01000819.1_pt1 | contig 26849 bp, 25 predicted proteins | sample 5400481 | NCBI WGS metagenome assembly WNFA01 (sample SAMN13153340, study PRJNA577476) | soil metagenome | isolation source: 120 cm saprolite under Douglas fir tree site 2 hole 1 replicate 2 | place: USA:California | collected 2015-04-18 | reverse complement strand
CGGAGGGAAGGGGATCTGGAAGAATGGGAGGAGCGTCAGGGGAAAGACAGATCAACGGCACCAAACGGGTCAGTTGAACGTTCGCCAGATCGATGAGGAGATGTCCGTGGGCGGCAGCATCGGCACATCTTTTCCAGGCGGCAGCTTCCCGTTCAGCGTGCGGCCATCGTGCTCCTAGCCGCTTGACCACCTCTTCGATACAAGCCGCTTCGCCAGCAGGCCAGATGACGAGGCCCCGCCTCTTCAAGCTCGTGCCAAGCAGGAAAGGGTTGGCGTCGGGCATGTAAAAAGACGAGATTCGCATGGCGATTTTTTTCTAAGGTGGTCTCTGTCCCAATCCAATAGACTCCTGCCTGCTGTTGTGCCACCTTGCGCGCCGCTTCTGCTTTGGCCTGATTGCGCTCGCGGCGTTTCTCTTGCTCTAGTCCGGCCTCCGCAATCAGCAGGGAACCATTGTGAAACTGGCCGATGGCATCAGGAAGGTAAACATGGGCCTTGCCTTCAAACAGGTAGTTGATGGTAAAAGGAGTTGGGAAAGGCGTGGCAACTTTGTAGGTGGAAGCCAATGCCGCACTGATATCACCGCGTCCATACCAGGCGATTTGAGGATGATATTCGAGGTACAACAGGAGCCGTTCTTCCATCAGGCTACAGAAGGGTTGCCTGCCTGGCTTACTACTTCCTGCTTTCCAACTGGGAATCCAGCCAGAAATGCTCTCTCCAGCAATTGGCGAATTTCCATCTCTTCTTGAAAAGTATACCCGAAGGTAAGCTCATTTGGAAGCCGACCACCTGTTCTTGTCCGAACCTTGAGCCTGATTTCCGATCATTGGGCCTGATTTGTCCGAACCTTCGGCCTATTTACCAGGGCAAGCAGGATTCTCGTTGTTACGCCAAAGAGTCCTGCTGGTAAATAAGGTGAAGAGGAGCAGGTTTTAAGGCGAAGAGTGAGTAACCGGCGCGAAGCATGAGCACTGGTGCTTCATTGCCTGGGAAAACCGCTTCACATCTGGGGGACCAGCATTGAACGTTGGAAATTGTTGAACGGAAAGGTGGGAACAGAAGCGATCAGGTGGTGCTGGAGCACCTCTCTTGCCACACCTGCTGAAGAGGTTTGTAGCTCAGCAGCACAATCCCTTCCTGCTCGATGATCGAGCGCGCTTCCTGCGAGATCAGAAAGTCCAAATCCGTCGGATGCGCCTGCCAACTCTCCGGTTCTATCGCTTGCAGCTCAGGGGTATCCAGAGCAGGATGGGCCGCCCATTCGCTCAACCCAATCGGGAGTGCTCGCAACGCTTTGGCAAACCATGCTGATTTCCCGGCGATGTCAAGCTTAAAGGTATCCACCACGTTGTGTTCGTTGGTAGGCAAGCCCTGGCCCCGCAAGGCTTCACCCGTCGATGGATCAAAGACACGCACCGCCAGGCCGTATTCTTTTGCCAGCTTGACGGTCATCTCGAAAATATCTGCTCGGCCACCATTAAATAAGCAATGCCAATCCAGATGGGTTGGCTTGAGCGAAGTCGCAAGCACTGCCTCAATCTGCGCCAGGAACTCGACTTCCAGCTCGGAGAGCTTGGCCTGAGCCAGCAATTCGGGGATGCGTTCATAGCTGTAGAAAAAGCCAGCCTCATCGATCAGAGAGGGCACCTGTTCCCTGGCGGTGAGCGACCCCCACCGATAAAGGGGCACATCGCTGATGACGGTCAGGTGAATACCGAAGGAAATCTCAGGATGGTCCGAGAGCAGCTGCATGGCATGCAACGCCCAGGGACAAGGAACCATCAAGGTCGTAGAACTGACCACGCCTTCCGTGAGCGAACGCAGAATGCCCGCATTGCACGCATGGGACCTTCCGAAATCATCGGCGTTGATGATCAATAAACGCGTGTCGTCTGGATACCCTAACAAGCGGTTGGTTTGGCTGCTCTGTGATTGGGTCATCGTTCCTGTCTCCCTTGTGTCCTGTTTTGCATGCAGTATACTTGTTGTTCTCCTCTCCATCAAGCATTTTGTGACTCACGGCCATTAATGGCCTTTTTTGGAAATTTCCCCAATGAGTTTTTCGGAAGGTCTCATGATAGGTGCGGCGCAAGACCTGAACGCCCCGATTCCCGGGAACCGTACGGTAGTCTTTGAGGCCTGTCTCCATCAAGTACTCAAAATACTGTTCAGCCTTCTCGGCGGAGGTTACTCCACGCCAGATCCTGGCAATCATCGTTGTTCCTTCCTCCTTCTCTGTGAATCTTTCTTCAAGCTCTCTTTCTCGCTGTTTTGCAACGAGGAACGTTGATTCATTCTGGGACCTTTACGCGGGCCTGGGCGCGTCGAGGAACCCCATAATCATGGGAACCAGCCAATCGGCGCGATCCACGAGCGTGATATGAGTGGTGCCCGGGAGCACAGCGAGTTGTACATTCGGGAGGCCGACGTGATCGCCGGAGACGCCGCCGCCGAGCAGTCGAAACATCTCGACCACGTGCTCGGGACGGACAATATCCGAGTCCCCAGCGATGAGCAGAGTGGGTGCCTTGATCGAGGCAATGGCCTCGGACGGCCAGTCCACAAACTCCCGATCCAGTTGCTTCGTTTTGGCGATGAGCCGGGGCCAATCGTGCGGATTCGGCGCGGACCTTTCGTAGTCCTCCTGGAACGGGGACCCAGCCAGGTGTTCGGGTTGGAGAGCCTCCATCCCTGCGAGGACCCCTGGTTGGAATCCGTCAGCAGTGAAGATGGGCGTGGCGACCACCAGCTTGCGCACCACCTTTGGATGCTCGATAGCGATCTCTATGGCGATACCTGCTCCAATGCTATAGCCGAAGAAGTCGGCACACTCGATCCCGATGTGTGAGAGGAGAGCGATGGTATCGTTGGCCATCTGCTGGTAGGTGAGCGGTCGATCACTGTCGGCGGTGTGCCCATGGGCCTGCTGCTCGATGGCGATGACCTGCCGTCTTCCGGCAAGACCCGGCAGCACCTTTCCGAACGAGGTGTCGATGGTCGACAAACCGCCGTGAAGCAGAACCAGCGGGAAGCCTTCGCCATGGATCTCGTAATACATCTTGAGACCGTGAACCTCTGCATAACTGCCCTTGCCGTCCTTGTTCATTTCATGCGCGTGTTGTGTCGTGTTCTCTGTCATGATCATTTCTCCTGATTGTTGTTCATCAGACAGAGGTAGTATGCCTCAACAAAAGGGCGTTGTCTTGTATAAAAACGGCAGCTGCTCCGATCGGCTTTTCTGAAGGAGTTGAGCAGGCGTTTGTCCGATGAAGTACTTCAGCTCCACCGTGCGGGGATTTCAAAACGCCAGCTCTCATGCGGTTTCCCTCCAGACCTTTTTGTATGCTATACTCATGGGTGTTGGGGGATCGGGGAGACACTCCCCAACATCACAGGAGGAAGCGATGCCAGGCCCATCAGCGCACGCGCTCATCTGGTCCGAAGTGCAGCAGTACTATGAACTGACAACAAGCGGGCAACCAGAACGCTGTTTCCGTCGAGGAGACGAGTCAGCATGGCACAGCTGGTTGGACGAGCACGCCGCTTTTGCCTTTGTCGGCAAATCCGGACGGATCTCGGTCCTCAAAGAAGCTCGCTCACGCGGAGCAGGTTACTGGTATGCCTATCGCACCCAGGCGCGCCACACTCGCAAACACTATCTCGGACCCACGGCCAAGGTGACATTTGACCATTTAGAGGAGGCATCCAAGAGACTCACAAGCGAGTCTCCTTCACCCTCTTCTGCTCGCTCTCTCGCCAAACATTCGCAAGAGGCTCCCTCTGCTCACCCAGCAGAACCATCGCCTCGGGAACCCAGAGCAAAGATCTGGCCTCAGGCTGAACAAGGAATAGTGCTGTTCTCCCCTAAACTCTCTCGTCCCCGTCTGTCCACTCCGCTGGTGAAGCGTGAACGCCTGTTCAGGGAACTGGATACGGTGCGCTCTCATCCTTTGACGCTTGTCTCTGCTCCTGCTGGATGTGGAAAGACCACCCTGCTCTCGGCCTGGGCCAGCAGACAGAAGAACCCCGTGGCCTGGCTCTCGCTTGACGCCTTGGACAATGATCCAGTCCGCTTCTGGGCTTCGGCCATCATGGCCCTCCGCAGGTGTCAGCCCACGCTTGGAGAAGAGGCACTCTCCTTGCTGCACTCGCGAGAGGGTCCCCCGCTCTCGACCATCCTGACCGCCTTGCTCAATGAGATCGTGCAGCTTGACCTGGAAGTCATCCTCATCCTGGATGATTACCATATGATCGGAGATCCAGCCATCCACGAGGGACTGCTCTTCTTACTTGAGCATCTGCCTGCACCTATGCACTTGGTGCTCCTCACGCGCACCGATCCTGGGTTTCCCCTTTCAAAGTTTCGCGTGAGAGGGCAACTGCTCGAGATCCGCGACCAGGATCTGCGTTTTACTCAGGAAGAGGCAGCCAGCTTTCTGCGTGATGGGATGGGACTCCCTCTCTCACGAGAAGACATAACAGCCTTACAACACCGCACGGAGGGCTGGATCGCGGGTTTACAACTAGCGGCGCTCTCCTTGCGCAAGCGCGAAGATCTCTCTACCTTTGTTAAAGAGTTTGCTGGAAGCCATCGCTTTGTGCTGGATTATGTGCAGCAGGACATTCTCGCATGGTTGCCAGCACCGCTCCAGGATTTTCTGCTTCAGACTTCGATCCTCACCCGCTTGAATGCGGCCGTCTGCCAGGTGGTTACCGCGGGACCAACACAAAAGGAGAGCCAGCAGATGCTGGAGAAGTTAGAGCGGGCCAATCTCTTTGTCGTCCCTCTGGATGAGAAGCGGCAGTGGTATCGGTACCATGATCTCTTTCGAGAGACCCTGCTGGCTCGTTTGCAGGCGAGCCAGCCGGAATTGGTCCCGCTGTTGCACCTGCGGGCGGCCCGCTTTTATGAGAGGGCCGGCTTGTGGCGGGAGGCCATTGCGCACGCGCTGGCCGCCCCTGACTACACGTATGCCGCCTCCTTGATGGAGCAGGCGGCTCCTCAGTTCTGGTTGAGAGGAGAGGCCAGGACCATCCACAGTTGGGTGCTGGCCCTGCCAGATGTTGTTCTGCGGTCGCATCTGCGCCTGGCTCTGGAGGCCGCTCTTCGCTTCCTCAACTCCGTCAATTTGAGCGCACAAACGCCGTATACGAGCATGCAGGTCCAGGTGGAGCGGACCATCATGCGGATGGAAGGACTCCTGCGCTGCCGGCAGGAACCGGCACTCTCCGGCGCCGAGGTAGCGTTGATCGAGCGGCGTTTGCGCTTGCTGCGTGCTTTGATCGAGGCGAGAGGCCTCCTCAAGCATGGCGATCAGGAGCGCCTGCGGCATCTCGCGCTTGAGATAGAAGCGCTGCCCCCCGATGAAGAGGCGAGCTGGAACATGATCCCGCTCTCCTTCACCTTCTGGCTGACCTCGCTGCTCCAGCAAGAAGGTGCTCTGCTGGTGCCCAGGCTGCTTTCAGCGAAGCAGATGATGGAGGCAGGAGATCCGCTGGTGAGGGTCCGCGTCAGAACCTGGCTGGCTGATGCCTATATACAAGCTGGACAGTTGCACCTGGCGCGCCAGGAATGTCTGGAGGCCCTCGCTCTGATTGAGCAGACCGGGGGGCGCACCACCTGGTCAGGCTATCTGCAGTATTCTCTCTTCACCATCAGCTACGCTCGCAATCGGCTGGAGGAGGCCGCGGACTGGCTGCAGCGTTCGCTGCGGGGCGCGCAGGACTGGCACCAGGCGGAGCTGCTGGTTCTTGGGAGGAGAGCACAGGCCAGGCTCGGGTTGGCACGCGGGGATCTGCAGACCGCGCAGGAGGCCCTGCACCAGCTCGAAGCCCTGGTTGAGCAGGAGGGATCTGCTACCCATGCGCGCTGGGTGATAGATACCCGCCTGTCTGTATGGCTGGCTCAAGGCAACCTGGTCGAGGCGTCGGTGTGGGCGGCACAGACGATGCTCTCCCCGAATGTCTCGAGCCCCCTGCGCACAGAGGAGGTGCTGATGCGGGTGCGGGTCTTGCTAGCCCAGCAGCAGTATGCCCTGGCGGTTGAGCAACTTCAGGGCTGGAGCCAGCATCTTGATCGGCCAGGAGATATCCCAACAGCGCTCGAATGGATGGCACTGTCTGTGGTGGCCCTACGCTATGCGGACAAGAGAGAACAAGCAGTGCGCGTCGCGACTCGCTTGCTTGCGCTGACCGAGCTAGAGGGCTCTATCCGTGTGTATCTGGATGCTGGTGAACCCATGAAACAGGTGCTCCAGACGCTCCTGGAAGCATCACAAGGTGATGACGCTGATCTTCTGACGATTTCTTTTTCCAGGCCCTACGTTGCGCGCTTGCTGGCGGCTTTTGAGCAGGAGGAATGCAAGCTTACAGAGGGAAGAGATGCCTCTCCTGCCCCAGCGTACCAGACGCTGCCTCAGCCAGCGCACAGTGCCGTCCCATGCACGCTCAGCGAACCACTCTCTCAGCAAGAGCACCGGGTGTTGCGTCTGCTGGTTGCAGGGCAGACCTATGCTGAGATGGCGCAGGCGCTGGTGGTTTCCCCCAATACGATTAAGACCCAGGTCAGCAGTATCTATCGCAAGCTAGGTGTCAGTCGGCGCGCCGAAGCCACCGCAGTGACGGCGCGGTTGCACCTCCTCTAGCCGCATGTCTGACAGGCGCGTTCATGCCGGTTGGGTACCCAACATTTCTCGGAGGTGTCTTAAGGCCCCTTGCAAAATCACCCGTCCAATCACGAACACAGGTGATGTCTGTTCTCCCGCTTGCCTGTTATACTCTTCTCAACGACCTTTGGCAGAGCACATCTGAGCCTCGGAAAGGCAGGCGTACCAGTGCACGTTTCGATCCACATCAAAGGACATCTGGATCCCTCGTGGCTTTCCGGCACGCTTCCCGATCAGGCTGCCCTCTATGGAATGCTTCAAAAGATTGATCGTTTGAGCTTGAGGCTCCTCTCGCTCGAACGCAGCGAAACGCCGCCAGACGAGAGCTGATGAGGTCTAGGAGAGGTGCGAGGCGAAAGCTCGGAGCACCAGTATTTTCCCCAGAAAAGGAGCAGAAACATGAGAAAAGTCCGCCTCGCCATCAATGTCTCGCTGGATGGGTACATGGCCAGGCCAAACGGAACACTCGATTGGTTTTTCCGCACCATAACCCCTGCCCAGCAGGCGTGGACCACCGCCTTCCTGCGCGAGATCGACACCATCCTGATCGGCCATACCACCTATCTGGAACAGGCCGCTTTCTGGCCAACGCAGACCGGTGAGATGGCAACCTTGATGAATAGCCACGCCAAGATCGTGTTCTCCCGTCGGCTAGGAGCCCTGGAATGGAGCCATTGCCGCCTGGCTCGCGCCGATGTGGCCGAAGAGATCGCGCGCCTGAAACGCGAGCCTGGCCGCGACATCTACGTGACCGGGGGCGCACGGCTTTGCCAGTCCCTTTCGCAAAGAGGGCTCATCGACGAGTACAACCTGACGATTCATCCGATTCTCCTGGGGAGCGGAATGCCGCTCTTTGGGGAGATGTCTGAGGAGCTCGCGCTGACCCTGGTGGGCACGATATCCTTCGAGAGCGGCGCGATCCATCTCATCTACCAACGAGCTTCTGCGCAGGAAGAGCTGCGACAAGCTCACCAAAACAGACAGTAATGGAAAAGGAGAATGTTATGCAACATGTGACTTCAAAAGATGGCACCATCATCGCATACGAGCAGTCCGGCCAGGGACCAGCACTTGTCGTTGTGGGCGGCGTGCTTGGCGACCACCATCAGCAGGCGGGACTGGCCGCCCTTCTGGCAAAGCACTTCACGGTCTACAACATAGACCGGCGAGGTCATGGCGAGAGTGGGTTTACGGCCCCCTATGCGGTCGAGCGCGAGGTCGAAGATCTCGATGCCCTCATCACCGAGGCTGGTGGATCAGCGTTTGTCTATGGTACGTCTGGCCTGGGTGTCCTGTCCATGGAGGCAGCAGCTCGCGGGCTCTCTCCCAAAATGAAGAAGCTCGCGGTGTGGGAGCCCCCATACATCCTGGAAGGCAGTCGGCCTCCCATACCGCAGGACTACAAAGAACAGCTTGCTCAGCTGTTGCGTGAGGGGCGCAAAGGCGACATGATCGAACTCTTCTTGACGAAGGCTGTGGGGATGCCTGCCGAATTCATGGCTCCCATGCGACAATCGCCGTTCTGGGCAGCTCAAGAGGCATTTGCACCTACGCTCGTCTACGATGCCACCCTCATGTACCCCTTCTCGTTGCCCAAAGAGCGCATAGCCAAAGCCACGGTTGAGACGCTGGTGATTGACGGTGGGACCGTCCCATGGATCAGTCAGGCCGCACAAGCTGTTGCAGACACCCTGCCCAACGCGCATCGTCGCACTATTGCAGGTCAGCCGCATAACGTTGCTGATGAGGCAATGGCTCCCGTATTGATAGAGTACTTTCAATCCTGAGCCGAAACGAAGCACAGCCCTCGCAGAGCTCTGCGAGGGCTGTGCCATCAACGAAAAAGGAGAGAATTGTGGGCCTGACCCAGGCCTTCACCCGTCCCGGCTTTGACTTCAGCCGCCACACCCTCAGCCTGCTGGAAAATGGAGACCTGGGATGGATTCAGATCACCAGCTTTTTGCTTGGGCTGCCTGAAGAGTCCAAGTGGGATACACTTGCCGCATGCGTCCTAACTTCAACTCGGTGAGCTTGTGATCGAGCTCCTGGCTCATTATCGCCTCAGCTTTCAAGAACGGTTAGCTCGCAATGCCCGCGCTCCAACGGCTGGCCCGGTCACCATCAAGCTGTTCGGCATCCCAGAAGCCTTCGCCGCCTTCCTCGGTCTGGCGATGGCTTAACGCCTTGTCAGGTTGCCTCGGATCGCGGTCCCCACAGGCTGCGGAAAGGCATGCTTCTCCTCTCTGAGGGGAGCGGTAGGGCTTCTTTGCTTTCCCACCCGATGCCTCACCAGATGGGAGGGCTGTTCCTGTGTCAAGAAAGGAAAAAGAGGAAGAAAATTGTCCTGTTTTCAGTGTAGAATTAAGAGAAGAAGACCTTTTCAAAGACAAGGAGATGCCAATGGCTCAACCATCCACGACTTACTACGCAGTTCTCCGAGAACGGGGAGAGAACTGGGACGCCAGGCGCCCCATGCGCCAGCAGGAGCAATGGGAGGAGCACGCCGCGTTCATGGACGCCCTGGCAGACGACGGCTTCATCGTCCTGGGCGGTCCACTTGGCGAGGGGGAGAAAACCCTGCTCATCATCGCTGCTGACAGCGAGCAAGCCATCGAGGCCCGACTCGCGGACGATCCATGGACGCCTCTAGGGTTGTTGCATCTCGCAAAAGTCGAGCACTGGGAAATCCTCCTGAACGCGCCCCAGGAGCGAACAATCTCACGGCTTTAAAGCTCGTTGCGCAATTCGTGGGTATTGGGTTACCAAGAGAGATTCGTCATCAAGAAGCCATAATGCCAGCAATCTCCATATTCGCTCGCTCTACCAAACTTGAACAAGGTCACTTCGCGCTTTGCTTGAGAACTCAACGACCTTTCCATGCACCCCTCCTCTAGGACCATGCATTGTGCAATCTGTGTACTTCGGCGACAGACAACTCCAGGTTTGCCTCACGAGCAATTTTCCTTTGTAGAAGACTCAGAATGTGCGTGTGCATGAAGAACAGAACATAGGAAGAACACATTTAATCGCTCGATTTCCCTTGAAGGGGTACAAACGTATCTGCGATATCCTGGTGCTCGGCAAGCTCCTCTTCCTGATAGAGATGCAGCGCCTGCAGGACCGGTCGGTCGCTGATGGCGAACAGATCCGCTCGAACGTTTGCCTCGTGGTCAACGCTCGCCCAGGATGGGGCCACGAAGATATCGCCGGGTCCCCATTCGAAGAGCACGCCGTTGATCACTGAGCGACCGTTGCCCTGAAAAACAACGTAGACGGAACTGCCCGTCTTGCGTCTGGTGGGTATGCGCTCCCCGGGATAGAGGCGGTGCATCTCGCAGGCAAAGGTACTCACTGCCGGGCTTCCGGTGAGGGGATTCACAAACTCCAGACTGACCACGGAACCGCCGCGAGCCCGGTGCAGCGCTTCAAGCGTCCGCTCGGTCTCCGTCCAACGATAGCGCAGGAGTGGTGAGTGAGCCGCGGGAGAGCTTGCTCCCATCTCACGCAGTCCCACACCTCCAAATCCCTGCTCGGAGAGGTTGTGTCCCTCAACCGGCTGCAGCTGGTCCGGGTGGTTCTCGAAGAAGATGGACTCCAGTATCGTCAACAGCGGCAGGTCCAGGCCATCGAACCACACCATCGGCTCGTCGCTCTGGTTGTTGTGGTCGTGCCAGTTCCAGTTCGGGGTGAGGATCAGGTCGCCCGGCTCCATATCGCAGGCGTCGCCGTTGACCGTCGTATAGACCCCTGAGCCGGTGAGAACGAAGCGAATGGCGCTGGGCGTATGCCGGTGGGCAGGCGCTGACTCACGGGGTCCAAGGTACTGGAGCGCGCCCCAGAGCGTCGTGCTGGTGAACGGGAGCCCCCCAAGCCCAGGATTGGCGAGCGCGAGCACGCGCCGGTCGCCCCCCCGTTCCAGCGTGATCAGCTCGCCAGCGCGTTTGGCAAGCGGAAGCACGTCGTCCCACTTCCAGAGCCAGGCCTGGGTGGTGGGCAATGGAACGTGAGGCATGAGCTGCTTGGCAATCTTCCAGAGCGGCCTCAGATCGCGCGCAGCGAGCGCCCCACAAAACTCGTCATAGCCAACTTCGATCGTATGCGTGTGGCTGATGTCAATGCCCATCGCTGAACTCCTTCTTCTCCGACTGGTATCCGAAGAACCGGTCAGTGTATGTGTAATCGTCGGCTGCTCGTTGGGAGAGCAGCACATTACGCTTCATGGCCTCTCCATACTATTCGGATCACAAATCCTCGCAGCTCTGAAGCCCCTGCTCAAGCTTATTGAGCAGGCAAGGGAGATTGTGTTCTCTCAGCTTTGCATGATAGGAAAGCACTGCTTTTGTCTTCTTCTACAGCATGTGCAGCTCAGAAGAGACACATACGACGCCTTACCGTCTATTTTGCCCCGAAAACTATAGCGAGACTTCATTGGTAATCACCTCCTGGACTGTATTTAATTGACACAGCATGCAGATGTCTGAAGTATATCAGATGAAGTCGTTATCGACCTGAATCACGGCTCCGCACACTCAACTCTCAAGAATTACGAGAGCGTCAAGGGCGTAAAGCCCGGCAGATGTGGCACGCAGCGGGTTGATGTCCAGTTCGGCAACCTCAGGGTGGGCAGGAAAGGGATCAGCCGTTTGGCACAGATTTGATTGCCGGCTTTCCATGCCAGGAGAAGGGCTTGTTGGACTTCTAGCCCGTAGTGGGGGAGACGTGCCTGCTGGCTTCGTGGTTTCGGCTCCTCTGGATGATTGAGCAGCTGAATGGCGTATTTGCGCACATAGCCGGTGAGGGCAACGAATTGATCGAGCAGAACGATTTTTTGTGCCCGGGATGCCTCCTGATAGCGGGGTGCCATCTGCTGAACCAATTCCCGCCTTGATTGATAGCTCAATACTGATCTCACTGAACCCTCCCTTGTCAAGCGCTGTTGGGGCGACATTTCTGGTGAGACAGCCCACAATCGCTTGCCTCACGAAACATCTTACTCTACAAGTGGGTGCTCTTCGATAGATGATTTCCAGGAAAAGAGGCCAGTTCTTTTGAGGTTTTCTAGCGGCAATGGCTTGGGATAGCGAACAGCGGGTAAGATTTTTGGTGGAGCAATGCAGGAAAAGAGGCAGGATGTCGCTGCACGCCTTTTTGCGCATAAAAACATCGCCTCCTTGCTTGCCCAAACGCTGCCCGGTTGTCGCCAGGCGGCTTCTAGCCGGCCTGCAAAGAGACGATGTACAAGTTGGAGCGGGAGACGGGACTCGAACCCGCGACAGCCTGCTTGGAAGGCAGGAACTCTACCAACTGAGTTACTCCCGCGTCATGAGCTAACCCGAAGCAGCAACTTGTTTCGGGTCGGGGTGCGCGGACTCGAACCGCGGACCTCATGGTCCCAAACCATGCGCGCTACCAACTGCGCCACACCCCGCTAAAGCGCTCTACCTGCGCTAACAACACGCGCACTATAGCATCCTTTTAGCTATGTGTCAAGAATTATTGGTCTTTCCTTCGACGATAGCGAAGTTTGAGCAGGAAGAGATTCCAACGCGTTGTAAGGCTGCTGAGGGGATTGCGTCGTAGTGATGTCACATTCCCATACCTCGAAGATTGCGTTGGATAGCGGGTGTGTGACATGAACGATAAAATAACCATGATTGCCAGACAAGCAACACCAATAACGGCGATGGCTCCAGTGACAAGGTCTGCTTTATCATGTGCAAAAGCCCAGCCACCGGCAAAGAGTGCTGCCCCCCATGCAATAATAAAGCACCACTCTGTGACACCTAAATTAAAAGACGGTTTGGGCATATGCATGCGCGAATCCGATCTGCGGCGTAATCGCCCGCCTAATCTCTGCCCCAAGCCTGGCTTAGGCTCTGTACGCTCTAAATTACGCAGGATTTCTTCGATCTCGCGTTCATATTTGTTGGGCATAGTAGTTCTCTTCCTTGAACTCGCCAGCATTCTCTTGCTAGTAATGATACCAACTTCTCAAGGCTGAGGCAAGAGTTTACTATCTCAATTGTATCATATTCCACCATATAATACGAAGCAGAGTTTCAATTTTCTCAACCAGGCCGAGGCTCTTGAACACAGAACTTATTTGGCGTGACCTGAAGCAAACACTACCTGCGCAAGCTTGATCACTTACACACGATACGTCACCTCTTTTCCCTCGTCATCCCCACCTCTCTTTAGCACACTGCTAGCAGGCGACGTATAGGCTATTTCTCGCCCGCCCTTAAAGACATACAAACGGGAGGGAACCAGGCGCAGCGCCTCAAAAGCAGACGGCGCATCGAGCACGATGAAATCGGCGGGTTTGCCCTCCTCGATACCATATGTATCCTGGATACGCAAGGTTCTGGCTGCATTTGTGGTGATCAGGTCAAGCACATCGTTGATCTCCTCATAGCCGCTCATATGACACAGGTAGAGTGCCAATTGGGCGGCTCCGAGCATGTCGCCTTTACCCAGCGGAAACCAGGGGTCCATGATCGAGTCGTGTCCAAGCGCAACGTTGACTCCGCCTGCGAGCAATTCTTTTACGCGGGTAATGCCGCGACGCTTGGGATAGGTGTCAAAGCGACCTTGCAGGACGACATTATCAAATGGATTGGCAACAACATTCACCCGGGCACGTGCCAGCAGGCGTATTAGCTTGAAGGCATAAGCATTATCATAGGAATGCATAGCGGTGCAATGACTGGCCGTCACCCGGCCCTGCCACCCCTGTTGCATCGTGTCCGCCGCCATCACCTCCGTGAAGCGGGAGAGTGGATCATCGGTTTCATCACAATGGCAGTCGATGTCGCGATTAAACTCTTTCGCCAGAGCGAAGGCATAATGTACATCTTCGACGCCCATATCACGAGTCCACTCGTAATGGGGGATGCCTCCCACGAGATCGCAGCCTAGCTCCATTGCCGTGCGCATCAACTCGCGCCCATTGGGGAACGAAAGAATACCATCCTGGGGGAAGGCGACCAGTTGCAGGTCACAAATATCGCGTACTTCTTCGCGCACCTCGATCAAAGCACGCAGGGCAGTCAGTGCCGGGTCACATACATCCACGTGGCTACGAATATAGAGTGTACCCTGTGCTACCTCCCAGCGGATCTCTTCGAGTGCTCGATGCTTGACATCTTCGCGCGTCAAACTCGGCTTCCGCTCGCTCCAAATCTGGATGCCCTCCAGCAGTGTTCCAGTCGAGTTGTAGCGCGGCTGTCCAACGGTGAGCACGGCATCGAGATGCACATGTGTATCAATGAACGGCGGCGAGACAAGCCTGCCAGCAGCATCAATCTCGCGTGTGGCGCTGTCGGAGGTCAGCTCATCCGCGATTCTGGCGAATCGTCCATCTTGTACAGCGATATCAACGAGGTCCGGGCGGCGATGAAGGTGCGCATGACGGATGATCAGGTCGTAATGCATACAATGATCCTCTTTTGTATATGGGTGCAGTTCATTGCGCCCGTATGCTTCAAAATCAGAGGCAGGCGGATGCACCGCCTGCCTCTAAGAACGCATATAAAGAGCAGCAGTTACTCACCACCGGCGCTCAGCTCACCTCGCGGGCTGTTGTTCAACTCTATACGCCGCAAGATCAGGTAGGAGATGGCCGCCAGAACGAGACCCAACTCGAAACCGACGTCCATACCATATGGTTTGTTGATCAAGCCTCCTATAGGTCCGGTGATAGGAGTCGTGACACCATTAATCGTGAATACCTGGGCAAAACCGAGGGCGGCACCTATCAAACCAATCGCCATAGAGACCACTGCGGCCCAACCAATCGGCAGTCTACTGGGCGTATTCCAATCATCGACATTGTAGCGTCCATGACGGAATACAAAGTGTTCGATGATGAGAATGATGGCCCAGGGACCCAGCCAGTAGGCAATCAGTAGCAAGAAACTGGTGAGCGTCTGATTAAAGTTGGAAGCCACCGGAAGCGCGATCGCGACATACACTACTGCCCCAATGAGCGTCCACACATAGCGCTTGACACGCTGGAAAGCTTTCCCAAGCACTTGCATGGAGAGACCCAGGCTATAGTCGTTCGGGATATTGTTCGCAATCACACTGAGGGCGAGCAAAACCACAAGGAATGTACCAAAGCCACCCAACGGACTGGCAACAGCAGCAAGCAAATCACCACCACCCAACGGTTTCCAACTGGTAAAGGCCATGCCAAGCGTTTCTAGCAGCACACAAGGTATAAACACACCCAGGAATGTTAGCCAGAAGACACGCCTGGGAGAGGTGTTCTCAGGCTGGTTGACATTGTAGTCAGCAGCATAGGAACTCCAGCCTGTAGCGAAACCATAGATGGCTCCCCCGAAGGAGACTAAGCCGGCAATTTCGGCTATCCCTGTTGTATTCGTCGCAGCTAAAATCTTCATGTGTGGGGCTGCTACAATCAGCAGGATCACGAAAATGATGGCCATGGGGATCCAGGCATAGCGCTCATAGCGATGCACATAGCGGTAGCCATAAATGCTCACCAGGGTCGTAAGGATCGCGATGACGAGGATACCTGCCCATCTCGGAATGGCGCCGTTGGTTAGCGCAGCGACCAATTGACCACCAATAATCACGTTGACAGCAGACCAGCCAATGCAGGCACCAACATTGAAGATTGCCATGATGATGCCACCGACCCAGCCAAAGGAGAAGCGGGAGATAGTCATCTGGCGCAGGCCTAACTTCGGGCCAAGTGTAGAGAAGAATGCAACTGGGAGCACACCAAGCGCATTGAAAATGATAATAACAGCTAGACCGTCCCAAAAGCCGAGACCAAAGGCCAGGTTAGCTAAAGCTCCAAGGGCGATTGTGGAGATCACCAGGTTGGCGGAAAGCCACATCGTAAAGTTGTCGAGGATACGAACATGAGTGCGGGTGGTGGGTGAAACACGTTCGATACCGTGTGTTTCAATGCCCTCCTCTTCTGGAATGGCAACGGTGTCAATAGCCATAGAGTTGTTCTCCTAGAGAAAAAACTATGCAACACTTCCGTAAAAAATCTTTGCAGGTGCTGGCCAGTCGAACCCCATCTCACCAGAGATGCCAGGCCTTCAGAAGTTCTCCACGCTTCTGCAGAACTATGTACAGCAATCAGTATCACCTGCCATAGAGTGACACGAGTTATACGCGCTGAGGAAAATACGTATAACGTTCTGTGCCAGGGAGTACGTCGTAGGTCAAGTATAACAGAAACACAGCAAAGTATCTAGTAAATTTCTTTGAATGCAATAGTTCAGTTTACTATCCTGCCATAGGTGCTTGAGAGGGGGGGCAAAACCTGTTTCCTGTGTAGCGAAACTGTACATACAGGCATCCTTCCATTCCAGGAAACGGCGCATCGAAAAACGCGAAATGACGCGGGAAATATTTCGAAGTAGGGCCAGTTATCCTTAATTTTTAGCGGAATTCGTAGCATTTCGCCAGATAAGATCACCAATTAGTAAAGCCGAGGACAAAACTCTAGACGTTACACCTGAAACCATGTACAATGTATACTATGTACATATCACTTATACAAAGTTTCACCATCATGGGTATTTCTTAATTTTTTCTAGCCACTTTGGCGGGGAACTTCTCACATCAATAGATCAGGAGGTCAGCATGTCTTCCAAAGTAGTCGCATCTAAAGGTGACGCAGGGAACCCGGCAGCGCAAACAATTGAGCAGCTTCATACAGAAAATGCGGAACTGTATGCCGCACTCGAAGCGCGAACCCAGGAGAATATCCTGTTGAATGAGGTTATTTCAACGGTCGGCTCGACGCTCAAGCTTGATGAAGTGCTGGGGCATCTTGTCGATATCGTCGTTCGTGCCATTCCTTGCCACGCTACATTCTTTTACCTTTACGATAAAGACACAGAGCGCCTTGTGCTTGCCAGCACCAATAAACAGTATGGAAACTTTGTAGGCAAAATCGAAATGGCCCTGGGAGAGGGTGTCACTGGCTGGGTTGGCATGCATCTCGAGCCTGTGATCATTAAGGAAGCGGCCATGAATGATCCCCGTTTCCGCTACTTCCCGGAACTGGAAGAAGAGAAGTTCCAGTCTACGCTGACGGCGCCCATTATCGCCAAAGACCGCCACCTGATCGGCGTAATTACCTTGCATACCGTTGCCCCTTACGAATTCTCGGAACAAGATCAGACGTTCATCATCAATACGGCGGCACTTGTAGCGGGCGCGATTGAAAATGCGCAGCTTTATGAGAACACGCAGCGAAAGCTCAATATCTTAACGACGCTCTCTGTGATGAGTCAGACCATCAGTTCTGGCCTGTACCTCGATGAGATGCTGCGCTCGCTAGCGACGTTGACGGTGCAAATTATTGAGGCGGACCTGTGCGTAATTATGCTGATGGACCAGGCAAAGGGTCGATTGACCGTTCGTGCCTCCTCCCCCAATTTGAATGACCGCGCATTGAGTTTCCAGCCAATTGACGTCGATCGTCACGTGTGGGAAAAACTGCGCGATTTCAGCTCTCGTGGTCAACTTTCCGAAATGAGCGCTCACGCCTTAGAACGGCTGAATCCGTTGAAGGAATCGCAGTATAAGACGCTACTCTCTGCTCCCTTGATTGCCGGAACAGAACACCTGGGTTTGATTAACTGTTACTCTATCAAGTCACGCCGCTATGCATCAGAGGACCAGACATTACTGAGCACGATCGCAAATCAAATCGCGATGGCGATCAAGAATAGCCACCTGGTAGACATGCTGGCACAAAAGAACCTGGTCAAGGGGTTCTTCGAAGATTTGATGTATGGCACATATGATTCGGAAGATTCGCTGCGACAACGAGCGAACTTTATCGGCTGCGATTTAACGAAGCCGCATAGCGTAGCGATGATTGAAATTTCACATCTGGATGAAATTGTCGACGAAGAAGATGGACATACCCAGGCATCGCCCACCTCTGGCAGATCCCTTGCAGAGACGCTTCTACAGACTGATGAAGAGCGCATTGTGATACACAAACGCATATGCGGGCAGATAAGGCGGCGTATCCAGGATAATTATCCAGGTTCAGCGTTATATGAGCGTGAGAATCTGCTCACCTGCCTTATCTGCCTGAGTAAAGATCCAACTGCTGCACGTGTGAAGACGTGGCTGCGTGAGCTGGCCCGCCAGATGTGGGTCGAGCACAATGTACGCCTCTTTATCGGCATCGGTAATCCATGCCAGAGCATTAGCGACTACCGGCGAGGGTTTGCCGAGGCCAGCGAAGCGCTGCAAATGGGGCAAAATCTTAACCGGGATGGGGGCGTCAGCGTCACTCACTTCAATGACCTGGGGGTCTACCGCTACCTCTACAAAATCGCACGGATGGATGACTTGCGGGATATTTACCAGGACCAGGTTGCACACATTGCCAGCTATGATCGACGCAAAGGAACCGATCTGCTGGACACGCTGGAGACATACCTCGAATGTGCAGGTAACCTCACCAAGACCTCTAACCGGCTGTTCGTACATCGAAATACGCTGATTCAACGCCTGGAGCGGCTGCAATCGCTGTGCGACATTGACCTGCAAGAACGGAGCAACTGGCTTACGCTCCAGGTTGCAATCAAAGTTTTCAAGTTACGTTCGAGTGGAGTATAATTTCAACACATAAAATTACCTGGCACCTGCACGGGTGCCAGGTTTGCTTTTGTAGGTACTATGGTTACATCATCGCAGTCAGGCTAGCTTCAGGCTGTGAAGCTTCATCCTTAACAGATTCGGTGTTCTTCCTCCCGGCGCTGCGTCCACCTTTCAGCGGAATCTCCTTCAGGAAGAGTACAGCCACCAGGCCAGCAATCATAAGCCCAAAGCTCAGCACAAAGATATTATGGATGCCCTGTGTCAGGCCAACTTTGACAGCTTCAACGGTTTGATGCAGCAGTACCAAAGCTTGTGGTCCCATAGCCGCAACATGAGACTGTATCTGCGCCAGAGCAACCGGTGAGAGCAGGATCTGCGGGTTGTTGAACGCCGCCAGGACCTGAGCCGGTATAACCTGTGTTACGGCTGCCGGTAACGCATTGTGGAAAGCGGGCAGATAGGCGGCAGTCATCACCGAACCCATCGCCGCGAGAGCAATGGTACCGCCAATCTGGCGGAAGAACGTCAGGGCGGCAGTCGCCTGACCGATCTTGGTAGGTAATGCATTCTGCACTATCAGTGTATACAGCGCCATTCCGAAACCCAAACCAAGACCCAGCACCAGCATGGCCAGCAACACATCATTGTTGGTCGCATTGACATCCAGGCGCACCAGCAGCAATGTCCCTGCAACACTCACCAGCATACCTAAAACGGCAATCCACTTGTACTTGCCCAGGCGCGAAACCAACTGACCTGAAACAATACTCCCAACGACGGAGGTCAGCAACAACGGCGTCAGTGTTCATGGCTGTTGTTTCTGGATACTTTTTCAGCGAAGCGTCCGTTGTGCTTCTAATACAAATGAATATGGATTTTGTCTCAGTTGTCCAGCTCTGTTCAGACTAAACTGAATAGCTGATAAGGATACAGTGATGCCAGCACCTACAATAAGGTTGTAAGGAGCAGGGATATGGAGGGAGTTAAGCAGAGCAAGTGAACCAGTTGAGAGGCTTGCAATATTTAAGACATTGCCAGTTCCCCATGAAATCAAACTATCTGTCAGTCCTCTTTTCAGGCCGTTTATTGCTGGCTTCACTTCATTAATATAAATATCATCAACTTTCTGGCGAAGTTGCTCTGGAAGAAGGTCTTCTGTAATACCTGCGGTAAGCTCCGCTATCTTCACTCTAAAGTGCCCTATATCGTCCTCATGCGTCCTTCTGAAGTCTAGTATTTTTTTAACAGGCGTATCCGGGTCAATTTTAATCCCTTCGATTACCAAGTTAGCAAGCATTCCTTGAGCCAAAGTGGGTGGTTGGGCTAGGCGATGTCTATTTTCATATCTAAGCTTTTCTGCTATACTACTCATCTTCTGATTATTTGTGGAATACACAGGAGCATCCACTCTTACCGCATTAGCGAGTCTATCAAATACAAGAGCATATGTCAGAAGTCCAGCTTCTTTGCTGGCTGCGAGGTGTGCTGCTAACAACGTCATATAAAAATCCGCGAAGCGCCTACTCACTGAAACCCAATCGTCGGAGGAGTTATGTCTCAATTGATGTAAGATTTTTTCAGGGAATTTATCCCGATGAATCTCCACTATGTCTTCAATAAGAATGTGTCTTTGTGGACGATCTTCAGGGGAAGGAACTGACTTAATAGATTTTCGTACACTAAGTACGTCTTCACCTTCTGGAGTATCAAGAAACTTCAAAACGTCGTCCTTTAGCTCTTCAATCTCTGGCATTTTAGGATAGACTTCCAATGGTAGTAATAACCCTGCATCTGAGAATTCTTGCTCTGTTCTCGTCTGATAGAACTGACTACGCTCTGACCAATGTACACGCGGAAAGATGGTATATATCTCCTTCCAATAGAGCATGGCGTTTTTCAGCCATCCTTCATTTGGAATGCCAATGGTAGGGTAATAGAGAGCTTTTGTGAATGCCATATCCATCTCCTTTAATCAAGAACTTTAGATATTCCACAAAGAAGTATAGCTAAAAGCAAGCTCAATCTTATAGCAAGTCTATATTTCATGTCAAGCTACTTGGAAATGAGGTGGTTAATTGAGGAATCACTTGATTGTCAACCGTGGAGTAGATACCTTCGTGGTAAACGTCCACTACACCGACCTGGGGCGTCCTATTCGGCGCGATATCGATGCGGAGCTAGCTCTCCAACTTGATGAGTGGAAAAAGACTGCACAAGAACTTGGCGAACCGTTCATCACGCCCTGGGTGTTCAACAATGCTTCGTTGCAGATGCAACCCAACGGGGCTGGTCACGGACAATGGCTCTGGATGCTCAAGACACCCGATATTACGATGTATGTCTCGCAAGGCAAGTGGAACGGTGTCGGCGCGGTGCGCCTGAGTTCGCAATACCTCTGGTCTTGTACGGGCCTCCGCGATGTGCTGGTCTTGCTCAGTGCCTTTTTAGCTGAAGTATTTGGGCAAGAGATGCGTCTGCAACCCTCAGAAGTCCATCTTTGTGCCGATATCGCTGTCTGGTCGGATATTACCACACTTGACCGGCGCATTAACTTCGTCTCTCGCTCGCGCAAGCGAGCTACCCACTACGTTCCTGATTGGGATATCGACCTGCATGTCAATGAGCATTCCTTTGGCCTCAAAGAAACGGGCTTCGATTTCTCCAAACGCGGTGCGCTCTCCTGCACAATTTACGACAAGACGCGAGAGATGAAGCAGTCCGGCAAAGAGTGGTTTACCGACATCTGGCGGCTGCACGGCTGGGACGAAGCTAGGGACGGCGCGGTGTGGCGTGTTGAGTTCAAGTTCAAACGGGAAGCTCTTCATGAGTTACAGCAGGGTGATGAGTTTTGGGGAATTGAGGACGTCTTTGATTTGCCTGAGCGCTTGCCAGTGCTGTGGGCGTATGCGGCTGGTCAAGGAGCTGGTGGTCCTGATGGGCTGCCTGACGGCTGGTTGCGCTGCGTGGTTCCGAGTGACGATAAGAACCGTTCACGCTGGCCGACGCATCCAGTCTGGCAACTGATCCAAGCGGCATTTCTCGACCCGCTGGAAGTGCCGCCCCAATTTGGAAAGATCGTGCGCAAGCAGTGGGAAGATCACAACATCAATAAAGGGGTTGAGGCAGTGATGGGGTACCTGACCTACTTAGCAGCCTGGGTTGGCGGTGACCTGGCGGAAGATGGGGTTGATCTCTCGGTAGTGCTGCATTGGCTGATTGGCAAAGGGGATGAGTACCTGGAACGGGTAGGACGTGATTTCAGTGCGGAAGTCCAGCGCAAGCGGGTCAAGTTTGGTTTACAGGCTCGGTAGATGGCAAGCCGATACAGGATAACTCCTGCATCGGCGTCTTGCCTCGACCCCTTATAAACGTAAGTCATACAAGTACTTGCTACTCTAATATCATGACCTATATTTGGTGTACCATAAGACATGGTTAGCTAGGACTAATAAAAACTATTACAGCCATACCATCAAAGGTTTGACTCAAATCACGCTCGAAGCCCCTTGGATTATCGATATGTCTATCGCGATCATATACAAATGCAACTAAAGCTTTACAATCAGGATGAGTGTGATGATAACGATGGATGTCAAGGATGAGTTGATCTCTAACATCTTTTGCCTTCAATCCTAGTCTAGTCATTTTGATTTCAATTGCAATTTGCTCAGATTTGAGCAAGAAATCAATACGAGAGTGCCCACCAGCATAACTTGGTGTCCATTCTTCAGAGCGAACATCTTCAAAAAAAAGTCTTAAGAGGGCTCTGAAAAGGTATTGGATATCATATTCATTTGATATACGGAGAGGTTCTTGACCACTACGTCTCTGTTCTAATTGTCTAGCAACTGAATCGAAGCGTTGAATGAGAAGTTTTATCTTCTCAATATCTTGAGAAGTAACATGCGGATTGGGCTTACGTTTTCCTACTCTTTTTAGTATTGCCTTTTGCTTCATAAGATAGGGATAGAAGGTTCTCTCATACGGATATGCCCAGGGAGATAATTGATCTTTCTCTACAATTTCAGCATTGGGACGGTACGGGTTAGGTTCAGTTGGAGCCTCAAGAAATTGCTTTATTTTCGGTGTCCAAACAGTTCCTTCATAAGCAGAGCGAAATTCACCTTTGAGTTCTTCTGGTAAAAGTGATAAGCATTTGCCGTACCAAGCTTGATAGTAGTTACGAAGTTTTTCAATGTCCTCTTCTGGTAAGCCGACAATTTCATCCCATTGTATTCGCTCCGCTATTTGCTTCAGGTTCTCGACTTCATTAATCACAAATATCGATACCATAGCTCCTCCCAAGTAGCTAGCTAGGGACTAGTAGTTGGATCAGTTGTTCAAAATAATACTGCTTTTCATTCTCAAGGTCAATGTTTAACGAAAAATAGGGTAATTTCGTAAGCAATCGGATGGGGGTTGCGGTGTGAATGGAGATGTTCCTAATGCCATTTGATATTGACTCTGAATGTGCCATTCCTCGTTTTTCGCTTCCTTCACTGGAAGCACAAGCTGACTTGGCAGAGAAACACAAGGTGGATACCTTGCTGTTCTGTCCTGACTCCTGGGCGCTGCGGTATGTCTTCATCAACCGGGATACGGACGAAGCTATCAGCTAGTTTCATTCAGGGGTACTCACGGTCATTGTGGCGCGTCTAAGTATCGGTAGGGCTGTCTCTTCTCTCCCTCCGTCGTATGAAGTCATCTAGCGCGGCCTGTCTCACACGGTACTCTCCTCCGATGTCAATAGCAACCAACTCACCCGAACGTATCCACTTGCGAACCGTCTTGGTATCCACGCGCAACTGGTTGGCTACTTCCTTGACCGTGTAGACTTTTTCATCCATGTGTTTCTTCCTCATCGCTCTTTATTCCTCATTCTAACAGGTATGGTCAAGCTGACACGTAAGTACAGTAGGATTGACAAAAGCATTCGTAAAGTTCATAATGGTTACTGAGGGATATTTGAGTATCCCTAAGTATACTAGCGCAAGAGAGGAGCAGGATACAATGTCACAAACAGCAGCACAAGGTAAGCTGGTAAAAATTAGTAGTTCGTGGTTTAGGAGCGGTTATAGTCATGGTATCAAAGACGTACTATCACACAGGCTACCAAGTGAGCCTACAGAGAGCGCAGTCATTGACGTATTCAAGCGCGTGCTTGATATCTACTGCGATGACAACGGTATCTCTGACGAACAGCTACGGTATGAGGCAGGCAGGCTTGTAGCGTACTTAGTCACAACCACAGGATAGGGGTATAATGTGCAGAGACCACAAGAACCGCTAGAAGATGAGTGTAGGAGTACCGCATATGCCACAGGAGAACCTTGAAAACGAGTCTTTGTTAGTGAGTCGCTCGCCCTTATTCAATTTGGGACTTCGTGATGGAGTTAGAGCGGCGATGGAAACAGAAGAGGTTATCGACCGCGTTATCAGCCTGCACGAGGAGAGAGGCGCAGTAGTGAACCTAAAAACCATCCTTAGTGTACGCATGACCTTTGATGAAGCGTTAGGCTACGTAGGGGGCCAGCGTTTCGCCCACGAGCGGCCATATGTACTTCTGCCAGCACTGGACACGTACACCAACGCTTCGTGGTTCGCAATGAGGGGAAGTAAGTTTAATCGGGCAGAGTACAGGAGCGGATTTATGGCAGGCTTCCAAGACGAATTGGATGGTACCGCGCAGCCATTGCCGCCCGAACAAACAATAGTGGCGCTCGCGTATTGACTTGACCAGGAAGAGCAGGCAGGAATAGAATGTAGTAGCAGGGATATCGAAAAGCCGGTATCCCTGTCGTCATGAGAGAGGAAAAAGCACGATGACGTACAGGCAACTACGAGCAAAAGAGCCACAGGAGCAGGCACAGAGCGTATCAACAGAAGAAGAGCTAACAGCAGAACAGCTTGCAGGAGTAATTAGGCAGTCCACTACGAAGCAGACACGCGAAAACTTGGAGTCAGCCGACTTGCAGCTATCTGGTTATCAACGCTACGCCATATCGCAAGGTCTGGACGCTGATAAGATTGTGGTAGCTTGGGAGGGTGGCGGTAAACGAGGCGTCTCCGGTACCTTGCGCATCGATCAGCGTGAGGAACTTCAGGAGGTCATGGCGGGCATCGAAGCGGGCAGGATCAGGAGAGTTTGGGCCTATTCTGTTTCGCGTTTGTTCCGAGACAAGTACGGCGTGCAGGTTGGAACCTTTATGGAAACTTGCGCTAAGCACGGGGTAAAGGTGGTTATTGAGACTGCAAAGACGTTTGATTTTAGCAATCAATTTGACGTTCTCATATTCCAGTTCTTAGCGAGCGTTGCAGCAAGAGAGAACGAGGACAGAAGCAGGTTGTTGCACGCAGCCAACAAGAATAAGGCGCTACGTGGCGAATATGACGGTCGCCCATTAACCCCTGGCTTTATCGTTGACCGTGATAAGAAAAGCGAGACCTATGGCCGCTACATCCCATACGAACCCCACAAGCTTGTTGTACGGAAACTTTATGCTCGATACCGCCACAGATGGAACGGTCAATTCAACCTACTTGCACACGAGGTTGAGCAGATGGACGTGGTATTTCCAGACTTTGAAGACTGGGTAGACAAGCTAGACAGACAGAAGTTTCAGTTTCGCAAAGTACCTGGTGGTTATCACATCACACCTGAAGCACTCCGACACCTGTTACAGTCAGTTGAGCATGCTGGTTATTGGAAAGTAGACGGCGCAGTACTCACCGACGACAACAGGCAACTTGTAGTCAACCACAAGAGGATTGTGGACGATGACTGGGACTATGCTTTTAGCAGACTATCACCCACAACACTAACAGGGGAACCTAATCCAGACTATGTAGACCCTCGTGCTACCTGGCAAGCCTCCACCGTGAAGAAGCAGGATAGGGAACCGCAAACACTACTGCAAGGTATTCTTACTTCCCCGCTTGGTACCGTCCACCATAGCAACGGGACATACTACGTCAGTGAGAAACGAAGCGAAAACACAAACCAACGTAGCAATACCTTAACGATAGATGCCCAGTGGGTTGAGGACGAATTTAGAAGACGACTGCTCGACCGCATTAACGAAACTGATTATGAGCAGATGCTTTATGATGTGCTTCACAACGTCCAAGCCCATAATACTCAGGCTCTCGTTTCTGTCGATGAGCAGATAGCCAGATACGAGCAAGCCATAGCGAACAGGCAGGCAGTCATGGCCGCACTTGGTACAAAGATCGACAAAGCGACAGCCGAACAGTACAACCAGGACATCATAGACGCCAGGGCTAACCTAAACGCTCTATTTGGATGGAGTGAAGAAGACGAAGCAGACTTGGCAGCACTCTATCCCAGTGCTGACAGGTTAGCCATATTGGAGCGGTTCCCTACTAAAACCTGGCTATGCATCATGAGCTATGCAAACGACAGGCACATACAACGGAACACTAACCGGAACAGTTCAGGCATTAACGACCGCTCGCTATCGCTAGCTGACTGGGAGTTACTACAGCAGTATGGATGGAACCGTGAGAAGTCAGCACACTGGCTGCTTGACGTGCTAGTGACGGAGAGTAACGACTTAGCGGCCTTGTCAGGATGAGGCCGCTATTGGTGGCAGACCCACCAATCACACCCTGCACAAAAAGCGGGATGAAGAAGATACTGCCGAACAGGCCCATACCAAAGATCATCGTGACCACGGTCGAAACACTGAAGACGCTATTTTTAAACAGCCCTGGCTCGATGATCGGCTGTCCACCACGTCGCTCTAGCCGGGCTTCATAGAATACAAAGGCTGTGAGCGCAACTACCGCTCCAGCGAACAGGCCGATAATTTGCGGTGAGAGCCAGTCATACTGGCTGCCTGCAAATGTAAAGCCGAGCAATAATGGCACAGTTCCAAGTACGAGCAAAGCTGCACCAGTGTAGTCAATCGAGACATTCGTGGCCTTCCCACGTAGAGCTGGCATCAGGAAGATCAGCACGAGCAACGCTGCAATGCCGATTGGCAAGTTCACATAGAAGATCCAGCGCCATGTTGTATTTTGTGTAATCCAGCCGCCCAGTGTTGGACCGATGATAGCCGAGAGTCCAAAGACGCCTCCTGTGAGACCCTGCCATTTACCACGCTCGCGTGGAGTGAACAGGTCACCAACAATCGTGATGGCAATAGGTATGAGAGCGCCGGCTCCGATGCCCTGGAAAGCACGGAAGAGAATCAACTGGTTCATGGATTGGGCGGTGCCCGACAGAGCCGAACCAGCTAAGAACACTACTACACCAAACAGGAAGATAGGCTTCCTTCCCAACAGGTCAGATAGTTTCCCATAGATGGGAACCATCACGGTTGATGTGAGCAGGTACGCGGTAGAGACCCAGGTATAGCGGTCAAATCCCTGCAGGTCAGCGATGATTCTTGGCATTGCCGTTGAGACAATTGTCTGGTCGAGCGAGGCTAGCAACATAACCATAAGTACACCAATCATGGTCAATACAGTATCACGCCGTGAGTAGCGCGGTTGCTCGTAATCTGCTACAGCTGTATCTGAGCGCGCCGGTGTCAAATTAGCGACGTT
>WNFA01011226.1_pt1 | contig 26853 bp, 23 predicted proteins | sample 5400481 | NCBI WGS metagenome assembly WNFA01 (sample SAMN13153340, study PRJNA577476) | soil metagenome | isolation source: 120 cm saprolite under Douglas fir tree site 2 hole 1 replicate 2 | place: USA:California | collected 2015-04-18 | reverse complement strand
CCGGTTCTCGACGATGATCTGGTGGCCGAGGGCGCGCGACAGGTATTCGCCGATCAGGCGCGCCGCCACGTCGGTCGAGCCGCCCGCGACGACCGGCACGATGAAACGGATCGGCCGGCTCGGCCAGTCCTGCGCGAGGCCGGGCGCGGCCGCGGTTGCGAGGAGCGCAGCGGCGGCAATCTCGATCTTCACGGGTCGCCTCGCTCGAACGATTGAGGACGCCGTCCTTGCGAAGTATTTAGCGCATCTCGCTCGAAGGGCAGCTAGCGGCAAAATACCGGAAGTCATGGAGTGAAGTAAGGCACTGCGCGACCAGCAGCTCAACCGGGCTTGTGAGCGGCTTCCGGTCCGCTCGTCCCGCGTAAGCGGGGACCCAGTCTGGACCCCCGCTTACGCGGGGGTGAGCGGCAGGCTCTCGACCGCTCGTCCCCGCGCAAGCGGGGACCCGGCCGGCGGCTTCGATTCGCGCCAATGACATGCGACAATTTGTCACTGATTACGTTGTGAATTTTTCAGCCTCGCTCATCGAGGGGCGCTTCTAGAGGCGATCCTGAATGCGGAGCGAGGCGTGGCGTCCCCGGCGGGGTTGGCTATCGCGCCGCGGGAGGCCCGCGAGACCCGCTCCTTCGGGTAACGATGACCCGTGCCGCGAACAAGGTCGCCGCACGATCCCGGAGGGAATGCCGGACAACGGCGCGCACGGGCCCGGGCCGAAAATCGCCACGGTGGAGCGCCGCGAGGCGAGCGTCCCCGTCGCTGGGAACGCGAGGCGCCTCAACAAGGCGCCTGCGTGCCGGTCATGGCACGCGAACCCGGATGCCTCGCACGCATCCGATGCGCCTGCCGGCGCTCCCCACCTCCTCGATCGGGGTGGAAAACGAAAATGTTCGGCGCAACGCGCCGAGGGAGATAAGGAGAGGGAAGAGGATGAGGTAGGGGACGAGAAGGTAACGAACAGTTCGTAGGTTGGGTCGAGCGCAGCGAGACCCAACACCCCGGGCCCGGTCGCGCGATGTTGGGTCTCGCGCGAAGCGCGCGCTCGACCCAACCTACGGCATGGCGCTATTCGCCGGGCTATTTGACATCGTGAAACTGCAAAGGAGCCGTAGCCCGCATTGAGCGGAGCGAAATGCGGGCCCTCCGGCCGCGCCGGTACCCCGGATCTCGCTGCGCTCGATCCGGGCTACGGTCGCCAAGGTCCTATGGTCTATTCGCCAAGGTCCGGCACGAGCAGGCTCGCCGCCTCGCCCGGCGCGCCGAGCAGGGCCGGGGCGCCGACGAGCACCGGCGCTCCGCCGATCTCGAAGCGCGCTTGCACCGAGACGAGCGCGCGCGGCGGCGGCGGCGAGGGATCCGCCACGCGCGAGCCCATGAGCGGCGCGAGCGGCTGGGCGATCCGGCAGCCTTCGACCAGCCAGGACGAGCAGCCGGCAAAGCCGCGCTCGCTCGGAAGCTCCGCGACCGCCGCCGCCAATCGGGCGGCCGCCGCGTCGCCATCCGCGCCGTCGCCGAACGTGCGCAGCAGCCGAATCCACGCGCCCTTGTAGGCGACGCTGGCGCGCAGCGCGAAGCTTTTGCCCAACGGGGCGGTGCCCTCGATGCGCGCGAGGCGAGACCCGCGCGCGAGATCGGGCGCGGCGGCGACATAGATTTCCTCGGCGCCGAGCGTGCGCGCCTCCCGCTCGACCGCGGCGATGATCGCACCGAGATCATTCCCCGAGGCCCGCGCGAGCGCGCGGGCGGCGATCGCGGCGGCGTGCGCTGCGAGCGCGATCTCGGCCGGGTCGGCAACGGCGCGCAGCCGCTCGAACAGGCTCGTCGCGTCGCTGAAGGCGAGCCGCGGGCCGCCTGCGCGCAGGTCGTCGGCGATGCCGGCGGCAAGGCCGTCGCGATCGGCGATCCCGACCGCGGCGTCGGCCTTGGCGTCGGCGAGCAAGCGGCCGGCTTCGAGCCCGACGCGCGGGGTGTGCATCACCTCGGCGACGCGGCTCACGCGCTCGATCCAGCTCTTGACGCGATAGGTCAGCGCGGCGACCAGCACCGGCGGTCGGCTGCGCGGCACGACCAGGAGCGCCTCCGACCAGTACGGCACGAAGCCGGTGAGCCAGGAGACCGCGGCCGGCCGCGTGTTGTTGGTGTAGAGGAGGAGCGCATCGAGGCCGGCCTCGCCCATCGCCGCCCGCAGACGCGCGAGCCGGGCGTCGAGCACCGCGTCCGGCAACTCCGCCTCGGAACGGGAAATCAGCCCGCGTCGCATGGGCGCCTCACGCTGCCACCTCGAACAATTCGCGCGCGGTCCCGGTGAGCACCTCGGCGCCCGATTGCGTGACCACCACCGCGTCGCCGAGCACGAGATAGCCGACCTCGGGATGATAGGTGTTCGGGTGGACGATCAGCGCCATGCCCGGGACGAGCGGCGTGTCGACGTCCTCGAGCAGGTGCGGCTTCGAATCGCAGAACAGCCCGAGCCCGTGGCCGCGCACACGCGTCCATTTGCTGGTGGTGTAGTCGCCGAGGCCGTGCTTGCGAAAGACGTCGTTCTCGGCGCGCGCGACGTCCGCGGCGGTGGCGCCCGGCCGCACCGCCGCGATGCCGGCTTCCAGCGCCTCGCGAAAAATTCCGAAGGCGCGCCGCTGCGCGTCGCTCGCCCTGCCGACGGTGAGGGTACGGCAGATCTGGACGAAATAGCCCTCGACGGCGGGCGTGAGCTCGGTCGTCACCAGGTCACCTGGCTCGATGCGGCGCTCCGACGGCGGCGTCATGCCGAGCACGTCCTTGCCGCCGGAGCCGATGATCATGAAGTTGTCCGGGCAGCCGCGGCTGCGCAGATAGGCCTCGACCTCCGCCACCACCTCGTATTGCCGGCGGCCCGGCGCGACCGCCTGGCGGAACGCCGCGTAGGCGTCGTCCGCGATCTCTGCCGCACGCCGGAGCACGGCGATCTCGGCCGGCAGCTTGTGCATGAGCAGCCGGTCGACGAGCGCGGTGCCGTCGGCCAGCGCAAAGCTGCGGCCCTTCTCCGCCAGCCAGCTCGGCAAGAAACGGCGCGGCGCGGCGGCGAGGCGGTGATTGGCGACCCGATCGAGCCGGCGACCGACGGCGCGGACGATATCGGCGGCGAAGTGGACGCTCACCCCGGCCGGCACTTCCGCCTCGGCGCGCTCGGCTTCGGTCGCGCTGTCGAGATAGAGCTCGGCCGTGCCGTCGGCGGCGATGACCGCGATGCCGTGGCCCTCGAGCATGGCGAAATCGGCGGCGTAGCGCAGATAATCGCCCTGCCAGGCATTGCCGTAGAGCACCATCGCGTCGATCTCCGCTTGCGCCATGGCCTCGCGCAGGCGTCGCCGCCTTTCCTCGGCGAGCATCATGCCCCCTCTCCCGCCGCGCTCGCCTCCTCCCTTCCCTCGCCCGCTTGCGCGGGAGGGTCGGGGTAGCCGTAATCGCGCCGCGCCGCTTCCGGCGAAACGTAGCCGGCGGCGATATCGCGCTCGATCGCCGTGCGCTCGCGCCGGCGCGGATCGCCCCAGCCGCCGCCGCCGGCGGTGCGGAAGGTGAGCCGATCGCCCGGCTCGAGCGCGACGCCGGTCGCCTTCGACAGCGGCTGCGTGCTGCCGTCGCGCCGCGTCAGCACGGCCTCGTTGACCGCGCCCGGCCTGCCGCCATGCAGCCCCCAGGGCGGATCCTTGGTGCGCTCGCAATTCACGTTGGCGACCGACTTCTGCAAGGCGCGATAGGTGAGATCGACGCCGAGCCCGCCGCGATGCTCGCCGGCGCCGCCGGAATCGGCGCGCAGCGCGAAACGCTCGATAAGGAACGGATATTGGATCTCCTGCAGCTCGATCGGGGCGCTGCGCACGTCGCCCTGGCAGATCGAGACCGATGCGGATTCCCCGTCCTCGTGCGGGCGCCCGCCCCAGCCGCCGCCGAATATGTTCATCAACAAGAAGCGCCGGCCGTCCGGCCGGAAGCCGCCGATCGAGCAGCCGCCCATGTCGCCCTTGTGCGCGGCGGGAATGCGCTTTGGCAATGCGTCCGCCAGCGCCTTGAGGATGGTGTCGATCACGGTCGGCAGCGGGATGCTCCAGAGGCCGAGCGCGGCCGGCCACTTGGCGTTGAGGATCTTGCCCTCGGGCAGGACGAGCTCGAGCGCGCGGAAGCAGCCCTCGTTCACCGGCGCTTCCGGCAGAGTGAGGTTCTTGAAGGCGACGCGCGCGGCGGCGAGCCCGCCGGAATAGCCGGAATTGGTCGGGCCCGGCACCTGGTCGTTGACCTCGGAGAAGTCGACCACCATGCGGTCGCCGGCGACGATCACCTTGACCTTGATGCGCAGCGTCACGTCGAGGCTGCGGCCGTCGTTGTCGAGAAAGCTTTCCGCCTGGTAGCTGCCGTCCGGGATCGCGGCGATGAAGGCGCGCACCTCGCGATCGGTTGCGTCCCAGACCGCGTGGATTGCGGCCTCGACCGTCGCGCGTCCGTAACGCTCCATGAGCTCGCCGAGGCGCCGCACCCCGAGCTGGCAGCAGGCGACCTGCGCGCGCAGGTCGCCGAGGGCGGCCTCGGGAAAACGCAGATTGTCGTTGATGATCTGCCAGAGTGTGTCGTTGCGCTTGCCCGCCTCGTAGATTTTGAGCGAGCGGAATTGCAGCCCCTCCTGATAGATCTCCGTGGTCTCGACCGAGCCGAAGCCGACCCGCATGCCACCGATGTCGACCCAATGGGCGCGGCTCGCCGCGAAGGCGACCACCTTGCCATCGTGGAAGCAGGGCGCATAGATCACGACGTTGTTGAGGTGCTGCCCGCAGACGAGGCCGTGATTCATGATGACGACGTCGCCGGGCGCGAAGCCGTCGAGCCCGTAGCGATCAGGCCGCAGCAAAAGTCGCGCACCTCGAAGATCATCATGTTGTAGGCCGACTTGCACAGCGCCGTCGCCATCTCGTCGGCATAGGCGTTGATGGCGTTGCGCACGACCTCGACGGTGACGGGATTGGGTCTCATGGCGGTCATTTGCTCGGCGTCCATGCCCATCCACCGGTGTCATCGCCCGCGCAGGCGGGCGATCCAGTAAACACCGGGGTGCATTCTTTGGCACCATTGCACCGTAGCTCTCGGCTCGGCGGTTACTGGATGCCCGCTTGCGCGGGCATGACAAGCTGGGAAGAACGACATCATTCCCGCTCCGCCAGCGTGACGATGATGTGCCCGCTCGGGTCGACGATGGCATGGTCGCCGGGGCCGATGAGCGTGGTGGAATTCGGCTCCTCGATCACCGCCGGTCCCGCGATCTCGGTGCCGGCGGCGAGCGCGGGCCGCCACAGGACGCGCGCCTCGATCGGCCGATCGGGCTCGTCGAGCACGACCGGCCGGCGCTGCTCGGGCGCGGCGTCGGCCGGCGTGAACGGCTGCGACAGCCAGTGCGCGATGGCGTCGTCCATGCGCGGCACGCTGACGGTGAGGCGCAGATTGACGATCTCGATCGACTGGTCCGGCGCGGCGTGGCCGTAGCGGCGATCGTGCTGCTCGTTGAATCGGATCCGCGTCGCCTCGGTATCGTCGGTGAGGTCCTCGGCGCGGGCGACCGGGATGGCGATGGTGTGCTCCTGGCCGCGATAGCGCAAGTCGGCCGCGAAATCGAAGCGGCCGCGCTCGAGGTGATCGCGCGCGAGCGCGGCTTCGCCGGCGGCGGTGAGCTCGGCGAAGGCGCGCTTGGCGTCGCTCGGCCGAACCTCGCCGACGAGGCCGATGAGCGTGCGCACGAAATCGTCGCGCCATTGCGCCATCAGCATGCCGAGCGCGGAGAAATTGCCGGGGAGCTTGGGGATGACCACGCGCGGGATCGAAATCTCGCGCGCGATGGCGACCGCGTGCAGCGGGCCGGCGCCGCCGAAGGCGATGAGCGTGCTGTCGCGCGGATCGATGCCGCGCCCGACCGAGACCGCGCGTACCGCGAGCGACATGGCGCCGTCGGCGATCGTGGCGATGCCGTGCGCGGCCTCGACCGTGCCGAGCGCGAGCCGCTCGCCGATGGCGGCGACCGCGCGCTCGGCCAGGGCGCGGTCGAGCCGCATGTGGCCGCCGAGAAAGCGCTCGGCATTGAGCCGCCCCAGCACCAGATCGGCATCGGTCACCGCCGGCGCCGCGCCGCCGCGGCCGTAGCAGGCCGGTCCGGGATCGGCTCCGGCGCTCAGCGGGCCGACATGCAGCCCGCCGCCGGCGTCGCACCAGGCGAGCGAGCCGCCGCCGGCGCCGACCTCGACGATGTCGACCACCGGCAGCTGCATCGGCTGGCCGGTGAATTCGTCGCCGATCACGTAGCCCTCCTCGATCGGCGCGATCCCGCCGGTGATCAGCGTGCACTTGGCGGTGGTGCCGCCCATGTCGAAGCCGATGGCGCGCTCGATGCCGAGCAGCGCGGCGAGCCGCCCGGCGCCGATCATGCCGGCGACCGGCCCGGATTCCATCATCGCCACCGGCTCGCGCCGGGCTTGGCCGAGCGACATGGTGCCGCCGTTCGAGCGCATGATCGCGATCTGGCCGGCGAAGCGCGCCTGCTGCGCGAAGGTTTCGAAGCCACCGAGATAGCGGCTGACGCGCGGACCGACGAAGGCGTTGAGCACCGTCGTCGAGGTGCGCTCGTATTCACGAAACTCGCGCAGGACCTCGTGGCTCAGCGTCACGAACAGCGCCGGGAAGTGCCGCCGCAGCACCGCGCCCACGGCCGCTTCGTGCGCCGGGTTGGCATAGGAATGCAGCAGGCAGACCGCGACCGCCTCGACGCCGAGCGCCACGAGCCGATGCCCGAGCCGCTCCACGGCGGCGGCGTCGACGGCAACGAGCACCTCGCCCGCGGCGTTGATGCGCTCGGCGAGCTCGAAGGTGAGCTCCCGCGGCACCAACGGGCGCGGCCGGTGAAAGAACAGGTTGAAGGCGTCGGGCCGGTTGCCGCGGCCGATGGCGTAGACGTCGCGGAACCCTGCGGTGGTGATCAGCGCGGTCTTGGCGCCGCTCTTCTCCAGCACGGTGTTGATGGCGATGGTCGAGCCGTGCAGGAGCTCGCTCATCGCCGCCACGTCGCAGCCGGCAAGGCGCAGCGCCTCGGCCGCGCCCGCGGTCGGGTCGGCGGGCACGGTCGAGCATTTCGAGGCGATGATCGCGCCGTCCTCGAACCCGACGAGGTCGGTGAAGGTGCCGCCGATGTCGATGCCGACGATGCTCATTCGGACGACAGCGGACAGACGACGGAGGACGGACTGCAGAGGTTTGACGACATGAGTACTCTTGTTCCGCCCTCTGTCGTCCGTCGTCGGTGATCAGAACTTCACCGGCACGAACTGGTCGTTGTAGATCGCTTTCGCCTCCGGCACGGCGGACAGGATTCCGAGCTCCTTGAGCGAATGCCTGATGACGTCGATCGCCTTTGGGCTCCAGGCGCCGTCGAGGGAGAAGCCTCCGATCTGCGCGTCATAGATCTTGGCGGCGATCTCGGGCTTGACCGCGATGGTGCGGGCTTCCGATTGCACCACGAAATCCTTGTTGGCTTTCATGAAGGCGATGGTCCGAAACCAGCCGCGCAGGAAGCGCCGCAGCAGCTCGGGCCGGCGATCGATCAGCTCGTCGGTGGCGAATATCACGTGGGTGTAGAAATCCTTGGCGATGTCGCCGAACAGGAGGAAGTTCTTCGCCTTGCCCGCCTCCTCGAGGTCGTAGCCGGTTGCCGCCTCGATCACCATGCCGTCGAGCTCGCCGCGCTGGATCGCCGCGAGCCGCGCCTGCATCTGACCGAGCGCCAGAATCTGGATGCCGTCGCTGCCCCAGCCCTGCTGCCGCGAGAGCTCGCGCACCAGCCAGTCGGTGAGCGAGCCGGTCGTGGTCACGCCGATCCGCTTGCCCTTGAGGTCGCCGACCGCCTTGATCGGCGTGTCGACCGGCAGCACGAGCGCGAGGTTGGCCGGCGGCCCGTACATGGCGGCGACGCCGATCGCCGGCGCGCCCTTGGCGCGGAAGCCGAGCCCCGGTCCGGAGCCGAGCCCCACGTCGACGCTGCCGGCGGCGAGCGCCTGCTGCAGTTGGGCGTCGCCGCGAAAGCTCGAGACCTCGATCGCGATTGCTTCCCCATCGAAAATCTTGGCTTCGATCCCGACCTCGGTGGCGCCGAAGGCGAAGGAATTGGGCACCGCCTTGCCGAGCCTGACCTCATCGAGCGCGAGCGCCGCGCCGCTCCCCAACAGCGTGAGCGCCGCGAGCAGGGCTATCGCGCGCTTCCGGATGTCGCCCATCGACTCGCCTCCTGACGCAACCAAACCGGCCATGCTTTTCTGATCGAACGGCGCCCCATGAAGCGAACTTAGCCATGTTCGGCGACCGCATCAATCGAGCGGAGTTCACCGCTGCCGGTGCACGCGCCGCTCGACCGAAAGCAGCAGAGCATTGGCGATCGCGGCGAAGGCGAACAGCAGTAACGTCAGCGCCATGATGTCGAGCACCTTGTGTGCCTCCATGGCGCGGACCAGCATGAAGCCGAGGCCGCGATCGGACGCGAACAGCTCGCCGATCAGCGTGCCGAGCAGCGTCGCCGAGACGCCGATGCGCAGCCCGGTGACGATCTCCGGCAGCGCCGCCGGCAATAGCACCGTGCGCGCGGTCTCGACCGGGTCGAGCCGCAGCACGCGCGCGGTCTTGATCAGCACCGGGCTCATGTTCCGGAGCGCGCCGATGGTGAACAGCGCGACCGGAAAAATCCCGTGCAGGGCGCCGAACGCGACCTTGGCGGAAATGCCGAGCCCGAACACCAGCAGGATGACGGGATAAAGCGTGATCTTCGGAATCGAATAGAGCGAGGACAGGATCGGCTCGCCCACCTGTCCCGCCAGGCGGTGGGCGCCGAGCGCAAATCCCAGCGCCAGGCCGCCGCACAGCGCGATGATCGAGCCGTAGGCGAAGGCAAACCCGGTCGCGGCGGCATGGGGCCAGAACTGCTCGCTCGCGAGATAGGCCGCCGCGCGCCGTAGCGTCAGGCCCGGCGGCGACAGCGCCTCCGCTCCCGCCCATTGGAACAGCAGCACCCAGGCGAGCCACAGGCCGGCGGTGAGGAAGAGATAATCGACGAGCCTCGCGCGCGCGGTCACGACCGGTACCAGCGCCGGTGCAGCGCCTGCTCGCACGCGGTGAGGCCGGCGTTGACCGCGACGGCGAAGGCGAGGATCAGCACCAGCAGCGCATACATGGTGCGGTTGTCGAAATTGTTGTAGGCGAGCGCGACGCGCCGGCCGATCCCCTCGGTCGAGAGAATGAATTCGCCGGCGATGATGCCGATCACGCTGTAGGCGACCACCAGCCGCAACCCGGTCATCAGATGGGGCGACGCCGCCGGCAATTTCATGAGCAGCGCGGCGCGCACCGGCCCGAGCCCGGTCACGCGCGCGACCTTGAGCAGAACCCGCGGAATGCGATCGATCGCGGTCACGGTCGCGACGATCATGGCGACGATCCCGAACAGGGCCCCGAGCACGATCAGCGAGGTCGGCCCGATGCCGAAGAACACGATCAGCAGCGGATAGAGCACGAAGGTCGGCACCGCGTAATACGAGGTGAAGATGGGATCGAGCGCGCGACGCAGGCGCGGAACCGCGTGCACCACGAGCCCGATCAGAAAGCCGCCGATTGCCGAGAGCCCGATCGCGGCGGCGAGATTGCCGAGCGTGTAGCCGAGGTCCGGCCAGAACCAGGGCGCGGCGGCGACGACCTCGCCGAGCGCCGACACCATCTCGGAGGGCGGGATCATGGTGAAGCGGTCGATGATCCCGCCGCGGCAGAGCAGCTCGAGCGCGACGATCGTTGCACCTACCAGCGCGAGCTGCGTGAGCCGCACGCGCCTCATGACACGCCAAGCGCCTTTTTCGATTCGTCGCGCAGCAGTGCCCACAGCCGGCCGGTGAGCGCGCCGAACGCCGGATCGGCGACCAGCGCGCTATCCCGCTCGCGCGGCCACTCCGTGGCGACCACGTCGATCAGCCGGCCCGGACGCGCCGACATCACCGCCACCCGATCGGAGAGCAGCGCCGCTTCGTCGAGCGCGTGCGTGATCAGCATCACGGTCGCGCCGGTCTCGCGCCAGAGCCGCAGCAGCTCCTCGCCCATGAGCAGGCGCGTCTGCTGGTCGAGCGCGCCGAACGGCTCGTCGAGCAGGATGAGCCGCGGGCGCAGCACCAGCGTGCGCGCGATGCAGACGCGCTGGCGCATGCCGCCCGACAATTGGGCGGGATAGGCGTGGCTGAACTCGGTGAGCCCCATGAAAGCGATCGCATAATCGACGCGGCGCGCGATCTCGGAGCGCTCGGTGCCGGCGCGGCGCAAACCGAACGCGACGTTGTCCCACACGTCGAGCCAGGCGAAGGTGGCGTCCTCCTGGAACACGACGCCGATTCCCGAGGCCACCGTGCCGGTGATGGCGCGTCCCTCCATCTCGACCGCGCCGGCCGTCGGCGTGATCAACCCGGCGATGATCTCGAGCAGCGTCGACTTTCCGCAGCCCGATGGCCCGACCACGGCCACGAACTCGCCGCGGCGGAACTCGAAATCGATGGGTGCCAGCGCGTCGACCGGCCCCTGCCCGGCACGGGCGGGATAGGTGTGGGAAATGCCGCGCAACGCCACGTGGACATCGGCGGCCACGGCGCTTGACGTCTCGACGGTGCGCATCACAGCGGGCGGCGCAGGTCGTCGTCGAGCAGGCTTTGATCGATCAGCGTGCCCCAGTCGAACGGCTCCTTGAGGTCGCCGACCGCGATCAGGCCGTCGACCACGGCGGCCAGGCCTTCCTTCGAGAAGTCGCCGCGGCTCCAATGCTGCCACTCGTAATATTTCGGCAGGATGGCTTGCGCTTCCGCGATGCTCACGTCCCACAACTTGGCATAGATGCGCGCGGCCTCGGCGCGGTCGCCATAGACGAGCTCGACCGCCTTGCGATGCACGCCGAGAATCTTGCGCAGGGTCTGCGGATGCTTGGCGGCGAATTCCTTGGTGGTCACCGCCACCTGCCAGGTGAATTTGGGATAATAGTGATGGCCGTAGAACAGCACCCGGTATTTGTCCGGGGTGACGGTCAGCGCCGGATCGTTCCAGGGCGCGGCCGCGACCGCGCCTTGCGCCAGTGCGGTCAACGCCGGGCCGAGGCCGCCGAGGGGAAGCACCTCGACCTTCCCGGTCAGGCCCTCGTTCCTGAGCGCGGTGCGGATCACCATGTCGGTGATCGATTTCGGGCTGGTATAGGCGACCTTGTTGCCGACGAGGTCCTTGATCGACGCGATGCCGGCCTCGGGCCTGGCGGCCCAGGTCAGCTCGCCGATATGGTTGGAGGACGCGGCGATCGCCTTGAGCTCGACCCCGGCGAGGCTGCCGGCGATCGCGGCCGAGGTGGCAAGCTCGGCATAGGGCAATTCGCCGGCGAGCATGTTGCGCAGCGACGTGCCGCCGCCCGCGCCCGCGGTGACGCCGTCGATGTCGAGGCCGGCGTCCTTGAACATGCCTTTCTCCAGCGCCACCGCCCAAGGCAGCGTCGCCACCAGGCGCCCATACTGGCTGACGGTGATCTTGGCGGCCAAGGCGGGCGTCGCGGCGAGCGCCATTGCGGCGACGGCGACCTGGGCGTGGAACCGCATCATGCCCCTCCCCTTGTATCATGGCGCTTTGGATAAGTGCGTTGATCGCACGTTGTGTCTCGAGGTTTTGTACATTAGGGTTTCAGCCGCCCGCAAGGTCGCCAAAACCTGAGAAGCGAGACCGGAGGAACGCCATGAGGATCGTGCATGGAGATCAGGTCGCGGAGACGATCCGCATCCACCAGCACCGTCAGGGCATGTTCCGCCATCGCACGCTGGCCGCCGGCGAGCCCGGCACCGCCGGAAACTTCATCCTGGAAATGGTGCGCACGACCGACGATTTCTTTTCCCCTCGCCACATGCACAATTTCGATCAGTTCCGCTATCAGCTCGAGGGCGAGTTCGACTTCGACCGCAACGGAAAGATGACGCCTGGGACGATCGGATACTTTCCGGAAGGCACGCCCTATGGACCGCAGAGCTCGAGCGTGAGCGCGCTCACCCTGGTGCTGCAGTTCGGCGGCGCGAGCGGCAGCGGCTACATCAGCCCGGAGCAGATTGAAGCCGGCACCGCCGAGCTCAAGAAGCAGGGCACCTTCGAGAAGGGTGTTTTTCGCCGCAGCGAGGGCGGGCAAGGCAGGCGCAACGTCGACGGAGCTTCCGGCCTGCGGACGAAGGCTCTATTTCGTGCTCACCGGCGAGGGCCGGGTCGGCGGCGAGGTTTCCGGTCGTCCCTACCGCCGCTACACCACGACGTTTTGCGAGCGCGGCGACGAAAGCACGCTGGTCGCGGAGACGCCGACCGAGATCCTCATGTTCGGGCTGCCCAAGCTCGGCGTCATGGCGCATTACGCGATCGCCGCGGAATAATGTCGCGGCTGCGCCGCGGAGCGATCGTGGCGCCGTTTCCGGGCGACGATCATGAGCGAGGCGCCGTCCGTGGACACCTACCAGTTCAGAACCTGCTCTTCCCCCTTCCAAAACAGCCACCGCTGCAGCTCGCGTTGAGACGCGGTGCCGATGGCAAAAGGATCGGGCTCCTGCGCGTCAAGCTCGAGCACGCATAATATGCCGCCATGCGACGCCACCGCGAGCTTCCGCTGATCGGGACTCAGATCCAGCGCCGAGATGGTGGCCCCGACAAAGTGCTGCCAGCGGAAATTGCCCTGCACATCGAACGCCCGCAGGTAACCGACCGCGTCGCCGATGATGAACTCGTCACCGCGGGCAACCGCGGCGTACACCCGCGCGCCGTCCTCGAGGGTCCGGAGGACATCCCGCTCGTCGAAGGGCGTGTACACTCGGTCGAGATCCGCTACCCGAATGCCGATCGTCGTTCCATTATAGAAATGGCAGGCGTTGAACGCCGCCACTTCGCCATCGGCGCTGAACCATGCGAAGTGCGGATAGGAGCACGCGGGCGGGATTTCCGCGATCTGTTCAAGCTTGGCGTCGAAGACGACGTGCATCGAGTCTTGGTGACCCGCCAGCACCAGGTCGCCGCGCCGCGAAACGGCGCCGTGCACCATGGAAAGCACCCTATTCAAAGCGACGTTGGGATCGTCTCTCCGCCGCCTGTCGTACTGCGCGGGCGTCGGAAGCAATCGGGTCGCGCCCGCCGCGCTCAGGACGAAGACGCCGTCCGCGCATGTGATGAGGACGCGCTGTCCGTCGGGAAAAACGACCAGTTGCTTGACCCACGACGCATCGAATTCACGGTGCCCATCAGACTCTGCCGGCAACCCCTCCCGGCCGGTGGGCCAAGGCAAGAAGGCGACGCGTCGACCGTCCCAGCCTTCACGCACTTTGACCCCTTCGTCGAACGCGAGGGCGAAGAATCTCCTGTCAGCGGATCGGCCGAAGCTTCGAACACGCGCCTGCTCTACGATCCCATCGTGCTGTACGACGGTGACAGGTCCCACGGAGTGCTCCGGACGCAGGCGAAGCGCAATGCGGCTGTCGTCGATCCAAGCGATCGGCGCAAGCTCCTGGCCCTTTTCATTGATGATCGTGAGGAACGGCTCGTATGCCGGCGGAAATTTCTGCCGTAGGGACGCCGTATTGCCTGACTTGTTCGCCGCGCGCACCGCCGCCAGCACTCTGGGGGCGAGATTGGCACGATCGTCCTCCGGCTCACTGCCGGCTTTGTCCCAGCCCTCGCGAAGGCCACGTTCGACATAGGCATTGACGGCCGCAACGTAGCGGCGAGATTTCTCTCGCCACAGCGCCGAGAGGCGGGCTTCGTCCATTTTCCAAAAAAGTCTCATCTGCCGAAGGCCCCGGGGGCAAAGGATATTGCTCGGACATCATAACATGGCACGGTTAAGCTTGGTCCAATCGAAGCGGGTCTTTCATCGCGCGATTGGCTTCTCCTTTCGATCTCCCATCGCTGCCACAACGGCTCATGATGGGGCAACGTCAAGTCGGCGATCCGACCTTGTGAAGACGCTTCAGAATGCGTCATGATGGCCCCCGCGCAAAACTCAGAGACAGGTCCCATGGCCCAGCAGAGCAATTTCGCCGGCAACATCGCCTATGACGATCTGCGCGAGTGGCTCGCGATGGCGGAGCGCCTGGGCGAGGTTCGCACCGTCAAGGGCGCCAGCTGCGAGGAGGACATCGGGCTCGCCGCCGAGGCGGTGCTGCGCTCGGAACACGGCCCCTGCGTCGTGTTCGAGGACATCCCGGGCTGCCCGAAAGGCTTTCGCCTGCTGCTCAACATGTTCGCCGGCAAGCGCCGCAACATGACGCTCGGCTTTCCCGACGACCTCACCAAATGGGAGCTCAGCGACGCCTATCGCGAAGCCTATCTGCAGGAGCAGCGCGTGGTCCCGCACGTCGTGGTCGACGACGGCCCGGTGCTCGAGAACATCATGACGGGCGAGGACGTCGACGTCACGATCTTCCCGGCGCCGAAATGGCACGAGAAGGACGGCGGCCGCTACATCGGCACCGGCACCTATACCATCACCCGCGATCCCGAGGAGAACTGGCTCAATGCCGGCGCCTACCGGGCGCAGGTGCACGACAAGAAGACGGTTGGCATGGTGATGGCCGCCGGCCATCACGGACGCATCCACCGCGACAAGGCGTTCAAGCGCGGCGAGCCGCTGCCGGCGGCGATGGTCATCGGCGGCGATCCGATCGCGTTCTTCTTCGGCGGGCTCGAGGCGCCCTACGGCGTGTTCGAGCTCGATCTCGTCGGCGGCTTGCGCGGCCGGCCGGTCGAGATGGTGCGCGGCAGGGTGACCGGCCTGCCCTTCCCCGCCAATGCCGAAATCGTGCTCGAGGGCTACGTGCCGCCCGACCGCACCCACGCGGAAGGCCCGTTCGGCGAATGGACCGGGCACTACGCCGGCGGCAGGCGGGAGATCCCGGTGCTCGACATCAAGGCGATCTATTACCGCAACGATCCGATCGTGCTGGGCGTGCCACCGATGGGCGCGGGGCCCGACGAGATGGCGCGCTATCGCGCGGTGATGCGCTCGGCCACCATCAAGCAGAACGTCGCCAATGCCGGCGTCCCCGGCGTGCAGGCGGTGTGGTGCCACGAGGTCGGCGGCGCCCGCATGCTGCACGCGGTCGCGATCACGCAGCGCTATCCCGGCCACGCGGTGCAGGCCGCGCACGTCGCCGCCCAATGCGGCGCCTCGGCCTATGCCTCGAAATACGTCATCGTGGTCGACGACGACGTGGACGTCACCAATCTCGACCACCTCCTGTGGGCGATGCTCACGCGCACCGACCCCAAGGAGTCGATCCAGTTCATCACCGGCTCGTGGGATTCGAGCGCCGACCCGGCGCTGCCGCCGGAACGGCGCGCGGTCGGCAACATGACCCACTCGGTGGCCTTGATCGACGCCTGCAAGCCGTGGCACTGGCGCGACAAGTTCCCGCCCACCAACGCGCCGAGCCCGGAGGTCGCGCGCAAGGCGCGCGAGAAATTCGGCTGGCTGCTCGACGGCAGCGATCGGCCGTAACCCCGCCATCCCTCTCCGCGGCCAAATGCGATAAGCTAAGGCCGCCCGCGGCGGCGCGAACCGGAGGGGATGCATGGAGCTGGGGCTTGAGGGGAAGGTCGCGCTCGTGACCGGATCGAGCCGCGGCATCGGCCGCGGCGTGGCACTGGCCTTGGCCGCGGAGGGCTGCGATCTCCTGCTCACCGGGCGCGACCAGCCGGCGCTCGCGGAGGTGGCGGCCTCGATCCGCGGCAAGGGCCGCAAGGCCGCAATCGAGGCGCTCGATCTGCGCACCCCGGACGCGGCCGAAGCGCTCGTCGCCGCGGCGCGACGCGAGTTCGGCCATCTCGACATTCTCGTGAACAATGCCGGCACCACCAGGCGCGGCGACTTCTTCGCGCTCACCGATGCCGACTGGGAGGAAGGCTACGCGCTGAAATTCTTCGCCCATGTGCGGCTCGCGCGCGCCGCCTGGCCGCTGCTCAAGGAGCGCCGCGGCTCGCTGATCGCGATCGGCGGAACGAGCGGACGCAAGCCGGAGAAGCATTTTACCATCGGCAGCTCGGTCAATGCCGCGGTCGCCGCCTTCACCAAATGCCTCGCCGACCTCGGCAAGGAGGACGGCGTGCAGGTCTACTGCATTCATCCGAGCCTGGTCGAGACCGAGCGCCAGTGGCGGCGCATCCGCGCCGAGGTCGAGCGCACGGGCGAGCCGGAAACGAAGGTCCGCGACCGTTTCTGCCGCGAGGTCGGCATCAATCGCTACGGCACGGTCGAGGACGTCGCCGACCTCGTGACCTTCATCGCGTCCGCGCGCGCAACCTGGCTGCGCGGCGCGACCATCGATCTCGACGGCGGCGAGATCCCGGTGCTGTGAGATGATGCGGCGCGCCTCACCCTCGTCATGCCCGGACTTGTTCCGGGCATCCACGTCTTGCTTTCGTCGCGCCAAGTAAGAAAGTCGTGGATGGCCGGGACAAGCCCGGCCATGACGACCATCAGAGGCCCATGAACATCCTCTTGACGCCCGCGCGGATCGGATCGGTGCAGATCCCCAATCGGATCGTGATGCCGCCGATGACCACGCGGACGGCGGACGAGGATGGCACCGTCACCGACGACACGATGGCGTATTACCTCGCTCGCGCGCGCGGCGGCGTCGGCCTGATCACGGTCGAGATGGCGTCGCCGGAAAAGGTCGGCCGCCACCGCCGCCGCGAGATCGGGATCTACGACGATCGCTTCCTGCCCGGGCTCACCCGCCTGGTCGACGCCATTCACCGCGCCGGATCGAAGGCGTCGATCCAGCTCGGCCACGGCGGCGGCCATACCCGCTTCGACATCTGCGGCGAGACGCCGATCGCGCCCTCGGCGATCCCGCATCCGGTCTACGAAACGACGCTCGAGACCATCGTGCCGGAGGCAATGAGCAAGGCGCGCATCGAGCAGACGATCGCGGCCCACGCGGCGGCGGCCGCGCGGGCGCAAAAGGCGGGCTTCGACTGCGTCGAGGTCCACGCCGCGCACGGCTATCTCATTTCCCAGTTTCACGCCCCGTTCGAGAACCGGCGCAGGGACGAATACGGCGGCAGCCTCGCGAACCGGGCCCGCTTCGGGCTCGAGGTGCTGCGCGCGGTCAAGGCGGCGGTGCACGGAACCGGTGATCGCGGTCGGCCGGCTCGGCGACCCCGCGACCGCGACCGCGGCGGTGGCGGCGGGCAAGATGGATTTCATCGCGCTCGGCCGCACGCTGATCGCCGATCCGCAGTGGGTCGAGAAGCTCGCCCGCGGCGAGCCGATCCGCCGCTGTCTCGCCTGCAATACCTGCATCAACGAGATGCGCGGCGGCGCCGGTATCGGCTGCGTGGTCAACGGCGCCGCCGGCCGCGAGCTTTTGTTCGCCAATCCCAAGCCGCCGCGCGGCGAACGCATCGCCGTCATCGGCGCCGGTCCCGCCGGACTCACCTACGCCTCGCTGGTCGGCGCGGCGAGCCAGGTCACGGTGTTCGAAAAGGAGAAGCGCGCCGGCGGCGCGTTCCGCTATGCCGGCAAGGCGCCGCTGTTCCAGGAGGTCGAGGCGAACGAGGCGAGCTTCGAGCGCTATATCGACGACCTCCTCGCCGCCTGCACGGACAAGGGCGTCACATTCCGCTTCGACACCGATGTGTCGCGCACGCCCGCTTTGCTCGCGCCGTTCGACCGCATCGTGATCGCGACCGGCGCCGACTATCGCTTCGGCCTCGGCCCGATCGCGACGCGGCTGCTCGATTGGGGCGCCGGCCGCTGGCCCGGCGTCGACCGGTTGCTCTCGCTCGCCGCGGTTCGCGACTGGTTCTACTACAAGGGACGCCAGGCGACCGCCGCCCGCTTCATGCGCCTCGTAAAACCCGGACAGATCGCGGTCGCCATCGGCGACGCCGCGCGTCCGGGCAAAAGCAAAGCGGCGATCGCCAGCGCTTTCGAGGCGGCGCTGCTGGGGTGATTCTTCGACCCTGTAGCCCGCATGGAACGTCAGCAGAATGCGGGGCTACCTCGTCCCCAGCAAATCCGCGACCGCGAGCGCCACGATCTTGGTCGCGGCGCGCAGATCGAAAAGGCGCAGGTTCTCGTTCGCGTTGTGGGCGTTCGCCTCGAGGATCGAGCGCGGTCCGGCGCCATAGAGCACGATCGGGATCCCGGCCGCCGCATAATGGCGGGCATCGGTATAGAGCGGCACGCCGGTCTCCGGCACGTCGACGCCGAGAATTTCCTTCGCGCGACGCTTGATCGCGGCCGCGATCCGGTCGGTGCCCGGCTGCGGGACGAGCGGCTCGGCCAGGAGGAGCCGATGCACGTCGACCTTGATTTGCGGATGACGCTTCGCGGCGGTCGCAATCACCGCGCGGGTTGCGGCTTCCACCTGCGCGGGATTTTCTTCGGGAATCATGCGGCGGTCGATCCGGAACACGATTCGGTCCGGCACCACGTTGGTGTTGATGCCGCCCTTGATCAGCCCGACGTTGAGCGTCGGCGAGACGATGCCGGGCGTGCGCGAGCGGAGGCTGCCGAGCTCGGACCGATGCGCATAGAGCGCGGCGAGAACGGCGGTGGACGCTTCGAGCGCGTCCGCTCCGCTCTCCGGCATCGCGGCATGCGCCTGCCGGCCGGTGACCGTCACCTCGAGATGCAGGCAGCCGTCGTGCGCGGTGACGACCGCATAGGAAAACCCCGCCGCGATCACCGCATCGGGTCGCGTCAGCTTCTTGTCGATGAGCCATTTCGGCCCGACCGTGCCGCCCGCTTCCTCGTCGTAGGTGAGATGCAATTCGAGCGTTCCCGCGAGCTTCGCGCCTTGCGCGGCCGCGGCCTCGAGCGCGAGCAGGGCCCAGGTATAGGTGGCGAAGTCCGATTTCGACACCGCCACGCCGCGCCCGTACATCACCGGCCCGTGCGCGCCGTCCTCGACCGTCGCGCCGTAAGGATCGAGCCGCCATCCCAGTCCCGGCGGCACCACGTCGCCGTGGGCGTTGAGCGCGATCACCGGCCCGTCGCCGAAGCGGCGGCGGACGACGAGATTGGTCACGCTCCTCATGCCGGCCGCCGCGACGAGCGGCCGCGGCACCGCGTGCGCCTCGACCGTCAATCCGAGCTGCTCCAGGAGTTCCCGCGCGCGCGCGGCATGGGCTGCGCAATCGCCGGGCGGATTGTCGCTCGGCACCTTCACGAGCTCGGCCAGGAACTCGGTCTCGCGCGCGAAATCGCGATCGACGAAATCGCCGACGATTGTCGTGAGCGTCATGACGTCGCGGCCAGGCGGAGAACGGCGTCGAGCAGGACGCGGGCGGCGATGTCGGCGTCCTCGGCGGTGACGGTCTCGCGCGGCGAATGGCTCACCCCGCCGTTGCCGCAGCGCACGAACAGCATCGCGGTATCGGTGAGGCCGTCGAACACCATGGCGTCGTGGCCGGCGCCGCTCGCGAGATAGCGCGGCGTCACCCCGAGGCCCATCGCCGCATCCGCCAGCAACGACTGCAGGCGCGGCGAGCATTGCACGGCGGCGGTGCGCTGCATCTCCCTGCTCTCGATTGCAACGCCGCGCCGCTCGCCGATGCGCCCGATCTCGGCCATGACGTCGGACACCGCGGCGTCGCGGGTTGCGTCGTCGGCGGCGCGGATGTCGAGGCTGAGCTCGCAGCGGCCGGGAATGATGTTGATCGCGCCGCCCGGCACCGTGAGCTGGCCGACCGTGCCGACCAGGGTCGGCGCCTGCGCGCACCGCTTCTCGACCGTGAGCACGACCTCGGCCGCCGCCGCCGCCGCGTCGTGCCGGCGCGCCATCGGCACGGTGCCGGCATGGCCGGCGGTTCCGGTGATGGTCAAGAGGCGGCGAACGCTGCCGGCGATGGCGCTGACGATCCCGACCGGCAGCCCCGCCTCGAGCAGGACCGGCCCCTGCTCGATGTGCACCTCGAGATAGCCCGCGAGCTCCTCGGCGCGCCGCGCCAGCGCCGGGATCTTTTCCGGATCGCGGCCGGCGTCCTGCATGACCTCGGCCAAGCTGTGGCCGTCGGCGTCGCGGCGTTGGAGCAATGCGCGGTCGAACCGTCCGGCCATCGCGCGGCTGCCGAGAAAGCTCGAGGAGAAGCGCACGCCCTCCTCTTCCGAGAAGGCGACGACGTCGAGATGAAACGGCAGCTTGCGGCCTTCGCGCTCGAGGTGCTCGGCAAGCACGAGCGCGGTCAGGACGCCGAGCCGCCCGTCATATTTGCCGGCGTTGCGGACCGTATCGTAGTGCGAGGCGAGGATCAGCGCGCGCGCCCGCGGATCGGCGGCGGCATAGCGGCCGACGACGTTCCCGACCGCGTCGATCTCGGTGGCGAGCCCCGCGCGGCGCATCAAGTCGCCGAGCTCCGCGGCGACCGAGCGGTGCGCGGGGGTGAGATAGGTGCAGGTCAAGCCGTCGGGGATTTCCGACCATTGCGCCAGCCGCTCGGCAAGCGCCATGATGCGCTCCCCGAAGCCGGCCGCGCTCGTCGTCTCGATCGCCATGGCTATGCACTATTTCGTCGGCAGAGCTCTTGCAACGCCGAATGCGCGTCTGTCATCCTGCCGCCGCTCGCCCGCGCAATCGTATCGGCCCGAACGAGGGGCATCGCCGTCGTGGAATCCGTGCTCACGGAATGGTTGAGCCTCCTCGTGCGGTGGCTGCACGTCGTCGCCGGCATCGCCTGGATCGGCAGCTCGTTCTACTTCATCCATCTCGATCTCAGCCTCAAGCCGCGGGCCGGACTGCCCGCGGGCGTGCAGGGCGACGCCTGGCAAGTGCATGGCGGCGGCTTCTATCACATGGTGAAATACCTCGTCGCGCCCGCGCGCATGCCGGACGAGCTCACCTGGTTCAAGTGGGAAGCCTACACGACGTGGCTCTCCGGCTTCGCGCTGCTCGTGCTGGTCTATTACCTCGGCGCCGAGCTCTACCTGATCGACCGGTCCGTGCTCGAGCTCACGACGGCGAGCGCGGCGGCGGTCGCCTTCGGCAGCCTCGTGCTCGCCTGGCTCGTCTACGAGGCGCTGTGCCGCTCTCCGCTCGGCCGCCATGAGATCGCGCTCGCGCTCGCGGGCTACGTCTTCCTGGTCGCCCTCACCTACGCCTTCACCCACGTGTTCAGCGGACGCGGCGCGTTCACGCAGATCGGCGCGCTGATCGGCACCATCATGGTGGCGAACGTCTTCGTCGTCGTCATCCCGAACCAGAAGAAGACCGTGGTGGCGCTCGTCGCCGGCAAGGAGCCCGACCCGGTCTGGGGGCAGGAGGGCAAGCAGCGCTCGGTCCACAACAATTATCTCACCCTTCCCGTCGTCTTCCTGATGATCGCCAATCATTACCCGCTGATGTTCGCGACCCGCTTCAACTGGCTGATCGTGGCGATCGTGCTGGCGATCGGCCCGGTGATCCGCCATTTCTTCAACTCCCGCCACGAGGGCAGAGGCAGCCCGTGGTGGACCTGGGGCGTCGCCGGCGCCGGCATGCTCGCGGTGGCGTGGCTCTCCGCCGCCGGTCCGCGGGAAGCGGCGGGCGGCGCGCGCGCGCAAAGCGCCGACGTCGCGGCCGCCAGCGCCGTGATCCTCTCCCGCTGCAGCATGTGCCATCGCGACGAGCCGGTCTGGCCGGGCGTCCACGCGCCGCCCAAGGGCGTCGTGCTCGACGATCCCGGCAGCGTCCGGCGCCATGCGCACCTGATCGAGATCAACGCGGTGCGCTCGCGCGCCATGCCGCCCGGCAACGTCACCGAGATGACCGACGACGAGCGCCGCCTGCTGGCGGCCTGGCTCGCGGCCGGCGCCCCGTCGCAGTGACCATGTCGGAGAAATATCCGCGCGACCTCGTCGGCTACGGCCGCGATCCCCCCGACCCGCGCTGGCCCGGCGGCGCGCGCGTCGCGGTCCAGTTCGTGGTCAATTACGAGGAGGGCGGCGAGCGCAACGTCCTGCACGGCGACGCGACCTCGGAGGCGTTCCTGTCCGACGTGCTGGGCGCCGAGCCCTGGCCGGGCCAACGCCACATGAACGTGGAATCGATGTACGAATACGGCTCGCGCGCGGGTTTTTGGCGGCTGTGGCGCCTGTTCACGCAGCGCCAAATGCCGGTGACCGTGTTCGGCGTTGCGAGCGCGCTGGCGCGCCATCCCGATGCGGTCGCGGCCATGCGCGAGGCGCGCTGGGAGATCGCGAGCCATGGTCTCAAATGGATCGACTATAAGGACGTGCCGGAGGCCGACGAGCGCGCGCACCTCGCCGAGGCGATCCGCGTCCACACGGCGGCGACCGGCGAGCGGCCGCTCGGCTGGTATACCGGCCGCAGCTCGGTCAACACCTTGAAGGCCGTGCTCGACGAGGGCGGCTTTCTCTATTCGTCGGATTCCTATGCCGACGACCTGCCCTATTGGGTCAACGGCGCGAAAGGGCCGCATCTGATCATCCCGTACACGCTCGACGCCAACGACATGCGCTTCATCAATGCCCAGGGCTTCGGCAACGGCGAAGCGTTCTTCGACTATCTCAAGGGCGCCGTCGACCTGCTCCATGCCGAAGGCGAGCGCGCCCCCAAGATGATGTCGGTCGGTCTGCACTGCCGGTTGGTCGGGCGGCCGGGCCGCGCGGCCGGCCTCGTTCGTTTCCTCGATTACCTCGCCGCCCGCGAGGGAGTGTGGATCGCGACGCGGCTCGACATCGCGCGCCATTGGCACCGCGAGCACAAGGCGCTCGCTTCGATAGCCTGAATGCCGCCGACGAAGCCCAATTCGTTACCGCGCTCGGCGATATCTACGAGCACGCGCCATGGGTGGCGCGCGCGGTCTACGCACAACGACCGTTCGCGACGCTCGCGGCGCTCAATGAGGCGATGACGGCGGCGGTGCGCGCCGCGCCGCGTGAGCAGCGGCTCGCCCTGATCAAGGGCCATCCCGATCTTGCCGGCAAGGCCGCGCGCGCCGGCGCGATGACGGCGCACTCGACGGCCGAGCAGGCGAGCGCCGGCCTCGACCGGCTGACCGACGCGGAGTTCGATGAATTCCACCGCCGCAACGACGCCTATCGCGAGAAATTCGGGTTTCCCTTCATCATCTGCGTGCGGCGCCACGGCAAGGATTCGATCCTGCGGCAGTTCGAGCGCCGGCTGCGCAACGACGCGGCGGCGGAAACCGAGGCCGCGCTCGCCGAAATCTTTCGCATCGTCGCGCTGCGCCTCGATCAGCGCGTCGAGGCCCGCGACAAGCTTCCCGTGCACGGCCGCCTCTCGACCCACGTGCTCGACACCCATGCCGGCGCTCCCGCGGCGGGCGTAAAAATCGAGCTCCTAGAATTGTCGGCCGGCGGCGAGCGCTGCTTGATCGCGAGCGCGGTCACCAACCGCGACGGCCGCACCGATCGGCCGCTGATCGGCGGACGCCCGCTGCCGATCGGGCGTTACGAATTGCGCTTCCACGTCGGCGACTATTTCGCGCGCCTCGGCACGCCGCGCGCCGACCCGCCGTTCCTCGACGTGGTGCCGGTCGCGTTCGCGATCGCCGAGCCGGAAGCCCATTATCACGTGCCGCTGCTGGTGACGCCCTGGAGCTATGCGACCTATCGCGGCAGTTGACGATCTCACAGGCTCGACTTCGGAATAGGCAAGCGCCGGCAAAATGCCTAGTGTTGAGGCAGGAGCCGGGCGCTCGCGGCGCCGCCGTCCGACGCGCGGCGCGGCACAACCATTGCTTAGCGGCACGTCGGCACATCATGCGCCGGCCGCACAGGGAGCGACGATCATGCACAGATGGAAGCTATTCGGGATGGTCGCGGCCGCCGTGGCGGCGAGCCCGGCATACGCGCAGACCGACGTGAAGTTCGCCCTCGACTGGAAGTTCGAGGGTCCCTCCGCCCCCTACTTCGTCGCCATCGACAAGGGCTACTACAAGGCCGAAGGCCTCAACGTGACGATCGACTCCGGCCCCGGCTCGGTCGCCGGCATCGCGCGGGTCGCCGCCGGCACCTATCCGCTCGGCTTCTTCGACATCAACTCGCTGGTCAAGTTCCAGGACCAGAACCCGGAGAAGAAGGTCCAGGCGGTGCTGATGGTCTACGACCGGCCACCGTTCGCGATCGCCACCACGGTCAAGACCGGCATCGCCAAGCCCAAGGACCTCGAAGGCCGCGTGCTCGGCGCGCCCGCCGCCGACGGCGCCTTCGCGCAGTGGAAGGCCTTCGTGAAGGAAAACGGCATCGACGAGTCCAAGGTCAAGATCGAGAATATCGGCTTTCCCGTGCGCGAGCCGATGCTCGCCGACGGCAAGGTCGACGCCATCACCGGCTTCTCCTTCTCGATGCACTACAACCTCTTGCAGAAGGGCCTCAAGCCCGAGGACATCCGGACGCTGCTGATGTCGGATTACGGGCTCTTGCTCTACGGCAATGCCATCATGGTCAACCCGGACTACGCCAAGTCGAGCCCGAAGGTGGTGGCGGGCTTCGTGCGCGCCACGATCAAGGGCGTGCTCGACACCGTCAAGGACCCGGACGCCGCGATCAAGTCGGTGATGGCGCGCAACGAGACCGGCGACGTCAAGATCGAGCTCGACCGGCTGAAGATGTCGCTGCGCGACAATTTCGTGACGCCGTGGGTGAAGGCCAACGGCTTCGGCGGCGTCGACATGGCGCGGCTCGCCAAGTCGATCGACCAGATCGCGCTCACCTACGAGTTCAAGCACCGGCCGAAGCCCGAGGACGTCTTCACCAGCCAGTACCTGCCGCCGGCAGCCGAGCGGAAGCTGTGAGGACCGCGCGAGCGTGAACCAGCGCTCGCGCCATTCTCTCGACTGTCTTGCCCCGCGCATGCGGGGCATCCAGTAATCCCAGTCCGTGGATCGACGCGCGATCGTGAGTACTGGATCGCCCGCCTACGCGGGCGATGACAATCGAGAGGCTGCTTCAGGGCCGCGCCAGTCATGACCGCCTCGGTCGACATCGGCAACGTGACGCTGACCTGTCGCGGCGGCGCGGGCGGCGTTCTCGCCCTCAAGGACACGAGCCTGAGCGTGCGCCGCGGCGAGTTCGCCGCGGTGGTGGGCCCGTCGGGCTGCGGCAAGTCCTCGCTGATGAAGCTCGCGACCGGGCTCATCGCGCCCGACTCCGGCGAGATCGTCATTTTCGGCGACAAGGTGCGTGGCCCGGTCAAGATCGCCGGCATGGCGTTTCAGAATCCGAACCTGCTGCCCTGGCGCAAGGTGATCGACAACGTGCTGCTTCCGCTCGAGATCGTGCGGCCGCATCGGCAGAATTTCCGGCGGCAGAAGGAGCATTATCGCGGCGAGGCGCGGGCGCTGCTCAGGACGGTCGGGCTCGACGGCTTCGGCGAGCGTTACCCCTGGGAATTGTCCGGCGGCATGCAGCAGCGCGCCTCGCTCTGCCGGGCGCTGATCCACCGGCCCGCCCTGTTGATGCTCGACGAGCCGTTCGCCGCGCTCGACGCCTTCACGCGCGAGGAATTGTGGTGCGTGCTGCGCGACCTCTGGCAGAAGATCGGCTTCACCGTGATCCTGGTCACCCACGACCTGCGCGAGGCGGCCTTCCTCGCCGACAACATCCACGTCATGAGCGCGCGCCCGGGGCGCATCGTGGCGACCAAGGCCGTCGACCTGCCGCGTCCGCGCGACCTCGACGTCTGCTATGAGGCGCGTTTCACCGACATCGTGCACGAATTGCGCGCCAGGATCGCCGAGGTGCGCAACACATGAGCTCGACGCTGGAAAAGCTGTCGCCCTGGCTGTTCACCGTCGGCCTGTTCGCGCTGTGGGAGCTCGCCTGCCGGCTGTTCAAGATCGACAAGTTCATCCTGCCGGCGCCGTCGGAGGCGTTTCTCGCCATGGCGCAGTTCTGGCGGCCGCTCATGCGCCATTCGCTGGTCACGCTGTGGACGACCATGGCCGGCTTCGCGATCGCGGTCGCCTTCGGCATCGTGCTCGGCCTGATCGTCGGCTGGTCGCGCACGATCTACCGCGGGCTCTATCCGGTGATGATCGGCTTCAACTGCATCCCGAAGGTCGCGGTGGTGCCGATCCTGATCATGTGGTTCGGCATCGGCGAGGTGCCGGCGCTGCTGACCGCGTTCCTGATCTCGTTCTTCCCGATCGTCGTGAACGTCGCCACCGGCCTCGCCACCATGGAGCCCGAGCTCGAGGACGTGCTGCGCGCGCTCGGCGCCAGCAAGCTCGACATCATGCTCAAGGTCGGGATTCCGCGCACGCAGCCCTACCTGTTCGGCTCGCTCAAGGTCGCGATCACGCTCGCCTTCGTCGGCACCATCGTCTCCGAGACCGTCGGCGCCATCGCCGGGTCGAATTTCCAGATGCCGCTCGTCTTCGCGGCCCTCATCCTGCTCGCGGTCGAAGGCATCGCCATGTACGCGGCATTCGCGTCGATCGAGGTTTATTTCACGCGCTGGGCGTTCCGCTCCTCGATGAGCGCGGCGGCCTGAGCGCCGGGCGAGATCGTTCCTGCACGTGCATGTCAGCTTCTCAATGTCGGGGCGATTGGATATCGTCCCGCATTCGAACGACAGGGAGAGAATGCCGTGATCAAGAAGGGAACGCGCCGCGCCGTCGTCGCGATGCTCGCCGCATGCTGGCTGCTGCCTTGCGGCCTCTCGGCGCAGGATGCGCCCAAGATGACGACGGTCCGCGCCGCCTATGTGCCGGTCGCCACCTGGCTGCCGGCCTGGGTCGCGCTCGACAAGGGCATTTTCGCCAAGCACGGGCTCGCCGTCACGCTCACCCCGATTCAGA
>WNFA01000701.1_pt1 | contig 26876 bp, 21 predicted proteins | sample 5400481 | NCBI WGS metagenome assembly WNFA01 (sample SAMN13153340, study PRJNA577476) | soil metagenome | isolation source: 120 cm saprolite under Douglas fir tree site 2 hole 1 replicate 2 | place: USA:California | collected 2015-04-18 | reverse complement strand
GTGTTCCGCTATTTCGGGCATCGCTGAGTCTGGGTCACTGAGTCTCGGGAAGGAATCGAATTGTTGCCGCAAACGAGTGCAGAGCAATCTATGCAGGACGAAGAAAAAAACCAGACCGAGGCAAGCGGCGGGGAAGCGGCTCCCGCGCCCGACAGCGCCGCGTCCGAACCTGCCCGCAATCCCAACATGAAGTGGTACATCATCCACTCCTATTCGGGATTCGAGCGCAAGGTCAAGGAATCGCTGGAGTCGCGGGTCCAGGCCTTCGGTCTGCAGGACAAGATCGGCAAAGTGCTGATCCCGACCGAAGCGGTCACCGAAGTACGCAACGGAAAGAAATATACGGTCGAGCGCATGTTCTATCCCGGCTACGTGCTGGTGGAAATGGACATGGACGACCACGTCTGGCACGTGGTGAAATCCACGCCGCGAGTCACCGGATTTGTGGGCACGGGGCAGCAGCCCACCCCTCTTTCTGAAGAAGAAGTTCAGCACATCGTGTATCGCGTGGGCGAGGCTAAGGACAAGCCCAAGCTCAAAGTCAAGTTCGAGAAGAACGAGTCGGTGCGCATTACCGAGGGGCCGTTCGCCAGCTTTACCGGGATTGTGGACGAGGTCAACGAAGACCGGGAAACGCTGAAGGTGATGGTCACGATTTTCGGGCGCTCGACGCCGGTGGAGCTGGAGTTTAATCAGGTGGAGAAGGTGGCATAGGGAAGCGGCCCTGGCGCGACGATCGCGCTTATTTCGACCGCGTTGCGGTCGAGCGCTCATCGCGGGCCGCTCAGGTCCTTCGGCGACGATAAAGCTGTCGCCTCAGGATGACAGTTAATTCTTAAGAGGGTGGGTAAATGGCGAAGAAAGCGACAGGTTCGGTAAAGCTGCAGATTGCGGCGGGCAAGGCTACGCCGGCGCCTCCGGTGGGGCCCGCGTTGGGTCAGGCGCAGATCAACATCATGGAGTTCTGTAAGCAGTTCAACGCCCGCACCGGGGCCAAGGAACTGGAAGGGCTGATCATTCCGGTGGTGGTGACGGTTTACAGCGACCGTTCGTTCAGCTTCATTACCAAGACGCCGCCAGCTTCGATTCTGCTCAAGCGCGCCGCGGGTATCGCCAAAGGATCAGGCGCGCCGAATAAAGATAAGGTCGGCAGAGTGACGGCGAAGCAAGTGGAAGACATTGCCAAGCAGAAAATGCCGGATCTGAATGCGGCGTCGATCGAAGCGGCGATGAAAAGCGTGCGCGGGACGGCGCGTTCGATGGGGATTGAAGTGGTTGGGTAGGGAAGATTGAGTAATTGAGTAATTTGAAATTGGGTAATTGAAAAATCCTCAGCAGTCTCGGTTTTAAAATTACTCAATTACTAAATTACGCAATTACCAAATTCGGTCGTTCACTACGGTCCATCGGAACAGCGATGGACGGTGGGAGACAGGAAGACAGATGAAAAAAGCAGGGAAGAACATCACCAAGGCGCGGCAGGCGGTGGAAGCGCGTCCGTATCTGCTCAAGGATGCGGTGCCGTTGCTGCAGAAAGTCAAATTCGCAAAATTTGACGAGACCGTGGAAATCACCATGCGTCTCGGAGTCGATCCCAAGCACGCCGATCAGATGGTGCGCGGGACCGTGGTATTGCCCCACGGGCTGGGAAAATCCAAAAAAGTTCTGGTCATCGCTACCGGCGACAAGGTGAAGGAAGCGGAAGCGGCGGGCGCCGATTACGTTGGCGGCGAGGAAATGGTCGAGAAGATCAACAAGGAAAACTGGACTGACTTCGACGCCCTCATCGCCACCCCGGATGTGATGAAGTCGGTAGGGCGCCTGGGCAAGGTGCTGGGACCGAAGGGTCTGATGCCCAATCCGAAGACCGGCACTGTCACCTTTGACGTGGCCAAGGCGGTGCAGGAAGTGAAGGCCGGCAAAGTCGAGTTTCGCACCGATAAAACTGCCCTGGTGCACGTGCCTGTGGGCAAAATTTCGTTTACCCCGGACAAACTGGTGGAGAACGCGACGGTTGTGATCAGCAGCGTGATCAAGGCCAAGCCGACCGTGGCCAAAGGCAAGTACATCAAGGGCTGCTACTTGAGTTCCACCATGGGTCCGGGAATTTCGATCGATACGGCGCAGGTGGAAGCGGCGGCGAAAGCTTAGTAAGGAAGCGGCCTGAGCGCGATGGTCGCGCTTTGTTTCGACCGCGTTGCGGTCGAAGCGCTCATCGCAGGCCGTTCAGGTCCTTCGGCGACGATAAAGCTGTTGCCTCAGGATGACATCAAGGAAGCGCGCCAGACGCACGGTTTTGGCGCCTTCGGCGCATCGCGCGGCGCGCCTGGGTCCATCGGCGACGGATAAAGCTGTCGCCTCAGGATGGCATTGCGATAACAATATTCGAGGGGCTGAATTATGGCGGTTAGCAGAGCGAAGAAAATCGAACAGGTGGAGAAACTGGGCGCGGAGTTGAAGAAGGTATCGAGCCTGGTGATTGCCACCTACAGCAAGCTTACGGTGGCACAGGATTTCGAATTGCGCAAGGCTTTGCGCAGTTCCGGAGCCAAGTACCGGGTGGTGAAGAACACGCTGGCGGCCCGTGCTGCCAAGGGCACGGCGGCGGAAGGGGCGCTCAAGGATCTTTCCGGCGTAACTTCGATCGCCTACACCGAGGGCGATCCGGTTGCGCTGGCCAAGGCCATTTCCAAGTACGCCAAGGACAACCCGGAATTCACTTTCAAGGCGGGAGTGGTCGAAGGGCGTGTGATCTCGATCAAAGAGATTCAGGCGCTGGCCACCATGCCGTCCAAGGAAGAGATCCACGCCAAGCTGCTGTTCCTGATCAGCGCACCGGCGCAGCGGCTGGTTACGGTGATGAACGCGGTCGGGAAAGACCTGGCGGTGGTCATCGGACAGGGCGTGGAGAAGAAGAAGTTCAAAGAGATTGAGCAATCGGGTAGTTGAGTACTTGGGCAATTGAAAACCCCTCTTAGCGATGGGTCTTCAAATTACCCGATTACCAAATTACTCAATTACCAGATTTAAAGAGTTCTAATTCGATAATTGGAGACTAGACAATGGCGGATTTGCAGCAGTTGGAAGAACAAATCGTAGGCTTGTCGCTGCTTGACGCGGCGGCTTTGGTGAAACGGCTCGAAGAAAAGCTGGGCGTGTCGGCGGCAGCCGCGGCTCCGGTCATGATGGCGGGCGGGGGCGGGGCGGCAGCCGCGGCTCCGGCCGAGGAAAAGACCGAATTCGCCGTGGTTTTGACCGCGGTGGGAGCCAATAAGATCAATGTAATCAAGGCTGTCCGCGAAGTCACCAGCCTGGGCCTGAAAGAAGCCAAGGACCTGGTGGATGGCGCTCCCAAGACGGTGAAAGAGGGCGTCACCAAGGACGAAGCCGAGAGCATCAAGAAGAAATTTACCGATGCCGGTGCGACCGTCGAAGTTAAGTAGCGGCGTTTGCGAGGCGTCTGAGCCTCGCGCCGCTATCCTGAGCCGTTTTTTGGCGAAGGATCTTGCTTTTGCGCGAAGGACCTCTGCGGGTCAAGGCAGGATTTGGCCCGCAGACCTTCCGAAAATGGGCTTTGCTTTCGACGATTTAACTGGTGAATCCTGGAGTGGGGTGGTAGCATCTAGATAACACCGCTTCCCACTTCATGGTAAGGCGGCTCTTCACTCCAACGACCTAGGGAAGCGGAGCTGAGTCGCACACAGTTGGCAAACTGTTCCGTGAGTAGCGGGACGGAAACAGGCCTAAGAACTGGCACGGAAAGTCAAAATTTCATTGACGCAATGCGCCGCATCTGGCGCCCGTGGGGAGTTATGTCCCCAAGGGCGCATTTGTGTCTGCGCCATGTAACCCGGTGACCGCACGCAAACGGGTCGGCTGACCTGTCCGGACGGGATGAAATCCCGTCGCCACGCAAGGCCTTTTTCGCAGCCCACGGCTGCGCTTGAAAGTTTGGGAGCCTCTTGAATGTTGAAGACTAATATCTTCCGTAAGCGTTTTGATTTTTCAAAAATTCCAGCCACCATCCAGATTCCGAACCTGATCGAGGTTCAGAAGCGCTCCTACGAACGCTTTCTGCAGATGGATCGACTGCCCAGCGAGCGCGACGATGCCGGCTTGCAGGCGGTGTTTCAGTCGGTGTTTCCGATCAGCGATTTCCGCAACGTCTCGCAACTGGAGTTTGTCGACTACGCCATCGGCAATTGGGAGTGCAAGTGCGGCCACCTCAAGGGGCTGCACCACCTGCGGACCACTTGCAAGAACTGCGGTTCGACCGTCATTACCGATCCCTTTCATCCCGGCGACGTGCTGTGCACCAAGTGCGGCACCTATAACGCAAATACGCCCGACTTCTGCAACAAGTGCGGCGACCCGGTGGGCTTGCAGCTGAAGTATGACGTGAGCGAGTGCGAAGAGCGCGGCATGACCTACTCCGCGCCGCTCAAGGTCACTATGCGCCTGACCATCTACGAGAAGGACGCAGAGACCGGCAACCGCTCCATCCGCGACATCAAGGAACAGGAAGTGTTCTTCGGCGATGTGCCGCTGATGACCGAGAACGGCACGTTTATCGTCAACGGCACCGAGCGCGTGATCGTCAGCCAGCTGCACCGCTCGCCGGGCGTGTTCTTCGAGACCGCCAACAACCGCACTTACTTCCTGGGCAAGATCATTCCTTACCGCGGATCGTGGGTGGAATTCGAGTACGACCAGAAGAACGTGCTGTATGTGCGCATCGACCGCAAGCGTAAGTTCCTGGGCACGATTTTCCTGCGCGCTTTGGGTCTGCGTTCCGGAGAAGACATTCTGCGGACGTTTTACACCGTTGATCGTCTGGTGATTCGCGACCAGAAGCTTTACTGGACGCTCGATCCCACCAGCGAGAAGCCGACCAACCTGCTGGGCATGAAGCTGGCGCACAGCATCAAATCCAAGTCGGGCGAGGAAGTGGCGCACTCGGGACGCAAGATCAACGCCGTCACCCTGAAGGAAATTCAAAAGGCAAAGATCAGCGAAATCGAGATCGACGTTTCCGACCTGGAAGGCGCCTGGGTGGCGAGCGACGTGGTCGACACCACTACCGGCGAAGTCCTGCTCGAAGCCAACTCCGAACTGACCGCCGACAAGGTGTCGAAGATTCTCGAGTCCGGTGTGGTCGAGATCAATCTGTTTTTCCCTGAGCGCGACGACGTGGGCACGGTGATCTGCCAGACCCTGAAGCGCGATTCGGTGAAGACGCCGCAAGAGGCGCTGATCGAAATCTACCGCAAGCTGCGGCCGGGCGATCCCCCGACGCTGGACACGGCGACGGCGCTGTTCCACGGCATGTTCTTCGACCCGCGCAAATACGACTTCTCGCGGGTAGGCCGGCTGAAGTTCAACATCAAGCTGTTCGAGAACCAGGACGCAACCAAGCTGGACAACCGCACCCTGGAGCCGGAGGACTTCTACGGCACGATTCGCTACTTGCTCAAGCTGCGCAAGAATATCGGCGCGGTGGACGACATCGATCACCTGGGCAATCGCCGGGTGCGGGCGGTGGGCGAACTGCTGGAAAACCAGTTCCGCATCGGCCTGGTACGCATGGAGCGGGCGATCAAAGAAAAAATGTCCGTGTACCAGGAGATGTCGACGGCGATGCCGCACGACCTGGTCAACGCGAAACCTGTCATGGCTGCGATCCGGGAATTTTTCGGATCGTCGCAGCTCTCGCAGTTCATGGACCAGACCAATCCGCTCTCGGAAATCACCCACAAGCGGCGTCTTTCCGCTCTGGGGCCGGGTGGTCTGTCGCGGGAACGCGCGGGATTCGAAGTCCGCGACGTACACCCCACCCACTACGGACGTATCTGCCCGATTGAAACCCCTGAAGGTCCGAACATCGGGCTGATTTCGTCGCTGAGCTGCTATGCGCGGATCAACGACTACGGTTTCATCGAGTCGCCCTATCGGCGGGTGAAGAACGGCCGGGTGCTCGATTACGTCAGCATCGTGAACGCGGGAGACAGCGAGCACAAAGTCGGCGACCATCTGGAAAAGCACGAAGCCGAGAAGCTGAATACGGATTTGAGAGACAAGCGCAAGCGCGCGGCTGAACTCGAACCGTTTTCGTTCTATCTTTCGGCATGGGAAGAAGACCGGCACACCATCGCGCAGGCCAACGTGGAACTGGACGACAAGGGCCGGATCGTGGGTGACCTGGTCAATGCCCGCAAGGCCGGCAACTTCGTGCTGGTGAGCCGCGACGAAGTGGATTACATCGACGTCAGTCCGAAGCAGCTGGTTTCGGTGGCGGCCTCGCTGGTTCCGTTCCTTGAGCACGACGACGCCAACCGGGCACTGATGGGCGCGAACATGCAGCGCCAATCGGTACCTCTGCTGCGCGCGGAGGCCCCGATCGTCGGCACCGGAATGGAAGGCGTTACCGCCCGAGATTCGGGAGCCGTGATTCTGGCCAAACGCAACGGCATCATCGACTCCGTCGACTCCGAGCGCATCATCGTGCGTGTCGAAGGCGAGCATCATCCGGGGCAGCTCTCGCGCGAGGTGGGCAGCGACATTTACCAGCTCACCAAGTTCAAGCGCTCCAACCAGAACACTTGTATTAACCAGAAACCGATTGTTCTAAAGAACCAGCGAGTCACGAAAGGTGAGGTGATCGCCGACGGTCCCTGCACCGATCATGGCGAGCTGGCGCTCGGCCGGAACGTTCTCGTAGCGTTCATGCCCTGGCGCGGCTACAACTTCGAAGACGCCATTCTGGTCTCGGAAAAGCTGGTGAAAGAGGACTACTACACCTCGGTGCATATCGAGGAGTACGAGATCGAAGCTCGCGACACCAAGCTGGGGCCGGAAGAAGTCACGCGCGACATTCCCAACGTCAGCGAATCCATGCTGCGCAACCTGGATGAAGCGGGCGTGATTCGCATCGGGGCTTCAATCAAGCAAGGAGACATTCTGGTCGGCAAAGTCACGCCCAAGGGCGAGACCCAGCTCACGCCGGAAGAAAAGCTGCTGCGCGCCATCTTCGGCGAAAAGGCGGGCGATGTGCGCGACGCTTCGCTCTACTGTCCGCCGGGAATCGAAGGCGTGATCGTAGACGTCAAAATCTTCTCCCGCAAGGGACAGGAGAAAGACGAGCGCGCCAAGTCGATCGAAGCGGCACAGATTGCGAAACTGGAAAAGAACCTTTCGGATGAAATCCGGATTCTGACGGACGAGCGCCTGAAGCGCCTGGAAAACATTCTGGGCGGCAAGGAAGTCCAGGCCGATCTGCACGACGAGCGTACCAACAAGCGCCTGCTGACCAAGGACACGGTACTCGATCGCGACACCATCGAGCGCATTTCCACTCGCAACCTGAAACGCATCAAGTATGCGGACAAGGACCCGCGGGTGAATGAGCAGATCGACGAGATCGAGGAGATGACCTCGCGTCAGATCGACGTGCTGAAGAAGATCGTCAACGAGAAGAAGGACAAGCTGACCAAGGGCGACGAACTGCCACCGGGCGTGATCAAGCTGGTGAAGGTTTATATCGCCATGAAGCGCAAGCTGAGCGTGGGCGACAAGATGGCCGGCCGTCACGGCAATAAAGGCGTGATTGCCCGCATCCTGCCCGACGAGGACATGCCGTACCTCGAAGATGGCACGCCCATGGAGATCGTGCTCAACCCGCTGGGCGTTCCTTCCCGAATGAACGTTGGGCAGATTCTCGAAACCCACCTGGGATGGGCCGGACATGAGCTGGGCAAGAAGATCACCGAGATGCTGGCCGAGAACACGAAAGAGGAAGCCATCCGTCGCGAACTCAAGGCGCTGTTCAAAGACACGACATTGGCGGACACCATTGCCGACCTCAGCGATGAGGAGCTGATGGCGGTGGCTCCAACCTTGACCAAGGGCGTGTTCATGGGATCGCCGGTGTTTGACGGTTCGCGTGAGGGCGAGATCAAAGCTTTGCTGAGGCAGTCGGGCTTGCCGGAATCGGGCAAAACTTCCTTGTACGACGGCATGACCGGCGACAAGTTCGAACAGCCCGTCACCGTCGGCTACATCTACATGCTGAAGCTGTCGCACCTGGTGGACGACAAGATCCACGCGCGCTCGATCGGGCCGTACTCGCTGATTACGCAACAGCCCCTGGGTGGAAAAGCCCAGTTCGGCGGGCAGCGCTTCGGAGAAATGGAAGTCTGGGCGCTCGAAGCGTACGGCGCGGCGTTCATTCTGCAAGAGCTGCTGACCGCGAAGTCCGACGACGTATACGGCCGCACCAAGATTTACGAGGCCATCGTCAAGGGCGAAGCGGCCATGGAGCCGGGCGTGCCGGAGTCGTTCAACGTGCTGATCCGGGAGCTGCAATCGCTCTGTCTGGATGTGGAGCTGATCAAGGCCGGGGAGAAGAAGCCGGTTTTGAGCGCGGCAGCGGACTAAGAAAGCTATCAGCCGTCAGCACTCAGCCTTCAGCTCAATCGCTGATTGCTGACGGCGCAGCAAGTTTTGGAAACAGGTTTTGAAAAAGTGAGCCTGCGGGAAGGTGCTCCCCATCCGGCAGGCCAGAGATGTGAAGGGAATCCGGGCCAGAGGAAACTGGAAACCGGAAACTCGACACTGGTTTCGGGGAGCCGCGTGCGGCGGCGTACGACCGCGGGAAGCGGAGGACCACCTTGTATCGTTCTAGCCCCTTTGACATGGCAAATCCCATCGCTGATTTTGACGCCATCCGCATCAGCCTGGCCTCTCCGGAGAAAATCCGGAGCTGGTCGCATGGCGAAGTGACCAAGCCCGAAACCATCAACTACCGGACCTTCAAGCCGGAGCGCGATGGACTGTTTTGCGCACGCATCTTCGGTCCGGTGACGGATTGGGAATGTCTCTGCGGCAAGTACAAACGGATGAAGCATCGCGGCGTCATTTGCGACAAGTGCGGTGTGGAAGTGACGCTCTCTAAAGTGCGGCGCGAGCGCCTGGGCCACATCGAGCTGGCTTCTCCCTGCTCGCACGTTTGGTTCTTCAAAGGCCTGCCCAGCCGCATCGGGCATCTCCTGGACATCTCGCTGCGCGATCTGGAGTCGGTGCTGTACTTCGAGGCTTACGTGGTGGTCGAGCCTGGGGATGCTCCGGTAAAAGATCACGAAGTCATCAAGGACGAAGCCAAATACCGCGAACTGGACCAGCAATATCGTCCTGCCGGCTTCAAAGCCATGATGGGCGCCGAAGCCATCAAGGAACTGCTGAAGCGCGTGGACGTGGAAAGCCTGTCCGGCGAACTGCGCGAGAAGATGAAACATGAGAGCTCGCTGCAGAAGCGGCTCAAGTATGCCAAGCGCCTGAAAGTCGTCGAGGCGTTCCGCAAGAGCGGCAACAAGCCGAACTGGATGATTCTGGATGTGATTCCGGTCATTCCGCCGGAGTTGCGGCCCCTGGTTCCACTCGACGGCGGTCGGTTTGCGACCTCCGACCTGAACGATCTGTATCGCCGCGTGATCAACCGTAATAACCGGTTGAAGAAGCTGATGGACCTGCACGCTCCCGAAGTCATCGTGCGCAACGAAAAGCGCATGCTGCAGGAGGCCGTGGACGCGCTGTTCGACAACGGACGTCGTGGCCGCATCCTGCGCGGGGCCAACAACCGTCCCCTGAAGTCTCTCTCCGACACCCTCAAAGGCAAGCAGGGACGCTTCCGCCAGAACCTGCTGGGCAAACGCGTGGACTACTCCGGACGTTCGGTGATCGTGGTTGGTCCCGAACTCAAGCTGCACCAGTGCGGATTGCCGAAGAAGATGGCGCTGGAGCTGTTCAAGCCGTTCATTTATCACCGGCTGGAACAGACCGGGCACTGCACCACCATCAAGCAAGCCAAGGAAATGGTGGAGCAGCAGGAACCCATCGTTTGGGACATCCTGGAAGAGGTCATCAAAGACCATCCGGTGCTGCTGAACCGCGCCCCCACGCTTCACCGTCTGGGGATTCAGGCTTTCGAGCCGGTGCTGGTGGAAGGCAAAGCCATCAAGATCCACCCCCTGGTGTGTACCGCGTTCAACGCCGACTTCGACGGCGACCAGATGGCGGTCCACATTCCGCTGTCTCCAGAAGCCCAGGTCGAGGCCAGCGTGCTGATGCTGTCATCGCACAACATTCTTTCTCCGGCTTCGGGCCAGCCCATCACGGTTCCGACGCAAGACATGGTGTTGGGACTCTATTACCTGACCAAGGGCAAGCCGGGTGCCAAGGGTGAAGGCCGCGCTTTTGCCAACGTGGAAGAAGTGCTGCTGGCGCTGGACGCGGGCGAGGTGGAAACGCTCAGCCCGATTCGTCTGCGCTACACCGGCGAAGTCATCGACCTGGTGACTGCGTACGACGATCAGGAAATCATTCACACCGAGCCGGTGAACTCGGAGCGGAGTTTCCTGAATACGACCGTCGGCCGCGCCATTCTGAACGATCACCTTCCCGAGGGCATGCCCTTCATCAACGGCTTGCTCAAGAAGAAGGGTATCGGACAGCTGGTCACCTACTGCTACCTGCGGTTCGGGCTCGAAACTACGGTCAAGATGCTGGACGAAGTCAAAGACCTCGGGTTCCGCTATGCCACGAAGGCCGGGCTTTCCATCGGCATCGATGACATGGTCATCCCGGACAACAAGAAGACGCTGGTGAAAGACGCCGAGAAGCTGGGAGTGGCAGTCCAGCAGCAATATCTGGACGGCGCCATCACCAACGGCGAGCGCTACAACAAGGTCATCGAAATCTGGTCGGCGATCACTGAAAAGGTCGCAGACGAGATGTTCGGTCAGATGCAGCAACGTGATAAGGAAGGCGCGCTGAATCCGATTTACGTCATGGCGGATTCCGGCGCTCGCGGATCGAAACAGCAGATTCGCCAGCTCTCCGGAATGCGCGGACTGATGGCCAAGCCTTCGGGCGAGATCATCGAGACTCCGATCACGGCCAACTTCCGCGAAGGGCTGACCGTGCTGGAGTACTTCATCTCGACCCACGGCGCCCGCAAGGGTCTGGCCGATACGGCGCTGAAGACGGCCGATTCAGGCTATCTGACGCGGCGTCTGGTCGACGTTGCTCAGGACGTGATCATCAGCGAATACGATTGCGGGACCGTCGACGGCATCTACGTGGCCGGCATCGTGGAAGCCGGCGAGATCATCGAACCGTTGCGCGACCGCATTGTGGGCCGCGTATCGCTCGAGAAGATCAAGGATTACGACGGCGGCGTGATCGTCGACATCAACAACGAAATTACTGAAGACCTGGCCAGCGCGATTCAGGCGGCCGGCATCGAAAGGGTGAAGATCCGCTCGGTTCTGACCTGCGAGTCCAAGCGCGGGGTTTGCGTGATGTGCTACGGACGCAACCTGGCTTCGGGCCGGCTGGTCGAACTGGGCGAGGCTACGGGTGTGATCGCAGCTCAGTCCATCGGCGAACCTGGGACCCAGCTCACGATGCGTACCTTCCACATCGGGGGTACGGCGTCGCGAGTCTCGGAGCAGTCGAGGCTGGATGCCAAGAGCAACGGCATCGTGCGCTTCATCGGTCTGCAAACGGTAAAGGCGAAGTCGGGTGACCTGGTGGTGATGAATCGCCAGGGCTCGATCGCGGTGGTCGACGACAAGGGCCGCGAACGCGAACGCTACGCGGTCGTGTACGGCGCCAAGTTGAAGGTCAACGAAGGCGACCAGGTGCAACTGGGACAAGTCATGGTCGAGTGGGATCCTTACACCTTCTCGATCCTGACCGAAATCGGCGGCACCATCCAGTTCAAGGACCTGCAGGAAGGGGTCACGCTGCACGAAGAAGTGGACGAAGTGACCGGATTGTCGCGACACGTGGTGGCGGATTCGCCCGACGAGAAGCGCCAGCCGGCCATCGTCATCAAGGGCAAGACCAGCAAGCGCTATCTGATGCCCTCGCGCGCTCACCTCATGGTGCAGGACGGCGACACTGCTCATCCGGGCGATGTGCTGGCCAAGATCCCGCGCGAGACCACCAAGACGAAAGACATCACCGGCGGTCTGCCCCGCGTGGTCGAACTGTTCGAGGCGCGCAAGCCGCATGAAACCGCGGTCATCAGCGAAATCGATGGCACGGTGAAATTCGGCGAAGTCTCGAAGGGACAGCGCAAGATGTACGTGGTCGCCGACAACGGCACCGAGAAAGAGTACTCGGTACCGCGCGGCGTCCACATCAACGTGCAGGAAGGCGAACGGGTCAAGGCAGGCGAACCGCTGATGGATGGCCCGCTCAACCCGCACGACATCCTGGCCGTGCTGGGCGAAAAGGAACTGCAGTCCTACCTGGTGAACGAAATCCAGGAAGTGTACCGGCTGCAGGGCGTCAACATCAGCGACAAGCACATCGAGGTGATCGTTCGCCAGATGATGCGCTGGCGCAAGGTGGAAGATGTGGGCGATACCAAGTTCCTGCTGGAAGAGCAGGTGGACAAGTTCGCCTTCGCCGAAGAGAACGAGCGGGCGATTGCCCAGGGAGGGCGCCCGGCGACGGGACGTCCGCTGCTGCTGGGCATCACTAAGGCTTCGCTCTCGACGGACTCGTTCATCTCAGCGGCGTCGTTCCAGGAGACCACGAGGGTGCTCACCGAAGCTTCCATCAACGGCAAGGTGGACCACCTGCGCGGCCTGAAGGAGAATGTCATCGTCGGACGGCTGATCCCGGCCGGCACTGGCATGGAGTACTACCGCAATGTAAGGCTCTCGCCTGAGATGGAAGAGGCGGCAGCCAAGGTGCAAGAGGAGGTCTCGCAAGCCTACGAGGAAGCCGAGCGCGCGCTCGAGCTGATGCGTACCGAAGGCGAGACCGAGGAACTGACAGCCGAGTAATCTTGAGGAATTGCAAAGGGGCAGCGTTGCCCGCCCCTTTGCGTTCCCATTTTGCTTCTCGAGTTCCCTATGCACGCCAACCCAGAACGATTGCAGGATCAGGAACGTAGTCCTACTTCGCAGTTGCATGCGGTGCCCCGGCGCAATACTCTGGGGCCACTGATGCTGCGTTTCCTGCGCCTGCTTCGCCTAGCTTTCTGGCGCGCGTTTCAGCACGACGCGTTCGCCACCGCCAAAGCCGCGGCCTATTCTTCCATCCTCACTTTCTTCCCCGCTTTGCTGATCATCGGATCGGTTCTCGCCACCTCCCGCAAGACGGAAGAATATCTGCGCGAGATTTCCTACGCGGTGGGCAAGATTCTGCCCGCCGGAAGCGCCACGGCATTGGCCTACCTCAGAGGCACGACCCAGCGGTCGCTGGGGGTGCTGGTCACGGCCTCGTTGATCACCCTGTGGACCGGTTCAGGCGTAATGATCTCCTGGATGGAGGGTTTTCGCCGCTGCTACGAATTGCCCAAGAGCTGGGGCTTGGTGAAGGAGCGTCTAATCGCATTCTCGCTGGTCGTTCTGGCCGGCATCCCTCTGACCTTCTCCACCATCCTGGTCGCTTTCGGCAGCCGCATAGAAACCCGAATCCTTTTTCAGATCGGTCACGAATTCGGCATTTTCATCCTCTTGATGTGGACCGCCATCCGCTGGCTGATCGCCGGACTCACCAGCATTGCGGTGATGGCCCTGATCTATCACAATGCCGTGCCCCGCACCCAGCCCTGGCACAGCGTATTGCCCGGCGCCACCCTGGCTTCGGCGATGTGGTTCGCCGCTACGGCTGTCTTCGGCTGGTATCTGCAGCGCTATGCCGACTACAGCATTCTGTACGGACCCCTGGGGGTAGGCATCGCTCTGCTGGTGTGGATGTACATGATTTCGCTGGTCGTGCTGATCGGGGCGGAATTCAACGCCATGCTCTTCCCGCGGGCGAGGCTGGGAATCGAGCTGATCGAAAGCAACGCGAATCTAAAAAGGCCTTAACCAGGTGCTGGTAGGTTTAATGTGGTCGCGGGCGGCTCGCCCGCGGGTCCCGGGCCACTTTCTCGCGGGCGAGTCGCCCGCGGCCACACAAGCAACATCAACCGAAAAGTCACAACCACTCAAGAATGGGGAGAACTTGAAACCAGGCAAGGTGGATCTTGTGGCCGGAGATCTCTCCGCCGACCTCGCCGTCGCGGCCACCCGCCGCGCCAAGATTATCTGCACCATCGGGCCGTCGTGCAATACCGAACTCACGCTGCGCGAGTTGATGCGGCTGGGCATGGACGTTGCCCGGCTGAACTTCTCCCACGGCACCCATCAGGAACACGCGCGCAATATCGCCCGCCTGCGCCGCGCCGCAAAACAGGAGGGCCGCACCATCTGCATCCTGCAGGACCTGCAGGGTCCCAAGATACGCACCGGACGGCTGAAAGGGCACGAACCTGTGGCGCTGAAGGCCGGCTCCAAGGTTACGATTACGCCGCGCGACGTTGCCGGCACCGCCAGCCTGATCTCGACCACCTTTCCCGGACTGGCGCAGGAATTGCGTCCGGGGGCGCGCATTCTGCTGTCCGACGGACTGATCGAGCTGCACGTGACCCAGGTCCGCGGCCGCGATGTGGAATGCGACGTAATCAACGGGGGTATGCTGTCCGAGCACCAGGGGATCAATCTGCCGGGAGTCGCGCTTTCGATTCCCGCGCTTACCACCAAAGACCGGGCCGATCTGGAGTTTGGGCTCAAGAGCGGCGTGGACATGGTGGCCCTGTCGTTCGTGCGCTCGGGCGCCGACGTCCGCAGCGTGAAGCAGATCATCGCCGCCCGGGGACGCGACGTTCCTGTGATCGCCAAGCTGGAAAAGCCGCAGGCGCTGAAACAACTGGAAGAAATCTTCGAGGCGTCGGATGGGGTGATGGTGGCGCGCGGCGACTTGGGCGTGGAAATGCCGGCGGAGAAAGTGCCGGTGATTCAGAAGTATGTCATCCGCCGGGCCGCGGATTGGCGAAAGCCGGTAATTATCGCCACCCAGATGCTGGAGTCGATGATCGAAAATCCGCGCCCTACGCGGGCGGAAGCCAGCGATGTGGCGAACGCGGTCTTTGACGGCACCGATGCCGTGATGTTGTCGGCCGAGACCGCCACCGGCCTCTATCCGCGTGAAACCGTGGCCATGATGGCCAGGATCGTGGTCGAAGCCGAAAGCAACATGGCGGAGTTTACCCAGCCGCGACGCCGCCAGCAGCGCCGTCTCTCGATTGCGGAAGCCATTTGCGAATCGATTGCCCACGCCGCCGAGGACCTCCACATGGGGGCGATTGCCGTGTTCACTGAGACCGGAAACACCGCCATCCTCATCTCGAAGTATCGCCCGCAGGCTGAGATCTACGCTTTCTGCCGCGGCCTGCCTGTGTGCAACCGGCTGAACCTGTTGTGGGGCGTGCATCCAGTGCTGCGCCAACAGGCGCTGACGGCGGAGGAAATGTTGTCCGCAGCGGAGCAGGAACTGGTGCGCCGGGGGCGAGTGAAAACGGGGGATGTGCTGGGCGTGGTGGCAGGTACGCAGATGGCCTCGGGATCGACCAACTTCATGCGGTTGCACCTGGTGACGGCGGAAGAAGAGCGCGGGATTTCGCGGCGACAACGCCGGCGCAAGAAGAAAGTTCGCGGAAAAGATTTCTAAAGAACCAGTTGGCAGTTGCTTGGTTCGCAGTTGTCAGTTTTAACTCCCATGACTGTCGTCGAAGCGTTCTACGATGACTCGTTCGGCGTCTCTGGCTCGATTCATCGTCCCCATCAGAGTGCCGGGCATGGCCTCGTGCTTACGCACGGCGCCGGCGCAAATTCCAATACCTCTCTTTTGATCGCGATGGCCGAAGCGTTTGCCGATGCCGGTTTCACCGTGTTGCGTTTCGATCTGCCGTTTCGGCAGACTCGGAGGTTCGGTCCTCCCCGGCCGGGAGACGCCGAGCGCGATCGCGCGGGACTTAGAAATGCCGTTGGCGTCATGCGGAAGCTGGGCTGCGAACGAATATTTCTCGGCGGGCATTCCTACGGCGGGCGGCAGGCGACGATGTTGTGCGCCGAGGAGCGCGATCTTGCGTCCGGGCTGCTGCTGCTTTCGTATCCCTTGCATCCGCCGCGCAAGCCGGCGCAGCTTCGGGTGCAGCATTTTCCCCGTTTGCAGGTGCCGGCATTGTTTGTGCACGGGACGCGCGATCCCTTTGGTTCTATCGAAGAGATGGCGTCGGCGCTGAAGATGATTCCGGCGAAGACAGAATTGCTGAAAGTGGACGGGGCCGGGCACGATTTGGGATTTAAGGGGAAGTTGAGCCGTGACGAGTTGCCGGCGGCCGTGCTGACTGCGTTTCGGGCATTCTTCGAATAAATGCCTGCCGGCCTTGGCCCGGCTTGGACGGCCGGGACGGCCGTCCCTCCATAGTTCTTCCCTAATTGACCCAGCCGGACTTTGAGCCGCCGTTCTTTTTTTCTTCGTCGGGCGGGATGTAATTGCCTTGTTCGTCGAAGGTGACGGTGCGATCGTGCTTGGTGCGCATATAGACTTCGAACTTGCGGGCTGCCCGGCGCCGCTTCCAGCGATAATAGCTGTTGCGTAGGCCAAAATAGCGCTCTGACATCCCTATTCGCGGCAGGCCGCTGCGGGGCACGAACTTCACGTAGATGTATCCGAAGAACAAGCCGCCGAGGTGGGCCACATAAGCGACGTTGCCACCGCCCTGGATGGCGAAGGCCAGAGTCACCACAATCAGGATAGCAACGAAGTACTTGGCTTTGAGCGCGACGGGAAAGGGAATCATCAGGATTTCGTTCTCGCCGAAGACGACTCCGAACGCAATCAGAATGGCGAAGACGCCGCCGGAAGCGCCCACCGTGATGGAATCGGGGCGGCCCAGGGCATGGGCAAATGACAGCGCGATGGTGGTCAACGCAGCCCCGATCACGCCGAACGAATACAGTTCCATGAAACGGCGTGTGCCCCAGGAACCTTCGAAAGCGGAGCCGAACATCCAGATGCCGATCATGTTCCCAAACCAATGCCAAAAGCCGGCATGAATGAAGCTGTAGGTGACCAGTTGCCAGATCCATCCATGCAAGACGACCTGTTGCGGCTGGAGACTGAGATAGTCGAACACCCAGCGCACCACATCCGGCAGCGCCACGCTGAAAAGTTCCAGCAGCAAAAAGATGGCTGTGTTAATCGCCAGCAACCACGTCACCGCCTTGGTGAAGGGCGGCAGGCTCAACGTCATTTCTCGGCTTCGCACCACAATTGGCCCCGATTCGTCCTGTACCTACTACTTTCTCATCTTTCGGGCTGCGGCACCACCGGCAGGCTCCGGTGACCCTGGCGATCGACTGCCCGCACGGCAAAGACCACATTATCCTTTGAGAGCGGCAATGTGGCTCGGGTTACACTTCCGAACGTCTGGACGTGTTCCCATTCCGGGCTTGAACTCTCTCGCCACAGCACTTCGTAGGCGGCATCGCCGGGCGCGGCGTCCCAGGTCAGGGTCGAGCTGTTCTCCAGTTCCTTGGTTTCCAGGCGAACCTTGGCGGGCGGCGCGGGCGCTGCCGCCAGTGATGCGAGGGTAGCGGCATTGAGCCGCGCCACCTTCGCAACATAGTCGAAATTGACGAACTTCAGCTGATCGCCATATTCGATGCCGTTCTCGGTGCGCACGTTCTGGTGCTGATGGTGATAGTCCTCGCGATACTCGGTGAAGCGGACGGCGGCGTAACCTTGCTGGTTGAAAGAAATGTGGTCTCCGCCCCGGAGATAGCGGTCGAGGCGAAACACGAGCAAAGGCTTGACCCCGGTTTCATAAGTTCGACCGACTTCGGCGACGTAGCGTGCAAGCTGGCGGGAGGCGGAGTCGCTCTCGCCTCCGAGATTTCGAATCAGCCGCAATTCGGCATCGGTGGCGGCAAGCGGCACGCCTTCAGAGAAAACTCGCACCACGCTCGGGTCCTGCTGCGGATTGCGATCGCCGCCCACGATATCGTTGTTCAGCGCGGCTTCGATGTCCCACCCTTGGTCTTTGGCCAGCTTCGCAAAATGATTGCTGCCGTTCAAACCCTGCTCTTCGCCGGCCACGGTCAGAAAAACGATGGTTGCGGGAAACTTCAGCTTGCTGAGGACGCGGGCGCACTCCAGGCTGACGGCGGTGCCGCTGCCATCGTCGTTGGCGCCGGGCGCCGCGCCGCTGGCGTCGAACGTGTCGCCGTTGCGCGAATCGTAGTGGCCAGTGACCAGCACCATGCGCCCCGCATTTCCCGGATCGGTGCCCTTCAGGACCGCATAAACATTGGTGATCACGGTGGGCTTCGGAATCCGGTCTGCCGCGCTTTCGGTAAAGCTGTCGGTCTTGACCTCGAGGCATCCCCCGCAGTCGCGCGAGTAGCGCTCGAATTCTTGTTTGATCCATTCCCGCGCCGCGCCAATGCCATGGCCGCCCTTGATGGAATCAGGATCCTGGGCCGAGAGCGTGAGCCGGGTCTGGAAACTTACCAGCTTTTCGATGTTGGCCTGAATCCGCTGCGCCGAGACCTGCATCAAAGCGGCGGTAATCTGTGGATCCGCAGACGGCCGATCTGCTGACGGCCGTTCGGCATTGCGGTTTTCTGCGCTTAGAGTCGCAGGGTGGAAAATGGATGCGAGCAGGGTCCCAAGGAGTGCGAAAATTAGTGGAATTCTGCGCCGAAACATGATGTTTCCGGAGTAGGCTTGTACCCGCGCCCTTTGCCCGAGTCCAGCCACTTGACCTCTGGCCCGGGAGAAACTAAATATTAACAGGAGCACTCTTATTTTGGAGATCAGGGTTAGGAGTTTAGGACGGAGGCCATCATGATTTATTGTCCGGAATGCGAGACCAATCTCGACATCGATGAGGAAGAGGTTGACGAAGGTGAGGTCGTTTCCTGTCCGGAGTGCGGCAGTGACTTCGAAATCATTACAGTCAGTCCCATCGAGTTGAAGCCGGTCGAGGAAGAGATAGACGACGACGAAGAACCCGAGGAAGCGGAGGACGGTGATTACTCCTAGGCTCTCCTGCGGTACGCCGTTGTTTCCCCCTCTGATCGGCCTCCGTTTCCTGGCTGCTGTGCTGGTCAGCATCGCCGTCCCGCTGTCTTCCAGCTACGCTGCGCCCGCGCCCCAGAAGCCTGACAAACCTTACGCCCTCATTTTCGGCACGGTCTGGGGGCCGGACGATCATCCGGTGTATGGGGTGAAAGTAAAGATCCGCCGCGCGGACCAGAAGAAAGCGCATTGGGAGCTGTTTTCCGACCACCACGGTGAATTCGCCCAGCGCGTGCCCGTGGGCCCGGCAGATTACCTGGTCTGGGCCGACCTTAAGGGCTATAAGTCCCCTGGTGGCAAGCAGTTACATTTGGAGCGGGAGGTCAAAGTACACGTCGAGAATGATGAGCGAGAAGACACCGGCGTGCATCTAATACAGTAGGAGAAGTTAGCAGGAGAAGTTAGCCGGTTATGGTGAGCGTAGGGGGAGGGAACATCATGAAACGGCACGGAATTGTGGTCTTAATGATCCTTCTGGCGGTTGCGCTGGCGAGCCTGCCATCCGACGCCAAGGATAAAAGTGGCGATGCCGGGCGTCTCCTGACCGGGAAGGTCGTCGATCACCAGGACAACCCGATCCCAAGCTCTGTCGTTTACCTGGCTAACACCCGTACTCGGGCGGTGAAGACTTTCATTGTGGGTCAGGACGGGATGTACCGCTTTCCGGCACTTTCCCCCAACGTGGACTACGAGGTCTACGCCCAGTACCAGACTCGCAAGAGCGACACCAAGACAGTGAGCCAGTTCGACACCCGCCCGACGGTCAACATCAACCTGAAAATCGACACCAAATAATTGTGAATCGATTGTGTGGTCGCGGGCGCCCTCGTCCGCGATTCGCCAGTTCCCTCATCAGGACTTATGAGGTCACGTTGTTCCCCGCGCAAGCGTAACGCTCGTAACCGCACGTGCCCTCGTCTACATTGCTCTCATTCCCCTCTTTAATTAGCATTCTGCTCAAGCATGAGCCATTCTGATCCTACTGGCGCGCTGTTCCTGGGCACCGGAGCGGGCGTCTGGATTTTCTTCAAGGGCTTCCGCGTATTTCGCGAATTCAAGATCGTGGCGGACACGCCGCGCATGCCCATCCGCAGCGTCTCCATGGGCCTGGTGCAAGTGCGCGGGACAGCGCTCAGCGATAAGCTGATCCCCAGCCCGGTCACTTGCACCCCCTGCTGTTTCTACCAGGTCAAGATCGAACGCTACGAAACCGGCGAGCACGGCGGATGGAAGCACCACTGCACGGACATGGACGGCGCCAAGTTCTACCTGCAGGACAAGACCGGCAAAGTGCTGATTGATTCCTACTCGGCAGAGTACGATCTGCCCCAGAGTGAGCCTCGAGAAGTGGACGGTTCGCATGTAGGCGCCAGCTTCGCGGCCGCAATGGGGGTAGGTCCCAGCGATCAGGAATTACTGCAATACATCGAGAGGGCGGGTGTCCACCAGCTTGCGGGCAAAGTCGAGCACTGGTTGGACAGCAAGGGCCCGCTGGACAATCCCACGCATGAGCAGGGAAGGCAGGTCCTGCTGGAGTTCAGCCGCGCGATTCCGCAGGCGATGGCGGGTGGGACAACCGTTCGCGGAAATATTCCGGCTGCGATAGTTGAAAAAATCATGGCCTCGCACCCGGTGGCGGATCCGAAAAAAGAAGAGCAACGGCAAAAGTTTCTGCAGCAGATCAAAGAGACCGGCACGGTGCCGATGCCGCAGGTATCCGTGTCCACATCTTCAGCTACGGGCCGCTACCGTTTGTGCGAGTCGTTGATTCTTCCCGGCCAGGAGTATCACGTTACCGGAACTTGCGTGGAGAATCCGGCGGCGAGCGATGCTCATGACCGGAACATGATCGTGCAGGGCAAAAACGAAAAGACCTTTCTCATCTCCTGGAAACCGGAGCAGGAACTGCAGCAAGGTCTGCGAAACAGGGCTCTGGGCATGGTGTTTGGTGGAGCGGCGCTGGCGCTGTTCTGCCTGGCAATACTGTTGGGGCATCTGGGCATGTACTAGCGCTGGTTTCAGGGAGAAATGATGGGGATCATCGCGGCGGCCGTAGTTTTCTTCGTGGTGGCGGGAAGCCTGCTTTATTTGATCATCATGTACAACGAACTGGTTCGCCTGCGGAATGACAACGACCGTGCCTGGGCAAATATCGACGTGCTGCTCAAACAGCGCCGTGACGAGATCCCCAACCTGGTGGAGACGGTGAAGGGCTACATGCAACACGAGCGGCAGACGCTGGAGGCAGTCACGCAAGCGCGTGCTGCTTCCATGAGCGCAGCCAGCGTGGGACAGAAGGCGCAGGCGGACCTGATGATGACGGGGGCTCTGCGTGGGCTATTTGCGGTGGCGGAGAATTATCCGCAGTTAAAGGCCAACGAGAATTTTCTGAAGCTGCAGAACCGCATTTCAGAGTTGGAAGAGCGCATTGCCGACCGCCGCGAGTTCTTCAACGACGATGTGAACACCTACAACACCCGCATTGCCCAGTTGCCCGAGGTATTTCTGGCGAACCTGATGGCGTTAAAGCCCAGGGAATTTTTCAAGGTGTCCGAGGAGGACCGCAAGCTGGTGGAGGTGAAGCTGTAGATTGTGTGGCTGAGGTTGTGTGGCTCAGCCTGTGTGGTCGCGGGCGACTCGCCCGCGGCTTTTGACTTAGATTTTGATCTTGACTTTCCTCAACTACCATCCTTCGCGGGCGAGTCGCCCGCGACCACACAAGCTCTACCTGCCCTAGTTGTTTTCGCCGCCGGCGCGCTTCCAGGACATGAGCTCGCCGATGGTGGAACCGCCGGTGCTCGAGACCGGCTGCTTGTAGGCTTCGACCTCGGAACGCGAGGCCTCTTCACCTACCGCCTTGATGCTGAGCCCGACTTTCTTCTCTTCCTGATTCATCTTGATGATCTTGAAGTCGTGCTCCGCGCCGGGCTCGAGAATCAAGGTTTGGCCGTTTGCGTCCACCGCTTCGGAATTGTGGCAGAGGCCTTCGATGCCCTCGGCGATCTCAACAAACGCACCGAACGTCGCTACCCGCAGGACCTTTCCGCGCAGCACATCACCCACATGGTGCTGTTCGAAGAAGGTCTCCCATACGTCGGGCTGAAGCTGTTTTACCCCCAGCGAAAGCCGCCGCTTGTCGGGTTCGATGGCCAGGACGATGGCCTTCACGCGGTCGCCTTTTTTCAAAACTTCCGAGGGATGTTTCACGCGCTTGGTCCAGCTCAAGTTGCTGACGTGGACCAGCCCGTCGATGCCTTCCTCGATCTCGATGAACGCGCCGAAATCAGTGAGGTTGCGGACCCGGCCTTCGACGGTTGCGCCCACGGGATACTTATCATGTAGCGCGTCCCAGGGATTGGGTGCCAGTTGCCGCATGCCCAGCGAAATGCGCCGCTCCTGCGGATTGACGCTCAAAACCACGCAATCCACCTGATCGCCGACGTTGACCAGCTTCGAAGGATGCTTGATGCGCTTGGACCACGTCATCTCGCTGACGTGGACCAGACCCTCGATTCCCTGCTCGAGTTCGACGAAGGCGCCGTAGTCGGTGACGCTGATTACGCGTCCGCTTACATGCGCGCCTACGGGATAGCGATGGGACGCATCCAGCCAGGGGTCGGGTGTGAGCTGCTTGAATCCCAGCGATACGCGCTGCTTGTCTTTATCGAACTTCAGCACTTTCACCTGGATCTGATCGCCAACGTTGACCAGGTCGCGGGGATGAGTGAGGCGTCCCCAGGACATGTCGGTGATGTGCAACAGGCCGTCAATTCCGCCCAGGTCGACGAAAGCGCCGTACTCGGTGAGATTCTTCACCACTCCGGTCAGGACTGCGCTTTCTTCCAGATGCTCGAGCGTCTTGCCCTTCTTCTCGTTCTGTTCCTCTTCCAGCAACTGCTTGCGCGAAACTACGATATTGCCGCGCTTCTTGTTGAGCTTGATGACCGCAACTTCGATGGTCTCGCCCTTGAGCACATCCAGATTGCGCAAGGGACGCAGGTCCGCCTGAGAGCCTGGCAGAAAGGCCTGCGCGCCCATGATGTCCACGGTCAAGCCGCCCTTGATGCGATCGAGCACGATCGCCTTGATGGGTTTCTTCTCGTTGTGAGCTTTCTCAATCTCGTCCCAGGCGCGCAGCCGCTGCGCCTTCTGGTGGGAGAGGTTGATGTAGCCTTCCTCGGCCTCACCTTTGTCCCGCATTACGTCGATCTCGTCGCCGGGCTGGAACCGCGGCTTGCCGTTATGGTCGATCACTTCGGCGAGCGGCAGCATGCCTTCGGACTTGGCGCCGATGTCCACCACCACATGAGTGGCAGTGATCTTCAGCACGGTGCCTTTGATGACGTTGTCTTCGCGGGCTGCCTCTTCGGTCTCGGTGGTGAAACTCTCGAGAGCGGAGGCGAAGTCTTCGGTGGTTGAGGGTTGTTTTTCGTCCAGATTCTGAGTCGGCTCGGTATGAGCAGACTGGGGCGGCTGGGGGGAGACGTTATCTAAGGTCGAGCCCTCCGAGGAGCCCACGGGTCGCTCGGCCACCGAGGTCGAAGTCGCGGAATCCAGGTTGCGGGCGGTGTTGTCGTCAGGCAAAGTTGATGGCCTCTCTGCGGTTTACCTCGCACGCGGGTGCGGGGACGGATGCGGGGCAGTTTAGCGGACGGCTGGCGTGAGTCTTAGGTTGTGTTGAGCCCGCCCTGGCGGACGGACTTGGACAATCCCAGCGGTCGGACGTCTCTAAATAGCAAACCCGCGTCCAAAGGGAACACTTCGACTATAGCAACCGTTTCCGAACAGTGTCAAACGACAAAAAATGGCAACAGCTTCTCGCTCCTGGCTCCTAGCTCCTAGCCCAGGCGCGCTCTAGCCAGAAGCTGATCGCCAGCAGCTAGAAGCGTCTTCCCACATCTGCTACTCTGCCTTGCCATGGACTACCTGTGGACCCCGTGGCGCTACGCCTACGTGACTGGCGCCCCCAAGGCTTCCGGATGCATCTTCTGCGATCTTCCCCGGGGTGGTGATGACGTCAGGGCCCGCATTGTCTATCGCGGGCAGAGTTGCTACGTCGTGCTCAACTCCTTTCCATACACCGCCGGACACGTGATGGTCGTTCCCTTCACCCATGTCGATGAGCTGCAAAAGCTGCCGCTTGAAGCCTGCCACGAGATGATCGACCTGGCACAGCGCATGGAGCAGGTTCTGCGTGAACTGTATGCCCCGGATGGGATCAACTTGGGAATGAATATCGGCAAGGCGGCGGGGGCCGGGGTGGCAGGACACATCCATCTGCACGCCCTGCCGCGCTGGATGGCCGATGCGAATTTCATGTCGGTAGTTGGAGAGACCAGACTGCTGCCGGAAGATTTGGCGACGACGTATGACAGGATTAGGGGAGCGATGAAGGAATACTGACCTGCTCAGCTGGTGTGGGACCTCGGCTTGTGTGGGACCGGGTCGAAGACCCGGTCCCACACAGGCGCACTTGCTAGACCAGTTCCTGCATTTCTTTTTCCCCAATGACTTTTACTCCCAGTTCTTTTGCTTTTTCTAACTTCGATCCCGCGTCGTCTCCTGCCACCACAAAGTCTGTCTTTTTGCTTACGGAACCTGAGACTCGGCCGCCGGCATCTTCGATCATTTTTTTTGCCTGGTCGCGGGTGAAATGAGTCAGGGTGCCCGTCAGCACGAAAGTTTTTCCGGCGAGCTTGGTGCCTCGTTGCTTCTTTACTCCAGTCAAACGCAACTTCAGATCGTGCAGATCCTTTACTAGTGCCCGATTCTTCGGCTCCTGGAAGAATTCCACGATGCTCTGCGCTATGCGGGGGCCGACTTCGTTCACTTCCTGTAGCTCTTCTTCGCCGGCCTTCATCAGCGCGTCCATCGAACCGAAGTGTTCGGCCAGGAATTGCGCCGTGCGTTCACCGACCATGCGAATGCCCAGTCCGTAGATCACGCGTTCGAGCGGCAGCTTCTTTGAAGCCTCGACTTCGTCCAGCACATTCTGAGCAGATTTGTCGCCCATGCGTTCGAGTTTCAGGAGATCGTCTTTCGTCAGGCGATAAATGTCGGCGACGTTCTTCACCAGGCCGCGGTCGGTGAGCTGATTGACCAGCGCGTCGCCCAAGCCATCGATATTCATCACACCGCGCGAGGCGAAATGCAGGATGGTTTCGCGCAGTTTTGCGGGGCAGTTGGCATTGACGCAGCGGTGATCAGCTTCGCCCTCGGTGCGGACGACGTGGCCTCCGCACACCGGGCATCTCTCCGGCATGTGAAACAACTTGTGGCCGCGGGGATGGTCTTTGTCCTCGACCACGCGCGTGACTTTGGGGATCACGTCACCGCCGCGCTCGACTTCAACCCAGTCGCCAATTTTCACTCCCAGGCGTTCGATCTCGTCCATGTTATGCAGGGTGGCGCGGCTCACCGTGGTCCCCCCGATGGGCACCGGCTTCAATGCCGCAACCGGCGTGAGTTTTCCGGTGCGGCCGACTTGCACCAGGATGTCCTCGACCTTAGTGATTCCCGACCGCGCCGCGTATTTGTAGGCGATGGCCCAGCGCGGAGCTTTTCCGGTATATCCCAATTCCTCTTGCAGGGGAGTGCGGTCCACCTTGATGACGATGCCATCGATTTCGTAAGGCAGGGTTTCGCGCTTGGGTTCTTCCTGACGGATGAAAGCCCAAATCTGGTCGAAGGTCTTGGCCAGCTTGCGGGATCGGTTGACTTTGAACCCGGCTGTGTCCAGGGCATTCAGTGTCTCCCAGTGGCGATCGAGCAGTGTCCGGCCATTCTGCAGCAGCGCATAGGCGAAATAGTCGAGCCGGCGCTGCGCAGTGATGCTGGGCTCGAGCTGACGTACTGTGCCCGCGGTCGCGTTGCGAGGATTGGCGAAAACGGATAACCCTTTCTGCTCGCGCTCTTCGTTCATTCTCTTAAAGGCGGCGATCGGCATGAGCATTTCGCCGCGCACTTCAAAATCCGCCGGTATTCCGGCCTTCTTCAGCTTCTCCAGCGGAATCGAAAGTGGAATGGAGCGCACCGTGCGCACGTTCAGGGTGACGTCTTCGCCGACGGTCCCGTCGCCACGGGTGATGCCGCGAACCAGCTTGCCGCCCTGGTAGTGCAAAGCCAGCGACATGCCGTCGAGCTTCAGTTCGCAAACATAGTCAACGTCTTCGCGGCCGCTGAGTTCGTGGACGCGGCGTTCCCAGGCGCGGAGTTCGTCCTCGCTGTAAGTATTGTCCAGCGAAAGCATGGGTGAGGAGTGCGGTGCCTTGACGAAGCCGTCGCGCGGCTTGCCGCCCACGCGCTGGGTGGGAGAATCGGGAGTGATCAGTTCGGGATTGTCGGTTTCGAGCTTCTTCAGCTCATTCATGAGCTGGTCGAATTGAGCGTCGGAAATTTCCGGGTCGTCGAGGACGTAGTAGAGATATTCGTGGTGGCGGATTTTTTCCCGAAGAATTCGGGAGGATTCGATTGTGTGGCGCGGGCGCCCCCGCCCGCGAAAGGCCTGGAGTAAGAAATAACGAATGACTCGCATTCGAAAAGACGAGTCAAAGGCAAAGTCAAGAGCCGCGGGCGAGGGCGCCCGCGCCACACTGAACATCAATCATGCTGATTCTCGAAACTGAGCGGCTGCTGCTGCGCGAATTCGTTCCTGACGATGTGGATGCGCTTGTCGCCGTCCTGTCCGATCCGGAGACCATGCGTTACTATCCGGCGGTCCTGGATCGGGCTGGAGTTGCTGCCTGGATCGAACGCAACCAACGACGCTACGCCGATGCCGGGCACGGGCTCTGGGCCATGGTCTTGAAATCCAGCGGTGAGGTTGTCGGGGATTGTGGCTTGACCCGGCAGACTGTGGACGCGGTGAACGAAATCGAAATCGGATATCACGT
>WNFA01003114.1_pt1 | contig 26879 bp, 18 predicted proteins | sample 5400481 | NCBI WGS metagenome assembly WNFA01 (sample SAMN13153340, study PRJNA577476) | soil metagenome | isolation source: 120 cm saprolite under Douglas fir tree site 2 hole 1 replicate 2 | place: USA:California | collected 2015-04-18 | reverse complement strand
GCTAGAATGTGTATGAACCATTGGTCCCTCCCTGGCTGATGTGGTGCGGTGTTTTTTCTACCATACCTCCCAGGGAGATCTTTCGCAACCTCTGGCTTTCAGACTGTCAAGTCCTTTGCCTTCCTTTTGAACCTTGCCTTAACAAAATATCCAGGGCATCATAAACGGAGACGGCACACCTGATGAATGTTGCCGACCGAATCGGGGAATGATTGGGAATGTCTGCCTCCGTCCTGTAGGGACAAGGGGTGGACGTGGAGACGGGTGGGGGCCTTGTGCTTGTCCTCGTTGCTACATGATTCGTTGGCATATGATGAGATCCAGCGGGAATAAGAGAATCCAACGAATCTTTCTGTGACGAGGACAAGCACAAGGCCCCTTGTCCCTAATGATTTTTGACGACCGAATCGGGGAATGATTGGGAATGTCTGCCTGCGTCCTGTAGGGACAAGGGGTGGACGTGGAGACGGGTGGGGGCCTGGTGCTTGTCCTGACTCGTACCCGCAACGTTCGAGTGAAGAAGTGGTAGAATCGAGGAAGGAGAAGGAAGCGAAGCAAGAGAGAGGAGAGAGGAATGCTGAACTGGGAAGCAGTGATGTCGCCGGAGCAGTGGGCACAGGCGACCTTTGGAGAGGTGAGACTGCGGGATGAGCGCCGGACGAAGCGCGCGGTCAGGCTGGCGGAGGCCATCGCGAGGGAGCCGGGGGTATCCTTACCCAAACAAGTAGGCTCGCGCAAGGAGGTGAAAGCGACCTATCGCTTTTTGCAGAGCGGGCAGGTCAGCTATGAGGCGCTGATCCGTCCGCATGTGCAGCACACGCGTGCGCAGATGGCGCAGCTGCCGGTGGTGTTATTGATCCAGGATACGACCGAACTGGATTATCAGGCGCATCGGCAGACCAGCGGGCTGGGTCCCATCGGCAATGGGCGCCATCAGGGTTTTCTGCTGCAAACGGTGTTGGCGGTCGAGCCCAGTTCGGGAGAACTGCTGGGGATCGCGCAGCAGGAACCGTTTGTGCGCCTGCGCCAGCCCGCTCCCCAAGGAGAACGCTACAGCGAGCGGGTCAAACGCGAGCGGGAGTGAGCCTCGTGTGGGAACGGGCAGTGCAAGCCATCGGCGCCCCTGCCGAGCCAGAGCAGCAGGTGTGGGTGCATGTGGGAGATCGCTACAGTGACATCTACACGCTCTTTCTGGCGTGTCGGCAGCAGCAGACGCACTTTGTGATCCGCGCGGCGCAAGACCGCTGTGTCGATGAACGAGTGGAGGAGGTGGCTCCCCCGCTCAAACGGCGCAAGCGCAAGGCAGGAGATCCGCCCCAGGCGCATTTGTGGGAGACGGTGCGCGGCTGGGCGGCCTGCGACGAGCAGGACCTGGAGGTGCCGGCCGAACACGCGCGCAAAGCCCGCACGGCACGGGTGGCGCTCACGTTTGGGCCGTTGCGCCTGCTGGCCCCTGACAAGCGGGAACACGAGTTGCCCAGTCTGGACGTGTGGGTGGTGCGGGTGTGGGAACTCCACGCCCCCGAAGGGGTGGAGCCGTTGGAATGGGTGCTGCTCACCTCCCTGCCGGTCGAGACGGTGGAGCAGGCCTGGGAACGCGTGGGCTGGTATCGGCGGCGCTGGATCGTGGAAGACTACCATCAAGCCCTCAAAACGGGCTGTCGCATGGAAGAGCGGCAGATCGAGAGCTACGAGGGCTTACGGCGCTTGCTGGGACTGCTGGCTCCCACCGCGGTGCGGCTCTTGCAGTTGCGCACCCTGGCCCGTCAGCAGCCCGAGCGACCCGCTGCAGAGATCCTGCCCACCGAAGTGGTGCAACTGGTGGCGCTCAAGACCGGGGGCCAGGCAGCCGGGATGACGGTGGAGCAATGTGTCAAGCGCATCGCGCAACTGGGCGGCTATCAGGGGCGACGCAGTGATGGGCCACCGGGCTGGAAGACCTTGTGGCATGGCTGGCTCAAAATCCAGACCTGGCTCGAAGGCGTGCATCTGGCCCCTCAAGTCTTACTCGAGTAGAAACTTGTGGGGACAAGTCAGGACAAGCACAAGGCCCCCACCCTGCCCCACATCCGCCCCTTGTCCCTACAGGACCCCATTCGGTCGTCAACATTCATCAGGTGTCCAGATTAATTTGTCAAAGTGCATAATCGGCGGCGGGCGCGAAGTATTGATATGCGCTCCGCTTCGCTGAGGCCCCTACGGGTGTACCGTCACCGTTTACGATACCCTGGGTAGTTCGTTAAAGGTCATCATTGAGCAAGACAGTAACTATCGTGGCAACCATCTTGCTCTGGACGTACGCGGTTGACTTAGCGCCCTCCCATCGTGAGAGCCATAATTGCGTTCTGGACGTGCATACGGTTCTCAGCCTGGTCATAAACAACCGATTGCGGGCCGTCGATTACGGCGTCGGTCACCTCGAGGCCCCGGTCGGCAGGCAGGCAATGCATGTAGATCGCATCCTCTTTTGCCAGCGACATACGGCGCTCATCACAGATCCAGTGCTCGTATTGACGAATGGTGTCAACCATCTTTGACGAGTCTTTAACCATCACCAGAGGTCCCCAGCTCTTGGGATAGACGACATCAGCGCCTACAAACGCCTCATCCATATCGTACACAATTTTGAAACTGCCACCTGACCTATGTGCGTTGCCGGCGGCATTGTCGAGGATCTCCGGCATCAATTCAAACTCAGGCGGATGCGCCAGGACAACATCTGCACCAAACTGCGTGAAGAGTTCAATAACCGATTGGGGCAACGAGAGCGGCTTGGTGTAGGACTTAGCATAGGCCCAGGACATCACTACCTTTTTACCGCGCACAGCGCCTTTCTTCTCGATGCATGTCATCAGATCAGCCATAGCCTGGCATGGGTGGTAGATGTCGCACTGCATGTTGATGACAGGAGCACTGGCATATTCAGCGACTGCTCTCAGGTAGGCATTCCCCTCGCCCCAATCACAGTGGCGTATGGCGATACCGTGTCCGTACGAGGATAGAATCTTGCCAATCTCCTTGGGCGTGTCGCCATGCGAGATTTGCATCTTGTCAGGCTCCAGGAAAACAGCATGGCCTCCCAGTCGCGTCATTCCTGCTTCGAAGGAGTTGCGGGTGCGCGTTGAAGAGAAGAAGAAGAGCATAAACAGGGTCTTGTCTTCGAGCAAGCGAGTTGGAAGATCAAGTCCCCATTTCATTTTGAGATCAAAGGCGAGATGCAGCACAGTCTCCAACTCTTCTCTGGTCCATTCCTGCGTGCTGATAAAGTCTCGCCCGCGTAAATTGGTTTTCATTGTAAAAGATCCTTTCTATGCGCGTACAATCCATGTTCCTGTCTGTCCAGCGAGGGCTTTGCCGATCGTCTCGGGCATGGTAATCAGAGCGGCGCTTCCACCGCGTTCAAGATAATTGATGATGGCTTTGATCTTCGGGCCCATACTGCCTTTGGCGAAATGGCCTTCTTCGTAGTACCGTTTGGCCTCACTCAATGTAACGCGGTCGAGATCGACCTGGTTGGACTTCTTGAAGTTCAGGGAAGCCTTCTCTACGGCGGTTGAGATCAGCAGGAGATCGGCATTTAATGTGCTGGCAAGCAGGCTGGATGCGAGGTCTTTGTCGATCACACCCTCAACACCTGAAAGATTGCCTGCACTGTCGCGCACAACCGGGATACCACCGCCACCGACGGCGACTACGATAAAGCCGTTTTTGATGAGTGTATCTATGGCATCGCGCTCGATAATCTCCCTGGGGATAGGCGATGGTACGACTCGACGCCAGCCACGCCCGGCATCCTCAACCATCACCCAGCCGTCTTTGTCCATCTTTGCGCGTGCCTCTGCCTCCGTATAAAAGGAGCCAATGGGCTTGCTTGGATTCTGCATAGCAGGGTCATTCCTATCGACAAGCACCTGTGTGACGACTGTGACGCACTGGCGTCGAATATCACGGCGCAGGAACTCGTTGTGTAGCGCCTGCTGGATCATGTAACCGATAGCGCCCTGGGTATCGGCGCCGCAAGAATCGAGAGGAACGGTATGCAACACATTGCGGGCGAGTTCTGAGCGCAGCAGGATGAAGCCCACCTGCGGCCCATTGCCATGTGTGATGACGACATTCCAACCCTGTGCAATCATCTCGGCGATATGCATTACCGTCTCGCGAACCGCGTTGAACTGGTCAGGCACGCTCTGACGGGCTTCGTCCTTGATTAAAGAGTTACCGCCGATGGCAACCACTGCTAATTTACTCATATTGTGGCCCCCAGGAACAACGGGAGCATCGCATAGAAATCGGCACACTGTATAACTTCGGCAGCAGGCACCTGGTCGAGGGCCGTGTGCGCCCAAAGCTCCTCACCGGGACCAAACCCGATTGTTGGGATACCCGCCTTACCCATCCAGTACGTGGCATTTGTTGAGAAAACCCACTTACCGGTTTTCGCGGGACGGCCATAGCAGTTTTCAAAGGTGGCCTTGCCAGCCTGCACGTAGGGGTGATCCTCGGCCAATGCCCAGGCCGGGAATATTTTTTCAACGGGGAAGACAAAGCCCGTATAGCTTGGCTCTGTATACACAGGCACGGTGATCTCTGCCAGGTGAGCATGCGGTAAGGCACGTAGTTCATTGAGTACAACTTCTTTCGTCTCAGCAGGATGCATGCGACGATCAAGATAGAGGGAACACGCATCGGGGACGGCATTGAGCGAGACACTATGCGTGCTGATGCTGGTCACAGTGATTGAGCCTGCGCCAAGAAACGGATCGGGGCGACTCTTCAATTCCTGATGCAGTTGCTCGACCCCTTGAATGAAAGGAATTGCTTTGTAGAGCGCATTGTCACCCCGCTCGGGAGCGCTGGCATGGCAACTGCGCCCTTTGAAAGTAACACTTATCTCCGTGCGTCCACGATGGCCGCGATAAATTTCCATGTTGGTGGATTCGCCAATTACCACGTAGTCAGGACGAATGCCTTCATGCTCGACAAGCGCATTGCCAGAGATGCCGTCGCACCACTCCTCCATGTTGCCAAAATAATAGAGCGTCCAATCCCTGGCCAGGCCTAGCTTCTTCAACGTGGCCATAGCATAGAGCATGGGCGGCGTAGAACACTTCTCATCGCCAGCGCCAAGGCCGTAGATGATACCATTCTCGTACTTGCCCTTGAAGGGGTCCCATTGCCATTGAGCGGTATCAGCAACCCCGACGGTATCGATGTGGCTATCGTAGAGCAATATGCGAGGACCATCGCCGACGCGACCCAGGATATTGCCCATTGAATCGCGCCGCACCTCGTCAAAGCCAAGATCGCTCATGCGAGCGCCGACGGCATCGCCAACGGGACCAATCTGGCTATCAAAGCTGGGGATGGCGACGAGGTCGCGCAGAAACTGGACCATGGCGTTCTGGTGCCGGGCCAGTTCTTGCTGGACGGCGGTTTGTGCTTCTCGAATATTCATATATTCCATCTCTCTATATCCTCTTCCAAAGGGCCTGTGAAAGTTCTCTTGCGTGCGCGTGGATACGCGCTTCATCTATAGTCAGCAACTGGCGATTGCGCATCAGCCAGCGACCAGCAACCATCGTTGAGTTCACATGCTGTGCGTCCATACCAAAGATCAGGTGCCAGGGGAAATTGCCGCTGTTAAGCGGCGTGGGTGGAAGATAGTCGAGCAAAACGAGATCGGCGGCGGCGCCTACACCCAATTCGCCGACACGCGGGAAATCGGAGCAGAACGGGCTAAAGACGGCCTTGATGATGTGGGCATTATGCTCAAACGCCATGTTCAACACCAGGTCGCCAGGCATGGCTCGTGGATCTGCGAGCGCCTGCTTGTGGAGAAGGTACGCTGCTTTCATCTCCTGCATCATGTTCATGCTGAAGCCATCGTTGCCCAGGCCAACAGTCACGCCAGCACGAACCAGCTCTTCGACGGGCGCTCGTCCCACGGCATTGTTCATGTTCGAGCGGGGATTATGCACGCTATTGGTACGAGTTTGGGCCAGGCGACCAATTTCACCACTACGCACATGCACGCAGTGCGCGGCAATACTGTGTGGGCCTAGAATATGAGCTGCTGCTAAACGATCTACTACACGCGTACCATAGCGCGACATGCTATCTCTCTCATCTGAAATATCCTCGGCAACATGGACATGAAAACCGACACCCAGGTCAGCTCCACCGGCGGCGCAACGTTCAAGCGTGGCAGCACTCAGCGTAAAAGATGCATGCAGCCCATAGCTGGCAGCAATCATGCCAGCCTGCGCGCGCTGTTTGCGCTCAGCACGTAAGGAACGGATGAAACGTTCGTTTTCACGGATGCCACCTGCGATCACCGCCGGGCCGTCACGATCGGAGACTTCGTAAGCAAGACAGGCGCGAATGCCAGCCTGCTCCACAACGTCCGCGATGACATCCAGGCTGCCATCTATAGCATTCGGGCTGGCATGGTGATCAACGACGCAGGTTGTCCCATGACGAATAGCATCGGCCATAAAGATCGCGGCACTGGCCCGGGTATCCTCCAGGGTCAGGAGTTTATCGAGACGCCACCACAGCCGCTCAAGGATTTCTGGGAAGTTGCGCGGTGGTTCGCCCGGAATAGCCATGCCGCGCGCAAATGCGCCATAAAAATGTGTGTGGGTGCAAAGGAAGCCGGGCATGATGATGCCGCCGTTCGCATCGACGTATTCAGCTCCGGGATGCTGCTGGCGCAGCGCAGTGTCAGTGTCGATGGCAGCGATGCGGGAGCCCTGCACCAGCACCGCGCCCTGCTCGATTAACCGATTCTGCAAACCTAGTGTGACGACGGTTCCGTTGCCGATGAGGATGTCTGACATGGATTCGGGTTCCTTCACTGCTGCACCACCCTCTTGACCGTTTCCATGCCCTCTGATCCCTTGGCAATTGGTACAACGCTACCAGCCGTCTCCGCTACAGCATCGATGCTTTTGAGACCACTTCCCGTTACAAGCAGAACAACTCGCTCGTCTCGGGCGATGCTGCCTTCTTCGAGTAGACGAAGCAGGCCAGCATAGCAAGCTGCGCCCGACGGCTCAGCAAAGACGCCTGTAAGCCGGGCAAGCTCTTTTTCGGCTGCAAGGATCTCCACGTCAGAGACGGTAACACCAAAGCCGCCGCTTGCACGAATATTTTTCACCGCCATCGCGCCATTACGAGGTAAGCCAACAGAGATTCCATCTGCAATCGTCTGCGCTGGATAGGGCCGCACAACACCATCTCCTTCAAGCGCTCGCACGATGGCCGGTGAGCCTTCAGCCTGCACCGCAATCATGCGCGGCATGCGTTCGATCATCCCCAGGCGGTGCAGGTCCTCAAAGCCTCGATAGATACCGCTGATAATACAACCATCGCCTGTAGGAACGAGCACACTGTCGGGAACATGCCAGTCCAATTGCTCCGCAATTTCTAAGCCGACGGTCTTCTTGCCTTCGACAAGGTAGGGATTGTAGCCCGTGTTGCGGTTGTACCAGCCAAAGGTACTGCACGCCTCGATACAGAGATCAAAGGCATCATCGTAGCTGCCCTGCACGGCAAAGACCGTCGCGCCACACATCAGCAGTTGCACGACCTTGGCCCGCGGCGCGTTATGCGGTACGAAGATATAGCACGGCAGGCCCACTGCTGCCGCCTGTACAGCCAACGACGATGCAGCGTTGCCTGTCGAGGCACAAGCCACGGTCTTTCCTTGCGACAACACCACTGCAATCACGCTGGCTCGATCTTTGAGCGAAGCGCTGGGGTTGCGGGTATCGTCTTTGAGCCAGAGGTCCTGCATCCCCAGGTAAGCCCGCAAGCGCTTCACCGGGTAGAGCGGTGTCCCACCAACTGCCAGAGGAGGCATATTCGTTTGGCTATAGGAAATCGGCAGAAGCGCACGATAACGCCAGATGGTCGGATCACGCTCTTGTGCTAACTGAGCGCGGCTAAGGCGCTGCGCTACCTGCTCGTAGTCATAATGGACTTCGAGGACACCGAGCGGGCCGCAGGTAGGACAAGTATAGGCAATTTCTGCCTGGTTATACCTGGTTCCGCAGAGTACACATTGTAAATGATGAATGTGGTTGGCAGGCATGATATCTTTCCATTTGGGTGCGATAATGAGTTTTAAGTTTTTAACCTGGATAGTCGATGGGGCACGGGGGCCGATAAATCGGCGGTGTGCGCGATAAATCGGCACCTACCGATGGCCGGAGTAATTTGTCAAAATTCATAATCGCGCCCCTACATTATCTGGTGTTAACGAATCACTTCGAGTTTGACGCGCGCAAGTTTTGCTCTGTCTTCTTCGCTGATGGGATGCTCGCGGTCCGGCACTTCTAGATCGGTGGGAACGCCGCAGAGCTCAGTCGAAAAGTAGCGCAGGCCGTTGTCGGAGAGGACAGTTACGATCATGCCAATACCGGGATAGCGATGCGCAACTTTGAGAGCAGCAGCGACGTTGCAGCCCGATGAGATGCCGCAGAAAATACCCTCTTCTCGCGCCAGGCGACGTGCCATCTCGATGGCCTCATCCGAGGTAGTGGTGACGACGCCGTCGAGGTACTCAACGTGCAGCACTTCGGGGATAAAGCCATCGCCTATGCCTTCGATCTTGTGGGGTCCCCAGGAACCACCGGAAAGGATGTCACACTCGGCAGGTTCAGCCGCAAATACCTTGATGCCGGGATTCTGTGCTTTTAGATATTTGGCTGCGCCGGTGATTGTGCCACCTGTGCCCTGGGATAAGACTAATGCACCAATTTTGCCCCCGGTTTGTTCCCAGATCTCCGGGCCAGTCGTACGATAATGGGCTTCGATGTTATCAGTATTGACGAACTGGCCGACTTCCCAAAATTTACCAGGGTTCGCTGCTTTGAGTTCTTTAACCTTCTCGATCACCAGGTCTACGTCGCTCTCCGCGCCAGGAGTCAATACCAGCTCCGCACCGTAGGCGCGGATGGTTTTCTTCCGCTCTTCGCTCATCCCAGCGGGCATGACGATAACCACGGGATAGCCTTTAGCAGCGCCCACGCAGGAGGTGGCTATGCCTGTATTGCCAGTCGTGCCTTCGATGATGCTCATGCCAGGACGCAAGTCACCTCGCCGTTCTGCCTCGGATACCAGAAACGGTAGAATACGATCTTTGACGCTGCCGCTTGGGTTGAAATATTCGATCTTGGCTACGATGGTGAGTTTTGCGTCGCCCACGACACGCCGCAGGCGCACCATTGGGGTCATTCCAGCCGTATCAAGAATGCTCTCGGCAATACGAGCACGACTATTCCAGTCAACCATAGAAAAACCTCCTGTAAATCACCGGGCAACCGCAGAGGCCACCCTACATTTTCAGTAATGTGCGATCAATGCTAGCCAATGTTGGGCGGCCAGATAGGGCCATTGCAAGTTCGAGTTCCTTACGCAGGATTTCAAGCACCTGGAATACGCCTTGTGCACCATCCACAGCAAGTCCCCAGAGGGCCGGCCGGCCAATCAACACGGCTCGCGCTCCTAAAGCCAGGGCTTTGAGGATATCCGTGCCGCGACGGATGCCTCCATCGACGTAAACCTCGCAGCGCCCTGCAACGGCCTCGACGATTTCAGGTAGGGCTTCGATGCTGGCAATAGCCGTATCAAGCTGGCGACCACCGTGATTAGAGACGATGATACCAGCTATACCATGCTCTACCGCCAGTAATGCATCTTCGGCTGTCAGTATGCCTTTAAGCAGAATAGGCAACGAGGTAATTGAGCGTAACCAGGACAACGATTCCCAGGTAAGCCTGACCCACTCCTGTCCCATTTTCTCAATCCCGACAAAATTGGCTTCATAAAAAGGCGGCGGTGGAATGGTAACGTTATTGCGCTTATCTTTCTCGCGATTGCCAAGGGGGGGAAGGTCTACTGTCAGCACAATGGCGCGATATCCGGCCGCCTCTGCACGTTGTACCAGTTTCTCTGCGACCTGAGGGTTCGGATAGACGTAGAGTTGAAACCAGAGCGGACCGCTTGCCGCCTGCGCGATCTCTTCGAGGCTACGGGTCGAGGTTGTGCTGGCTACCATCAATGTATTGGCCATGCCTGCTCCCTGCGCGGTTGCGCATTCGCCTTCGGGATGAGCCAGGCAATGCAATGCCGTTGGCGCTACCAGGACCGGCATACTTACAGGAGTGCCCAGCACGGTCGTGCGTGTGTCGAGTGCGCTGGTACTGACATCTACAAGCACGCGCGGGCGGAGCCGGATGCGCTCAAATGCAGCGCGGTTGGCTCGCAAGGTTACCTCGTCGTCGCTGCCACCTTGATAGAAGTCCCAGAATGCCGGCGCCATGTTCGCCTGGGCAAGCGCTTCGTATTCAAATAGGTTTACTGGTTCCACGAAAAGCTTCCTTTCTAAGAAGCACCACTTTTGTCGTATCTATTGATTTGCCTGATCTGTCTCCTCGAATAGTGAAGGTTGTGAACGGTCCTGAAGTTGCTTCTGCTCTTTTCGCTGAAGCTGCTGAATGCTCTCTGCTGGAGTTGGCAAATCTTCTGGAAGCGTGCCACCCAGTTCTTCAATTGTCTGGCGAACTTTCTTGCCTACCTCGAAATGAGTTCGGTTGGCCTTTTCTTTTCCCTGGATTTGCTCGCGCTCTAACTTCTGCTTCGTTTGGCTGGCACGGAAAATATTAGCAGCAAGTTCATCGCTCCCCATGTAGTCAAGTATCTCTTGACTCTTCTTCAGTCCCTTGCGGTCATGGATATCTTTGGCTTTAAGGCCCCCATATAAGCCCATATAGCCGTGATCTTGAAAAATGGCAAAGTCCATTGGTTCAATAACACCTGATATTTGGGCTGCTCCTGCCAACTGGCTGTTATATATGGTCATTTGAGCCCGGCGCAGCAAACGCAGTTGATCCTCTGGAAGCGCAGCTAACTCGTCGGCCAGTTCTTGACGGCGTGTCTGCACTGCGAAATAAGTTTGTCCCAAGGCAACAATCGGCTTAGATGGATCGGCGTTCTGGATCAGAAGATAACATGCATAGCGTGATAAATGATAGTCTTCGATCTTACGTCGGCCTCCAGAGCCGAGTTTGACCATTTTGTTGATATCAACAAAATGGTCAGAGACGGCTTGTCCACTGTTCTGACAGGCTTCTTTCGCCTTTTCAATCGCAGTAGTGAAGTTACGCCACTCCGTATAACCGAGTATTTTAGACAGGTCACGTGCTGACCAGTATTCGCTGCCGTCTTCGGCCTCCTCGCGTATCGCCTCAAACGGAGAAGCATGTGGTAGCCGACTATTTTCGTTGTCATCGCCCATAATTTGTCTTACCCTTCTAATTCTCTTTATTTTCCGCCCCCTGGGCATGAATAGCACGCAACACCCTTTCAGGCGTAAGCGGGATCTGCCGAATGCGAATACCCAGTGCATCGGCAACAGCATTGGCGACGGCGGGAGCCATGCCATCGATGGGAATTTCAGCAATGGCTTTGGCGCCAAAGGGGCCAAAAGGATCGCTGGTCTCTACGATATAGGTCTGCATCTCCGGCATATCTGGCGCACTGTAAATGCGGTAATCGCTGAAGTTGGTCGTGAGCAATGCTCCCTGCTGATCGTAAACCATCTCTTCACAGACACCATAACCAAGCGCCTGGGTGGCGCCACCTTCGATCTGGCCTTCGGCGGTGATCGGATTGATGACGCGTCCAGCGTCAACTGCCGAGATTGCTTTGAGGACGCGCACGACACCGGTCTCGGTATCAACCTCTACCTCTGCTCCCTGGGCGGCGAAAGGAGGCGGCGATTCGTAGCTCATCCACGAGGCGGTAGCCATAATTTGCTGCTGGTTCTCGACGTGCAGTGAATGCAGCGCCACTTGCGAGACTGTCACTGTGCGACCACTGGGAGCCGTGATGACGCGATCTTTAATGATAAGCGTTTCGGGATTGGCTTTCAGCATGTGGCCAGCTACCTCGAGCATCTGAGCACGCACCTGCTCGGCGGCTTTTTTGGTCGCCCCTCCGCTGATATAGGTCGTAGATGAGGCATAGGCTCCAGTGTCAAACGGCGTGAAGTCGGTATCGGAAGAGTGCATGATGATGTCTTCGACGCGCACACCCAGCACTTCGGCAGCAATCTGCGCTATCACGGTATCCGAACCCGTACCGATATCGGTAGCGCCGACCAGCACGTTGAAAGAGCCATCATCGTTGAGCTTGATACTGGCTCCGCCCATGTCCAGGCCGGCGATAGCCGTACCGTGCATGGCGAGAGCCACGCCAACGCCAAGCCGGAAGCGGCCATTTCCACGCTTGCCGCGCTTCTCTTTCCACCCAAGCTTCTCCTCAACAATCTGCAAACATTGTGGTAAACCACAGCTCTGGATAACTTGTGTGAGGCCCTCTTTGCCTTCGCCCAGGGCCTTCGCCAGCGGATTCTCGTCGCCCTCTTTAATCCAGTTTTTGCGACGCAATTCCAGCGCATCCATACCCAACTGCCTGGCTATTTCGTCCATGTGGCTCTCCAGGGCAAAGAAGCCCTGGGGCACGCCATAGCCACGAAATGCCCCTGGAGGTGGAAGATTCGTGTAAACCACGTGTGCCTCAAAGTGAATATGCGGGCAAGGATAGATCGGGAGCGTTTTCGAGCCTGTGTTGCTCTGCACCGTGAGTGAATGTGTCCCATAAGCTCCAGTGTTGGCGAGTAGGGTCATTGAATTGGCGAGCATGGTACCATCACGTTTGACACCCGTCTTCATGTGAATAATTTGTGGATGGCGCGAGCGACTGCTGCGGAACTCTTCTGCGCGCGAAAGTTCCAACTTTACCGGTCGATCAGTGGCGATAGTAAGTAGAGCGCAAATATCTTCAATCAAGACTTCCTGCTTTACACCGAAGCCCCCGCCAATACGCGGCTTGACGACACGAATACGGCGCGGAGGCAGCCCGATTACCGGGGCGATGATGCGGCGCACGTGGTAGGGTACCTGGGTACTGGTACGTACCACGAGGCGATCATCTTCATCCCAGTACGTGATGACAATATGGTTCTCGATGGGAGTCTGCTGCACCTGGGGAACGATATATTCTCCCTCGACAATCAGATCGGACTCGGCAAAGCCGCGTTCCACGTCGCCCACTTCTGCATGAAGGTGCGCTGCGAGGTTGCGCGAGGCATCATGGATGCGGTACGACTCCGGCTCGGGATGCAGGCGTGGCGCGCCGGGGTCCATAGCCCTGCGGGGGTCAAGCAGCGCGGGCAAAACTTCATAATCGACCTTAATAAGCTTCAGGGCCTGCTCGGCGATTTCCGGCGTCTCGGCAGCCAGGGCTGCGACACGATCACCGACAAAGCGCACCCTGTAATCAAGGCAGTACTGGTCATGCGGGCCGGGTTCGGGCCAGGATTGCCCGGCGGTTGTATAGGGTACACGCGGCACGTCTTTATAGGTCAATACGGCATGCACGCCGGGCAGTGCTCGCGCCTCAGAAACATCGATGTCGCGTATAACAGCATGCGCATGTGGACTCGTGAGCAGTCTCGCATGCAACATGCCGCGCAGTTCAATGTCATCGACAAAGGCGGGCTTGCCTGTAACCAGTTTGACCGCGTCCACTTTACGTTCAGCTTTGCCGACAATGTTACCACTGTCATCATCGCGTCCGCCTGCACCATACTCAGCATATTCCAGCGGAGAACGGCCAGGGTCCCAGGGGCGGAAGTTCTCATCCGAGCCAGGGCGGCTGATCGGCGCCACTGCTTCGCCGCGCATGATGGCCGCTGCCCGCAGCACAGCCTGCACAGGTTTGACATAGCCGGTACAGCGGCAGAGGTTGCCCGAGAGCGCATCACGTACCTCACCTTCGGCCGGGCCAGGATTGCGTTTAAGCAGCGCGTAGGCGGAGAGCAGCATACCTGGCGTGCAGAATCCACACTGGATAGCGCCCGTGTCAATGAAGGCTTCTTGTATGGGATGCAGTTTACGGGCAGTGCCAAGGCTTTCAACGGTGGTCAACGTGCAGCCGCCAACCTGGACTGCCAGGGTAACACAGCCTGGACGCGGTATGCCATCGACCAACACGGTACAGGCACCGCATTCACCTGTCTCACAACCATGCTTAACGCTATAATAGCCTTCTCTGCGCAGCGCGGTCATTAATGATTCGTTGGGTGCAACTTCCAGGCTTTTGATTAGCCCGTTGATACGCAGTTCAAGTTCCATGTCTAGCGCCTCCCCTCAGATGAAACCATGCTCCGCCAACGTGAAATATTGGTTGCCTCCTCAAGTACACGAAATGCCAGGTTTATGCCACTCACGCGGCGATAACCACTGCTGGCACGAAAATCGGCTGGCGGCGAAAAGTTAGCTATGTTTGCCTGTACTGCGGCAAATATACGCTGGGTATCCAGGGCATTATTCGCATCGCCAGGGTTCGCTACAGGTTGGCCCTCAAGCTGCTTTTCGACGCTAGAGATACGCACCGGTTCCATGCCTACTCCGCCTAAAGCCAGCCGTACCTGCTTAAAAATACCATCGCTCACTTCAACGAGCGCAGCGGCATTCAAGAGTGCAACATCGGTAGGAGTGCGCCCTATGCGCATGAACGAAGCAGCGGAGACAGAAGCGGGGCGAGGAACGATCAGCTCTATAATGAGTTCATTGGGCTTGCGTTCCAAACTTACCTGGCTAGACGGCATGTGTCGTTCCTGTTTACCTTTATAGGTGATCCCCGGAAGCGCGAAGCCAGGTCGTTCAGCACTGCCGCCACTCAGATTGATCTGCGACTTTGAGGCTGAGCGCAACACTACCTCTGCATCTAGCACGGTCAGGGCGGTGAGCAAGTCTGCCTGCGACGCGACACCTGCAGCAAGTGTTCCACCAACGGTGGCGCTGTTGCGAATCAAGCGTGAAAACGACGAGGCTAACGATGCGCTCGCAAGTATCCCCGTTGCAAGTTCTTTGAGCACCGGGGAATCTACCATCGTTTGCAGAGTGGTCATGGCACCAATATGCACCCCTCGCTCATCTTCAGTAATATAGGCTAGCTCAAGATCGCGCAAATCCACCACGGCCTGGATACTCTCGTCCTCCAGCCCGAGCAGATAGGTTCCACCAGCCAGCGGTACAGTTTTAACACCGGCATGTGCCATCAACAGCAAGGCGTCGTCAATATTCTCCGCCCAGTGATATTCAAGGAGATTCAATAACATAGCGTCTACTTTCAGTTCGTAATAGCGGGTGACTTGCCAGATTCACTGCTGCAATGGCAGCAGTGTGAATGTTTCTACATCGATAAGCCCCTGGTCGGTCAACTTCAGTGATGGAATCACCGAGAGCGAGAGGAAGCTAAGAGTCATGTAAGGATGCTCCAGCGTGCAACCCAGTTCGGCAGCGGCAGCATCGAGCACACGCAGTTGCTGAACCAGTTCAGCAGCAGGAAGTGGCGAGACGAGGCCGCCAAACGGCAACGGTACGCTTGCACGCACTTCTCCATCAACTACACAAGCAAAACCGCCGCCCATCTCTTCCAGCACACGCGCCGCTCGCAGTATATCGTTATCATCTACACCCGCGATTACCAGGTTATGGGCATCGTGAGCGACACTGGAAGCCAACGCGCCTTTGCGTAAGCCAAACCCTTTGACCATGCCAAGGCCAATATTGCCACTGGCATGGTGTCGTTCGATTACGACTAGCTTGAGCAGATCACGGCTGGGGTCCGATACAATCTCTCCATTTCTTAAAGCAGCCTGTTCGCGCAGATGCTTTGTTGTAATCTGACCAGGCTCGATACCAACTACCTCGATCAGCCCGGGTTTCCCCGGTATGCGCAGGTCATTTTCACTGACGTTCCCGATATGCACAGTGCCGGTAACACCCGTGAAACTAGCGGCAGGAGTATCAACAAGCAAGCGGCCATCCCGAGCAACGAGTTTACCATCCTTGTACACTGACTCCACCTTGAAGGTGTTGAGGTCATCGAGCACGACGAGATCAGCAATGAAGTTAGGCGCAATTGCACCACGATCGTACAGGCGAAAATATTGCGCAGTATTATAGCTGGCGAGGCGCACCGCCTCGACAGGGTCGAGTCCCAACTCGACGGCGCGGCGCACCATCGAGTCAACATCCCCGCGCGTGGTTAAATCCTGCGGGTCGCGGTCATCCGTGACAAAGAAGACACGCGGCGGGTGCAACTCTTTGACCAGTGGGAGCAATGTATCGAGGTTGCGCGCTGCCGAGCCTTCGCGAATCATGAGCCACATGCCAAGGCGAATGCGCTGGCGAGCCTCTTCGAGTGTTGTGCATTCATGATCGGACATCACGCCGGCAGTGGCATATGCGCACAGGTCAGGCCCATCGAGACCTGGGGCATGCCCATCGACAACCAGGCCACGCTTTTGTGTGGCTACTATCTTTGCCAGTACCTGTTCATCTGCATGCAGCACACCGGGCATATTCATCATTTCGGCCAGACCCAGGACACGCTCGTCTTCTAGCAGAGGCAGGAGATCTTCAGCCGTGAGCACGCGATAGGGGCTTTCATAAGCAGAGGCGGGGACGCAGGAGGAAAGCATGATGTAGGAGGAAAGCGGAAGGTCGCGCCCGGATTCGAGAACATAGCGTATGCCCGCTACGCCCATGACGTTGGCAAATTCATGCGGATCGAGTATTACGACGGTTACGCCACGCGGGGTGACAATACGCGCGAATTCGGAGAGGACAAGCATGGTGCTTTCAATATGCATATGACCATCGATAAGTCCAGGAGCCAGCCAGCGACCTTGCAAGTCTCGTTCCTCGTGTCCCCGGTAGCCCTCCCCAGGAGCGCTTATGCCGACGACGCGGCCATCGGCTATTGCGATATCAGCAGGGTAACATTCGCCGCTGCACACGTTAACGAGCCTGGCATTGCGAAGCACCAGTTCCGCCGGTATCTCCCCCCGCGCAACCCGAATGCGTCGTTGAAGTCCGTCCATGAAGCACCTTCCTCCGTATCTAAAAAACATTACTTGTTAACGCCTGGTGCTGATGTTTGACATCCTACCAGAAACCCAGCAAGTCGTCGAGGGTTTATGAGGCTTATTTTATGCATGAAGACGTTGCTGTTAAGTATACTCTGTATTACAAATAACCTGGAACGCTTTTCCGGTCAATGGGACGCCTTGAACAAACTTCACGCTGCAAAAAGAAAATTTGATCTTGCCTTAGCATGCCTGCCTAACGTATATTTTGGAGGAACTATTATGCTGCATAAGCATTCTTCCGAAGAAAGGAAAGCCCATGAGCAATATCACTTCATTAGTAGCAAGATTGATAGCGCTGGCAGGTGGGGCAGTGCTCGGAACCCTTTTAGCTCGCTGGTTCGATAACACACTCACAGAGCGTGTACAAGAGCGGTCAGAACGCGATAGAACGCGCTACGCTCAAGGGCTAGCTCCAATTCAGCCAAAACAACAGAATTAACGAGGGAAAACTTCATGACGACACAGCATCATACCATGACGCCGGGTGAGCGAGTGCGGGCAGCGGTCGCGGGGGAACCCGTAGACCGCGTGCCACTCTGCTTCTGGCATCACTTCAAACCCCAGGGGTCAGGAGAACGCATGGCAGAACTCACAATAGAGTTCTTCCGTAAAAAATTTGACCTGGATATCATCAAGATCATGCCGGACTTGCCCTATCCGGCGCCAGAGCAACCTTTCGTTGAAGCTGAACAAATGCGTTTCCTACCCCGCCTGGAACTGGATACGCCCATGTTTGCGCAGCAACTTGTCTGTATTCGCGCGCTCCGCTCACAACTTGGGAGCGACTATCCCCTCATCCTGACAATATTTAGCCCACTGACCTGTGCTTTACGCTTCATGGGCAAACAACGAGCTATCGCAGAGGCTCGCAAAGATCCCCAACCATTTGAAGAAGGGCTGGGCACCATAGCAGCCAACTTACGTAAGCTGATGGAGGCTGCCATCGAGGCAGGTGCAAATGGTATCTTCTTCTCCTGCATGGGCGCTACGACTGCCGACTTTACCCACGAGGAATACGCGCGTTTTGGCCGGCCTTATGATCTCCACGCTCTAGAGAGTGCACAAAAGGGCTGGCTCAACATTGTCCATGTCCATGCCGATCCTGACCAGGGCGGTGACCAGATTTACTTCGAGGATTTCACAGATTACCCCGTCTCCGTAATGAGTTGGAGCGATCGCATCACTGGTCCCAGTCTCAGCGAGGCCCTGACGCTCACGGACAAATGCCTGATGGGTGGTCTGTGGGAGCGTGGTCCCCTCACTCACGGCAGCGAGATCGAGCTTGAAAACGAAATGATATCTGCTATCAGCCAGACCAGAGGATTGCGGCTAATCCTGGCGAATGGCTGCTCCGTGCCCGATGACACGCCTGAGGAGTGGTTGCATGTGGCACGAAGGCTGATAGATCAACCCCGGTGACAATCTACGAGAAGGTCTTATCAATTACCCCCACCTGGGTAATTGATAAGACTTGATCCCCACTTCAACTTTTCCTCCTCCCTCACGTACATGTGATAGGTTAATACTAGTCATCATTTTTCAACCCACTAATGAAGAGGGAAGGCACATGGAGGAGTCAACTTCGACGAGCAGTAACGACCCAACTGCTACTCAGGGAACAACTGGCAAGCTTCCGCTGGAGAACGCTGCGAATAATAGAACATCTTCCAGCGGCGACAATGGAGAGCAGAACCAGGCTGCCAGGACTTATGACAGCCCGCAACTCGTTGTTGTAGAGGGCTTTCAGGTCGGGCGAGGCGTGGCACGTATCGACCCAGGCGATATGGGACGTTTAGGGTGCCAGCCGGGGGATATCGTCATGATTACCGGTGCTCGTACGACCGCTGCCAAAGTTGTGCCAAGTGCGATCATCGAGCGAGGCCAGCAAACCATCCAGATGGATAGCCAGGTGAGGCAGAATAGCGCATCGGGCCTGGGTGAGCGGGTTACCGTTCGCAAGGCGAAGGTCAAGAATGCCGAAAAGGTGACGCTGCTGCCACTAAGTGGGGGTGCGCCAATTCAGGAGAGCGATTTGCAATATATTGCCCGTTACCTGGTTGGCTTGCCTGTCACAATAGGTGACCTGTTACGTGTAGGAACACCAGGAGCAGCGCCGCGTGAATTTCTGATTATCGGTACTACCCCTGCTACTCCCAGCTATAGCGTGCGCAAGCGAACCTCAGGCGCACTGGATGAGCTGGTGGCAGCAGTTCAGCCACAATCTGTGACGGATACGGAGGCGGTGTTGGTGCAGCCGGGCACGACCGTGCGCGCACAGGCACGAGGTGCGACAAAGCCTGGGGGCCTGGAGCGAGTGAGCTACGAAGATATCGGCGGATTGGGGAAGGAAGTCCAGCGTATTCGGGAAATGATCGAGCTGCCCCTGAAATACCCGGCGGTCTTTGATCGCCTGGGTGTCGAACCTCCCAAAGGAGTACTCCTGTATGGCCCGCCTGGTACAGGTAAAACGCTTATAGCTCGCGTGGTAGCATCAGAGACGAACGCCGCATTCTTCGTGATTAATGGCCCGGAGGTCATGAACAAGCTGTACGGCGAAAGCGAGTCGCGCCTGCGCTCGGTGTTCCAGGAGGCACAACGGCGAGCGCCCAGTATCATCTTTATCGATGAACTGGATGCGCTGGCTCCCAAGCGCTCGGAGACAGATGGCGAGCTGGAGCGACGCATCGTCGCACAACTGCTGGCATTGATGGATGGCATTGCATCACGAGGACAGGTCGTGCTGATTGGGGCCACGAACCAGCCAAATTCGCTCGATCCCGCGCTGCGCCGCCCTGGCCGCTTTGACCGCGAGATAGGCCTGCGCGTCCCAGACTTGTATGGGCGCACGGAGATTTTACACATTCACAGCAAGGATGCAGCGCTGGCAGCCGATGTCGATTTTGCACGCCTGGCACAGCTTACACCTGGCTTCGTGGGCGCCGACCTGGAGGCGCTGTGCCGCGAAGCAGCTATGATCGCCCTGCGCCGCGTATTACCCCATATCGACTACGAGCGCGGGTATATTCCCTACGAGATATTGGTAAACCTGAATATAACTATGGCTGATTTCCAGGCGGCTCTACGGGAAATCGAGCCATCAGCGACCCGCGAGGTCTATGTCGAGGTCAGCGATACCTCCTGGGAAGATATCGGAGGATTGGAGCAGGCCAAGGCGACACTCACGGAAGGCGTAGAATGGCCTCTGCGCTTCCCCGAACTCTACGCGAATGCGAAGATCGAACCGCCACGGGGCGTGCTTCTATCTGGTCCTTCAGGATCAGGCAAAACGCTGCTGGCGCGTGCGCTCGCCAACCAATGCGAAGCGAACTTCATTTCGATCAAAGGGCCAGAGTTGCTTTCGAAATGGGTCGGAGAATCCGAGAAAGGAATACGCGAGGTCTTCCGTCGAGCAAAGCAGGCTGCTCCGTGTCTTGTGTTTTTCGATGAAATCGATGCCATCGCGTCCCGGCGTGGTATAGAGATCGATGGGCAGGTGGCAAATCGCATGATTGCTCAATTATTGACGGAGATGGATGGTATTGAGGGTCGCGAAGGGGTGATTGTAGTGGCAGCTAGCAACCGAGCAGACCTGATCGATACAGCGCTATTGCGCCCAGGGCGCTTTGATCTCATTGTTGAGTTAGGGTATCCTAATGAAAGCGAACGGCGCACCATTTTTAGCATACATACACGAGGGAGACCCCTGGATCCTGAGATTTCTCTAGGGGACCTGGCTCGTTTGACGGAGAGACGCAGTGGTGCAGATATTGAAGCGATCTGCCGCCGGGCCTCTTTGCTGGCTATGCGCGAATGGATCGCTCCAAGATTGAATCTGCACCGTGTAGAGGTTACCGAAGCTACCGGAGAAGGCGAGTTTCTCGAAGAAGGAGCTCAATTCATCGCGCCCGGTGGGAATCTGGAAACGCCTGCTGATGAAAAGACAGAGCCTGTGAGCAGGCTTACTCTCTCGCAATTTCAGATTCGCCAGGAGCACTTTATCCAGGCTATCGATGAGCAAAATGAACGCTATGCTGCGCAGAAGGAAACAGAGGAGGCTCAGGCCCGCAAAGAAGTTGGACGCCAGCGTTTAATCGAGATGGCAGAAGGTTTTACTGCTGATGGGAAACCTCGCCTGGGAGGTTTTCGTCTCTGGCTGGCACGTTTATTCAGACTGATTCCATGAGTATGCATTTTGGGCTATCCGAATAAAGAATTTGTTACAAATACGGGGATTATCGATTACATTACATATAGGTAAAAACATGTCATTACAAAAGTATGCGCGTGTGAGCACATTTTCTTACATTTGAGGGTTGATAAGCTCATACATGCATATAGTTTGAGTAATTACTGGTTAGCTACCCACTTACAATATACGATCAACCTATGGTATAATAAAAGCAAAGTTAGTGATTCACAACAGTGAAGGGAGTGGTAATGATGCATATGTCGAGTATGTCTGACAACTCCTCTTCCGTATATTATGAAAAGGTCGTTGAGTCTTACCTGAAAGCCATATGGCTTATCGATGATCGTGTGACACCTTTCTTAGGGAAAGCCACAACCCGTGTTCTGGTTCAAGGTGCCGCAAGGCGGGTATCAAACCAGTATCCCTTTCTACATTTTCTGGTGAAGATGCCGTACACCGAGGTTGTTCCAGCAGTCATAAAAGAGCAATGGAGCAGTATTACGCCGCAGGAACTTACCCAGGGATTACATGCATTGCTGCAGGAGTGCTTTGCAGGTTTGAAAGAGCTGACTGGGGATCTGATTGGGCCGCCACTGTTTGATGAAGTGAGGCGCCAACTGGAACAGACGCCGTAGGCAAGAGACATGGAGGGCAGCGTGCAATCACAGTCAAATGCAACGGAAAGCGCGTATCGCTCCTTCATTGGACAAAACGGGGATGGGGATCACCTAACTGCTCTTCGTCATCAAATGGACCAACTCAATACCATCGGCAAACGTTTTGTTGCGGCAATTGATCGGTTTCAGCTACATCGCGCGCTCCTCGCTACGCTCCAAGAGCTCTACAGTTTCTCCGCTTGCTCCATCTTATTAAAAGGCAACCCTTTTGAACTCTCCATCATTCCGCGTTATCCTCTCACCGGGCCGTTTATACAAGCGATGATCCAGAGTATTGCTCGTGCTGGGAGCGTTATAGGATTTCCAGACGTAACGCCCGAAGAGCTGGCTGTGGTTGCAGACTTAGATGCTCCTGACGACCTGGCCCCATCGTTTATCAATACTCCATCGACAGCAACAGAGATCGGCGATTTCCTTAATATTCCCCTCACGGTGGAGAGTCGTATCATTGGCATGTTGAGCCTCTTCGATGAGCACGAGGGTACGTTTGATACGGAATTACTGCAACTGACTACGATGATTGCCGATTATGCTGCTGTCGCGCTAGAAAATGTGCGCCTGCATGAGCGCGAAATAGCCCTGTGGCAAGATGCCGAGCAGGAACGCCAGCGCCTGGAACTGATTATCAGCAGCATGGCGGAGGGATTGCTCATTACCAACGCACAGGGGGCTATTAGCTCGCTGAATAGCTCAGCACAGCATTTGTTTGCCCAGGCAGAAGTCGATTTGAAGCGAGAGACCCCAACATCACTACGTAAACTAGCGACCAGTACGAATGTGAACTGGCTTTCCGACCTGGCTGATATTGTTGATCAGGCCCTGGCCGGAAATATAGTGATGCACCGGGAACTGATTGCCGGTTTCGCTGGCGATTCCGTCCCCCTAACGTTGAGCATCAGTGCAGCACCCCTTCACGATGCAAGCAAGAATATCATGCGACCAATCGGTGTAGTGGCAGTGCTCAATGATACCACCTCTAGTAAGCAAATAGAAAAACTGAAGGATGAGTTTGTCTCGGTTGTCTCGCATGAACTTCGTACTCCACTAACGGCAATCAAAGGCTATACGCAACATTTGATACGGCGCATCGAGCGGCGCCTGCGTGAGGCACGTCAAAGGCAACAGAATACAGGTTCCCTGGCCGAACACCCTGAGAGCTATGATCTGCGCAGTTTGAATATTGTGCAAAGTGAAACCGAGCATCTCGAGCGGCTGGTTAGCGACCTGTTAGACCTTTCGCGTGTGCAGTGGGGAGAATTGGACCTCCAATACACCAGTTTTTACCTCACGGATGTGCTGGCTGAGCGCGTGCGTTTAGCCCAGGTAAGCGCGGAGCAGCATACGATCTTCCTTGATATACAGGCGCAAGACAGCAGGATCGTCGCAGATCAACTGCGCGTAGGGCAAGTGGTCGGTAATATTCTGGATAACGCAATCAAATTCTCTCCGCCAGGCAGGCAGGTAACGGTTAAACTACAAGAGCAAGACAACGAGTACTTCATTAGCATTATCGACCAGGGAATCGGGATCAACCCGGAATATCTTGATCGCATTTTTGAGCGGTTCTACCGGGTGCGCAACACCGCCAGTCGTCAATATGCAGGAATTGGCATGGGATTGTTTGTGGCCAAGGCGATTGTCGAGGCTCATGGAGGAAGTATCGGGTTCTCCAGCAATCCGGGTACCGGCAGCAAGTTTTACTTTACTTTGCCTCGTGTACCGCACACAAGCGTACTACAACTTTGAACAAGCTTTATTCAGGCAAAGTTCACTTGTGAAGGAGAGTCCTTAACAGGTTGAACCGTCACCCCGTGTCATCCTGAGCCCTTCGCTTCGCTCAGGGTAAACTCCGCGAAGGGCCTGGCTCGCGAGGCAGCGAGATCCTTCGCTGCGCTCAGGATGACAAGGTAGGCTTTGTTTTAAAAGGCTTTTAATAGTTCTGTCGGGCTGGAACCAAAATGGTCACGCAGGTAAGAGAGACCAAAGGCGGTGAAGTGGATGGTGGCCCAACTTGCGCGTAAATATTGCAAGCTACGTAAGATGCGAGCCTCGCCCCACAATGGGTAACGCAGGTCGCGCAGGGCATCTAAAAAATTCCCAGTGCTTGTAAGCAGTATCCCGCCAGCAATCACGAGCGCTTCGACCAAAGGACGATGTGGTAACACAATAGGACTGGGCAGAGCAGTGAACAGTCCGATGTAGAGCACAAGACCCGCTATTGCTGCAGGGAAGAGGGCATTGAGTAAAATAAATGCTATAGGGGGTTCTGACAGAAACAGCGTTGACACACCCAGTGGGCCGATAGCCCAGCCAATCAAGCGGTCATTCCTTAGCACTGTCATCAGCATCCTGGCACACTCGATCAGAACGAAGCACAGTATCACAAAACCAACCAAGCCTGGAATACTCGTAACATGTATGCTGGCTACTTTGGGTGGCATGCTGATTCTCCTTATGTTTCTGAGTACTGGTACGACAAGCTAAGATGCTTTTCTTATATTATAAGTCAGATTGTCTACACTGAAACCTTATGTTTACCGGTGTATTGGAGAAATGGGCTATGCGAAGTACCCACTTTTTTACTCATACCACCCCTCCGAGCCGACCAGCGGGACAAAGACACAACCACCTAAGGAGCGCTTTTCTGGCCCCCAGGGCGCACGATGAACGACGAGTAACTCCTGGTGGGTGTGGCTTCCAACCGGTATCACCATTTGCCCCCAGGGCACAAGCTGCATAAACAGTTGCTCAGATACGACAGGCGCTGCTGCTGTGACCAGAATGCGATCATAAGGCGCTTGATCCGGCCATCCTACTGTGCCATCGCCAACGTAAAGCGAAACATTCGCTAGATCCAGCTTCATCAGACGTTTGGCCGCTAGATAGGCGAGCTGCTGGATGCGCTCGACGCTATAGACATAGAAAGCCAGGCGCGCCAAAATAGCGGTCTGATAACCAGAACCGGTACCAATCTCCAGTATACGTTCGTTTCCACGCAGTTGCAATGCCTGTGTCATGGTAGCGACCATGAGCGGCTGTGAAATTGTCTGACCCAGGCCGATGGACAGCGCACGGTCTTCATACGCCATATGATATTGAGACGTATCGAGAAACAGCTCGCGCGGGATGCTGGCCATCGCGGCCAGCACGCGCTCGTCGCTGATGCCTTCTCTGCGGAGCGATTCGATAAGATGCTGGCGTTGTATTTCCAGGTCATGGGTCATGCTCGCCTCTCCAACTATACGAGAGTGGGAGGGAAAATCGCACGTCAAGTTTGTGAGTCAGCCACGAACGCCTACGAAGTTCTTTTTATCCAGTGTAGTGAGTAGGATAGATAAAGTCAAGCAGAAGATGGATGGTGGGCGCTACTGGGCTCGAACCAGTGACCTCTTCGGTGTGAACGAAGCGCTCTCCCACTGAGCTAAGCGCCCTTGTTGACAGAAGCAACTATAGCATTTGAGGGACGCGATGTCAAGCTTTTTCGGAAGCGGCAAGACCCGGTGATTACAACATTTCATAACTACACCTGCGAATCCGCAACCATATCTTAACCCGATTGCAACATATTCCCAAGTGTCTTTACAGTATGCTCTAGACTCAGGAAGTGAAGGCTCTTCACTATGTTTAACTATGCCTATGAACAATACTTAGACGATGGAGAAGAAGGAAGAACAGGTGGATATGTTGGTATTGACTGAGGCTGAGCAAAAGCAGCTGGCTGCATGGAACGCCACACGGCAAGACTATCCCAGGGAGGCGTGCCTGCCACATCTGGTGGAGCAGCAGGCACACACCACCCCGGAGGCGGTTGCCCTCGTCGCCGATGGTCAGACCCTCACCTACCGCGACCTCAACCAGCGTGCCAACCAACTCGCCCACGCTCTGCACGCCTTGGGCGTCGGCCCAAACGTGCTGGTGGGCGTGTGCCTCGAACGCTCCTTTGACCTGGTGGTCGGCCTGCTGGCTGTCCTCAAGGCCGGCGGTGCCTATGTCCCGCTTGACCCCAGCTTGCCTGCCGAGCGCCTGGCCTTCCTGGTGCAGGATGCCCAGACCCCGGTGCTGCTCACTCAGCATGCACTGCTCAGCCACCTGCCCACTACCAACGCGCACTTGCTCTGCCTGGATACGGATACCGCGCTCTTCGCCCAGCAGCCGCGCTCCGACCCCGCCTGCGCGGTGCGGCTCGCCGACCTGGCGTATGTGCTCTACACCTCGGGGTCCACCGGCTGGCCCAAGGGGGTGCAGATCAGCCACAACAGCCTGCTCAACCTGCTCTGGTGGCACAGGCGCGCCTTTGCGGTCACCAGCGCTGACCGGGGCACTCAACTCACCAGTCCCGCTTTTGATGCCACCGGCTGGGAGCTGTGGCCCTATCTCAGCTGTGGCGCCAGTGTCTACCTGCTCGATGAAGAGGCCCGCGTGCAGCCAGTGGCCTGCCGCGACTTCCTGCTGGCCCACCGGATCAGCATCAGCTTCCTGCCCACTGCCCTGGCCGAGCAGGTGCTGCGGTTGGAGTGGCCGCAGCAGACCGTGCTACGCTACCTGCTCACCGGGGCGGATACCTTGCAGCACTATCCCTCCGCCAGGCTGCCCTTTGCGCTGATCAACAACTATGGCCCGACCGAAGCTACCGTGGTCGCCACCTCCGGACTGGTGCCTCCGCTCGCCACGGGCGCGCAGGCCGAGCGGCCGCCCACGATTGGCCGGCCCATTGCCAATACCCAGGTCTATCTGCTGGATGAGCACCTGCGGCCGGTGCCCCCTGGCAGCCCGGGGGAACTGTACATCGGAGGCAGGGGCGTGGCCACCGGCTACCTGCGGCGCCCGGAGTTGACGGCGGAGCGCTTCCTGCCACATCCCTGGAGCGCGGAGCCAGGGGCCAGACTCTACAAGACAGGGGACCTGGCACGCTACCTGCCCGATGGCCAACTCGAGTTCCTGGGACGGCTGGACTACCAGATCAAGCTCAAGGGCTACCGCATCGAACCGGGGGAGATCG
>WNFA01000688.1_pt1 | contig 26879 bp, 29 predicted proteins | sample 5400481 | NCBI WGS metagenome assembly WNFA01 (sample SAMN13153340, study PRJNA577476) | soil metagenome | isolation source: 120 cm saprolite under Douglas fir tree site 2 hole 1 replicate 2 | place: USA:California | collected 2015-04-18 | reverse complement strand
CGGCGCAGCCGCGTAGGCGGCGTTTGCGAGAGTCGAAGTGTACCAGCCGGCGCCGCTGGGCATAAGCCGACCGGTCGACACGTTCAGCGTACAGGGAACGGTGTTGGTCTCTTTGCAGATTTCGTCATCCGGATAGTTATTACCGGCACCGTTCCAGGGAGCCACGATCTCGCCGTTTGTAGGGTTCAGAATATAAAGCACGCTGTTGGGGAAGCCTACGAAAGCCGTTGGGAGAACGCCGGCGGTCCGCAGCGTGCCCGGGGCGCCGTTGCGCAGGCGGTCGCGGACCTCCTCAATGCCAGCTTTGGAGGCAAAAAACGCTGTTTGCTCATCCCGGAAGTTGGCGCTGATACTGGTTTCCGTGGTGGAAAGGATAATCATGCCGGCGGTGATAGCGGCAATCAGGACCAGGGTGAGCAAAGCAGCAATCAACGCGACGCCGCGCTGGCGACGCTTGGCGTTACTGTTTCGTGTCTTGCAGTTCTGTCTGTAAGTAATCATTCGCGCTCCCCTTATTGACAACTCATAGGCTGGCCATTGACGGCCATGGAACAGTTGTTGAGAGAAACTTCTCCTTCAAAAACGGATTCGATTGGCTGCCCGGTCTTCCCGTCGACTATGGACGGGTTTTGAATCCTCAGGCTGATCTGGATGGTCTTGATATTGGCAATCGTCTGAGCGCCTGCAGGGGTGCTGATGTCCACCGGCAAGCCGGCGATTAGGACTCCGTTCACGTCGTAGTATTTGAAGATGGGATTGGCCTGGACATCATTGACTTCGGTTCCCCAGTTGGTCGCCTGGCCCCAAGGATTGCCAATGGCTTTATCGACTTGGCTCCGTTGCAGACACAGCCGACAAGTTCCGGAACCGTTGATCATGTACTGAACGCTCTGCACCGTGCCGATGCCATTGACGGAACCCTCGAACTCAATCGAATTGTCACCGATCGACACCAACCCGACGGCCAAACGGCTATCGGTAATGGGAGGCGCCGCGAAGGCGATTGCGGTCGCATCAAACATGCGGATATTGGGGTCGGCGATTTGGTTGATGTCGCGAAAGAACTGATCGACAAAGTCGCGGGCCTGCTGAAAATCATCGACCTTGACCTGCTCAGCCGACATGCGCTGCTGGGCCGTATTCATCTGCGAGAACACAGCACCGGTCACGATGCCCATGATCAGCAACGAGACCATCATCTCAATTAGAGTGAAGCCATGCTGTTTCGTGAGACCGAGATTCCGGCGGAGTTTCATAATCTTAAGTCCCCTGTCCGATCAAAGTACGAATGGTCACTGGCAAAGAAAAATACTTCAGGTCAAAACGCGTGGGGAGCTGTCCCACGCCAAGCTTTTGCGTCGAAACGGTGAGGAGTTTGACAAACGGAGTCGACTGTTGAACGTTCCAGCGCACGTCGTAAATGACCTGTCTACCGGCGGTACCGCAGTCTGTGTACAGCATTTGATAAGTAGCGACCGCAGGTTGAGTAAAGTCCACATCCCCGGAAGCCGCCAGCGGGCTGCCGCCCGGTGCGATAGTGCTAACGTTAAAGACGTTTCCAGCACAGTCAATGACCGTGAGGATAGGCGAAGTGGTGGCCTTAACACTGGAGATTTTCTCCGTAATCAACTGCGAGACGATGGTGGAATTGCCTTGTTGACGGCTACGCCCATTGTTCGCCATCGAGATGGCCACCAACGCCATGCTTCCGACGAGTCCCACCAGAAGTACGATCATAGCGATCATGACCTCGATGAGACTCATGCCACGTTCGTTTAGAACTGCTTTCTTCCTGCGTTGAATTAGCGCCATGATGTGCCATTCCAGATCAGAGTTTTGGTTCTTCCGGCCTTGCTCACGAGGACCGCAGCCCATCCGTTGGGCCTGTTATCCTGGAAGTAGTAAACGAAGTAGCTGGCCGCGGGCGTCGTGCAGATGGCGCCAACCAAGTTACAGGGCAAGCCACGAGGAGAGAAGGCGAGTGTGCAAGTGTTGTCGCACGGCGTTCCTGAGGTGGTATCCATGGTGTCAATGTACGCGGGGGGTACCCCGGCGCCGCCGCTTGGAGCGCCAGCAGCCGCTGAGATCCTCGGAAGACTTATGATCGGCTCGCCTACGTCCCACGTACCGTTGTTATTGAAATCGGCGTAAACTTGCTGCATTTGGCCAGTGACCCGATAGCGGATCGGTATGCCGGGAGTGACGTTGGCTCTTGCAGCCTGCATGCGAGACCGTTGCATCAAATCGGCTACCTCAGCCGTCGTAGAGCGCAATTGGAGGTTGTACCAAGTTTGCACCATGCCGGGCAGGGTTATTCCGCCGACCACCAGAATGATCGCGATAACCACGAGCAACTCGAGTGTACTGAAACCAGTTTGCGTTTCTTTTTGTTGGTCAGTTCTATGAATCACTGCGGCCTCCAGACACCCTGGAAATAAGCATTTCGTGCGCCTTTGGTGCTGTTCATTGTAACTGTTTACAAATAAAAGACTTAATTCGACTTTGAAGAGCAAGACGCATCTATTCGACATCGAATGCTGTAACTTTTCGTTACATACTTGGCACGAACAACGAGACCCTCAGCAACAAGAGTTGCCGGTTGAAACAGCGCCTACGAAACTCGAGCTGGTAACATCAAATGCCTGTTCCTGGTATCAAGTTGCCACCCTTCCGTGTTTCTGCTCCAATATTTCGGTGACCGCCGCGAAAAAGCGTTCGCCAACTAAAATCCTGATTTTCGATGTGGATGGCGTGCTGGTGGACGTGCGAGGCACTTACTGGCGCTCGGCGCTGGAGACGGTGCGGCATCTCACCGGCAAGCGCGTTACGTATGCCGAGTTGCATCGCTGGAAGAGCAAGCCGGGATTCAATGACGATTGGAACATGGTGTCGGCGTGGGTGACGTCGCTGGGGCATCCGGCGACGTATGAAGAAGCGCGGGCGGCCTTTGAAAAATTCTACTGGGGAAGCGACGGGAAGCCGGGGAACGTCCGGAATGAAAAACTGATGGTGACGCCGCGGCAGATTGAAAGATTGTCGAGGAGATTCGAGCTGAATCTCTTTACCGGGCGGACGCGACAGGAGTTTTCGTTTACTTTCGAACGATGGCCGGGTACGAAACACTTTCGAACGATTATTACGATGGACGATGCCAAGAGAAAGCCGCACCCGGAAGGTTTGCAGAAAATTCTTGGCAAGCGCGATCCGGCTACGGCGCTCTACCTTGGCGACAATATTGACGACGCGCTGGCCGCGCGCGAGGCGGGCGTACCGTTCATGGCGATCATTGCTGCGGGCGAGCACGGCTACCGGCGACGGGCGGCTCGGTTTCGGGAACTGGGGGCGCTTGCTTTGCTTCCGCGAGTGACCGGATTATTCCGGATCTTGAAATGAATTTATAAGCAAGCCGGATCACGCTTGGTTTGGTTGGCAAAGGAATCTTGCGTCCGACGTGTAGGCGATGAGGGCGCAGCAATGTTGCGCCCCTACAAGACGGTAAAGCCGCGCTGGCTTTGTGGGCAAGGCGAGTCAACTGACAGGGTAACGGCTAGCGTAGAAGGCGCGCTCTTCGGCATCGGACTGGGTGCGGAGGCGCCAGTCGGGGAACGCAGCGAGATCGTCGGCGACGGCTTCGATGGTGGCGCGCAATTCGAGAGGGGCAAGCCAGCGATCAGGGACGGCTTCGACCCCGGCGGCGGCGCCGAGAAGATTGCCGGTGATGGAACCGGTCGAGTCGCTGTCGCCGCTGTGATTTACGGCGAGAATGATTCCGTCTTCAAAATTTTTGGCGCCTAGCGCGCAATAGAGACCCATCGCAAGAGCTTCCTCGGCTACGAATCCTTTTCCAAGTTCACGCAGGGCGCTTCGTTCGCGAGGGCGGGACTTGGCCAGGTGTTCGGCTTTCTGGATGGCGGCAAGAGTTTCCTTGTGGGAAGAGTGTTTGCGGAGTTCTTCCTTTGCCGCGTGAATGGCGTCCGGGAGTGAGCTGCCTGTGAGCACCAGGCTGACGATGACGGCAAGCGCTCCAGCGGTGAGGCAGCCGCTCGGATGGCCATGGGTGATCGCGGCAAGTTCGGCGCCGGTCGCGAAGATGCTCGAAAGCAAGCCGTCGCGATGGTGTTCGCGGTTCATCGAATGCGCGAAATACATGCCCAGGGGAGCAATGCGCATCACGCCGCCGCAGCCTTTGCTGTCGTTGGTGGCGCGAGTGACTTTTCCGCAGCTGGATTGCAAGGCGGAAAGGCAGGTGGTTCCCGGTGCGCGGCGGCTGAAAAGTTTTTTCTGTTGGAGCAGCCAGCTCATGTGCGGGGTTGCGCAGGAAACCAAACGCGAATTTTGCTGGGTCATCAGCCAGCGGGCGTAAGAAGCGACGGCGGCACGAAAGAAGTTTGGCTCCTGGCCTTGCAGAGCCGCCGCGATATGCGCGGAGAGCACGGCTTCGGCGGTGAAGAGAGTCATCTGGGTGTCGTCGGTAATGGCGCCCAGCTTTCCATACGCGGGGGCGTAATCGCGGATTCCCTGTTCGCCGTGGGCGCGGACAATTTCGTCCAGGTCCAGAAATTCCACGGGAGCGCCGAGGGCGTCACCGACGGCGCCGCCGAGCAGGCATCCACGGAAGCGGCTACCCAGGCGCGCGTCGGAGGGAGTCCGGGGAAGGGACATTTTTCCATGGAGCCGTGGGAGCGGCTCCCTCTCAGAACAGCATACAGCGAATGGGGGGAAATTCAGCCGGACAAATCCGGGGTTTACGGCATCCAACAGAGGGAACTCTTTCCATTCTCGGGAGGAATGATTTAGAAGGGAATGTCAGGGATTCGGGATCGAACATGAGACCCAACTATTTCTTCAGGCTGATAATATTGACGGGATTTGCGGCGCTGGGTCTGGTGGCTGCTGAGGCGACGCACGCGCAAGCTCCATCTGGTCCAATAACGGCCACACCGGCGCAGCTGGGTGCTGCACCCGCGACGAATGCTCCGAATCCGGCGCCAGCGCCGCCGCCGCGGACAACCATTCTTGGCGCGTGGAAGTTTAATTCGGATGATAGCGACGACCCGAACAAGAGGCGGCAGGAGTCGCGAGGTTCAAGTGCAGGAGGCGGACGCGGCCGCATGGGCGGGGGCTGGCCGGGTGGAGGAGGCGGAGGTTACGGCGGGCACCGCGGGGGCGGAGAAAACGATGAACAGCGGGAGAAGATGCGCGAACTCTTCACGCCGGCGAAAAAGATTACGCTCTCGATGACGGGCGCGGAAGTGGATCTTGTGGATGACCGTGACCGCAAACACGCGTTCATGACCGATGGGCGGAAATTGCAGAAATCCAAGGATGATAATTATCAGGAGATTGCGGCGAAGTTTGATGGGAACCGGTTGGTCAGCGAAGAAAAAGACCCTCGGGGAAACAAGATGACCCGCACGTTTGAACTGTCTGAGGACGGACGGCAACTCTATGAAACGCTGCGCGTGACAAGCGGCCGGAGTAACTCGCCGCTCGCGGTTCGCTACGTTTACGACATACCGCTGCAAACGGGGGCTCAATCGAGGAAATAGAGAAGTTTTGCGATCGGATGCAAGAGACCTCCGTTCTTTCCGAGTAACCGAGCTACAATTCCCGGAATTGAGGTACAATCCGCGGGCGCTGGAGAACATTGGCTTAGCCATGGGCTTGCCACGATTCCCTGCTGGCACTGCCATTTGTACGAACCACGAATCAAGGGAGGATTTCCATGAGATTTGCGGGTCTGGGCCGATTTGCAGGTTTCTTGCCTTTTCTACTGCTGGGAATTTTTACGCTGGCAAGTCCGCCGGCGGTGCATTACCACTTGCTGAAGAAGGTTCCGCTGGGCGCCGCTGCGGGCGGCGGGCGAGAGTATTTTGACTATCTAACCGTGGATTCCCGTGCGCGGCGGGTCTACGCCTCACACGGTACCGAAGTGAAGGTGGTTGATGCCGACAGCGGCGCGGTGGTCGGAACGATTCCTGGGCTGAAGCAGTGCCACGGAATAGCGCTGGTGGAGGAACTCGGCAAAGGATTCATCAGCGATGGCGGGGCCGCCAAGACGGTGATTTTCGACATGGCGAGCTTGAAAGTGACTGGCGAGGTCAAGGGGGAAGAAGATGCCGACTCCATTATCTACGATCCGGCGTCGAAGCACGTTTTTGTGTTCAACGGCGACCCGAAGAGTGCGACGGTGATCGATCCGGCGAGCGGGACGGTGGTGAAATCCATCGCCATGGGGGGCGGTCCGGAGTTTGCAGTCGCCGATGGCAAGGGAATGGTTTACAACAACATTGAAGATAAGAATGAGGTGGTAGCGATCGATTCCAGCGCGCTGACGATCAAGTCGCGCTGGCCGGTGGCGCCCGGAGGACAACCGACAGCACTGGCGATGGACCGGGAGCACCGGCGCCTTTTCGCGGCGGGGCGGAACCCGCAGAAGCTGGTGATCCTGGACGCGGACAATGGCAAGGTGATCCAGTCATTTCCCATCAGCGCCGGGGCGGACGCGAATGTTTTTGAGCCGGAGACGGGTCTGATCTTTGTCTCGACGAGGGAAGGCAATGTCCACATCTTCCATGAGGACACGCCCGACAAATATAGCGAAGTAGAGACGGTGAAGACCGAGTTCGGCGCAAAGACTATGGCGCTCGATTCAAAAACTCACAGTCTCTATTTGACGACGGCGGATTTTGGGCCACCTCCCGCGCCAACAGCGGAGCGACCGCACCCGAATCCGGCCCCAATTCCTGGAACATTTCACCTGCTGATTTACGGAAAGTGAGCGCGGCGGGTTGCGTTGACGGAATGCGCCTGCGGATGCTATAAAATACTGTTTCGAGACGGCAGCGTTAAGCCCACCGTGCGCTCCTACGGGGTTGGAGCGCGGCTGCCAAACTTGTGGCCGGATGGCGGCCACACTTGACGGAATTTAGGCGATCCCATTTCGATGCAGACGATTGTTCACCAGCTCGGCGAACTGTTCCTTCAGGCTGTGCCTACAGTCCTGGTTATCCTCCTTTTTTACTTCATCTTACGGGCAGTTTTCTTTAGGCCGCTGCTGGCGGTGATGGCGGAGCGGGATGCCCGCACGGTGGGGGCGCAGAAGGCTTCGGAAGCGGCGCAGGCTGCGGCGGCTGAGAAGGTCAAGCAGTACCAGGAAGCGCTGAAGCAGGCGCGCGGGCAGGTGTATGCGGAGCAGGAGAGTGCTCGGAAGAAGCTGCTTGAGGAGCGCGCCGCGCAGCTTAAGGATGCCCGAACGCGCACTGCGGGTGAAGTCAGCGCGGCAAAAGCGCGTGTGGCGGCAGAACTTGCGGCTGCTCGCCGCGATGTCGAGTCCACAGTTGCACAGCTTTCTGCCGAAATTGCGCGACGCATCTTACAAGCTCCGCCGCGTCCGGAGGCTCCCGCGAGAGAGGCCCGATGACGCGAAAACATCCCCTTTTCCTTGCGGTGAGCATTCTATTTGTGTTGCTCTGCGCCGTTGGTGTGCATGCCGCAGAGGAAAGCGGCAATGCGGCTACCGAGCGCGTCACGGAAATCTTCAAATGGATCAACTTTGCGATTGTTGCCGGTGTGATCGTGTGGGTGTTCGGCAAGTTGCTCCCGCCGGTATTCCGGAAGAAAGCGGAGGCCATCAGTTCGGCGATTACAATCGCCACCAACGCCAAGGCTGCGGCTGACGCGCAGCTTCGCGAAGCGGAAACCAAGCTGGCGAATTTGCAGAAGGAAGTTGCCGAGCTTCGCGCTTACGCTGAAAAAGAGGCGGCCGCGGAGGTGGAGCGCCTCAGGGCCGCGACGCAGAGCGATGCGCAGAAAATCGCCGCTGCGGGAAAGGCGGAAATTGAGGCGGCCGAGCGCGCCGCGCGGCTGGAGCTGAAAGCGCTGGCTGCAAACCTTGCCGTGAACGGCGCGGAATCGCTGCTGGCCAAGCAGCTCACACCAAAAGCGCAAGAGTCGCTCATCGGCAACTTCGTGAAAAGCCTTGAAGGGAGGCCGAATTGAAGTCCGCGAGCCTCCAGTACGCGAATGCGATGGCGGACATCGCGCTGGCGCAAGGCGTGGCCGAGCCGGCTGCCAAGCAATTGCAGGAATTTGGCGCGGCGTACGCGCAATCCGCCGAACTGCGGACGTTTCTGGCGAGCCCGGCGGTTAGCATTGAGGCCAAGCACGCGGTGATCGAGAAAATTGTGGCGCGGCTGGGCGCCAGCAAAATCATCCGCAATTCTCTTTTTGTGCTGGCGGATCACCGGCGCACGCATCTGATTCCGGAAATTTTCACTGCGTTTCATCAGGTTATCCGGCAGCGGCAGGGAATTGCCGAAGCGGTGGTTTCTTCCGCGGTGGAAATGAGCGCGGCGCTAAAGAAAGAGATGGCGGCGACGCTGGCGCGGCTGACCGGGAAAAAGATTGAAGCAAAGTACACGCTCGATCCGACGCTGTTGGGGGGCGCGGTCGTGCGGATCGGGGACACGATTTACGATGGCTCGTTGCGCAGCCGGTTGAATGAAATGCGCGCGCGCCTGGCGGCCGAGTAAGCAGAGATTTGCTATGTGCCGGGCTCCCGACAAGGTCGGGATGAATTCCGCCCGGCAGCTACACAGACCGGGACGGAAACGACGGAGCAGGCATGGCGAACATCAAAGCGGACGAAATCAGCAAGATTCTGCGAGAGCAGATTGAGAACTACGAGCAGACCGTTTCGGTCGACGAGGTCGGCGCGGTGATTAGCGTCGGCGACGGCATTGCGCGCGTGCACGGACTTGAGAAAGTCATGGCGGGCGAGATGCTGGCTTTTCCGCACAACGTTTTCGGCATCGCGCTGAACCTCGAAGAGGAGGAAGTCGGCGTGGTGTTGCTTGGAGAATCGCAGGAGTTGAAGGAAGGCGACGTCGTCAAGCGCACGAACACGATTATGTCCGTGCCGGTTGGCGAAGCGCTCGTTGGGCGGGTGGTGAATCCACTGGGCCAGCCGGTGGATGGCAAGGGCCCCATCGCGACGAAGCAGCGCAATCCGCTCGAGAAGATTGCGCCAGGCGTGCTGGATCGCCAGCCGGTTCGCGAGCCGTTGCAGACCGGTATCAAGGCGATCGACAGCATGATTCCAATCGGGCGTGGGCAGCGCGAGCTGATCATCGGAGACCGCCAGACCGGCAAAACGGCGGTCATTCTCGACACCATCATCAATCAAAAGGGCGGCGATATCATTTGCATTTATTGCGGCATCGGGCAAAAGCGCTCGACGATCGCGCAAGTAGTAAAGACGCTCACGGATGCGGGCGCGATGGAATACACCATCGTCGTTGCGTCTTCCGCCGCGGAGCCGGCTTCGCTGCAGTACATCGCTCCGTACGCTGCTTGCGCGATGGGCGAATACTTCCGCGATACCAAGCGGCACGCGGTAGCTTTTTACGATGATCTTTCAAAACACGCTCAGGCGTATCGTGAGATTTCCTTGTTGCTTCGCCGGCCGCCGGGCCGCGAAGCTTTCCCTGGCGATGTGTTTTATCTTCACTCGCGATTGCTGGAGCGCGCGGCGAAGTTGAACGATAAGCTGGGCGCCGGTTCGCTGACGGCGCTGCCGGTAATCGAAACGCAGGCGGGCGACGTCTCCGCTTATATTCCGACGAACGTGATTTCCATCACCGACGGCCAGATCTATCTCGAAGCCGACCTTTTCAACGCCGGCATTCGCCCGGCGATTAACGTAGGCATTAGCGTCAGCCGCGTTGGCGGCAACGCGCAAATCAAAGCGATGCGCCAGGTAGCGGGCACGCTGCGGCTGGATATGGCGCAGTACCGCGAGCTGGCGGCCTTCGCACAGTTCGGCGCCGACCAGCTCGACAAGGTGACCCAAGGACAGCTAGCACGTGGACAGCGGCTTACGGAAATCCTTAAGCAGGATCAGTACGTACCGCTATCGATCGAAAAACAGGTGCTCAGCATTTTTGTGGCGACAAACGGGGCCATGGACAGCATCCCGGTTGCAGAAGTGCGCCGGTTTGAAAAGGAGTTTCTGCAGTTTGTGGAGACCGGCCATCCTTCGATACTGAAAAACATCGGCGCCAAGAAAGCGCTTGACGACGCGATTAAGGCCGAAGTGAAGACTGCTATCGAAGGTTTCAAGGAACGATTCACGGCTGCCGTTGCCGCGGCCGCGAATTAGGAAAATTGCGTAACGACTAACAATGCCCACACTTCTCGATTTTCGGCGCCGTATCCGATCGGTGAAGAACTCCCAGCAAATCACCCGGGCGATGAAGTTTGTCGCTGCGGCGCGGCTGCGCCGAGCGCAGGAAGCAGCCCTCGCGGCACGCCCGTACGCCAGAGAGCTGGCGCGAATGTTGCGTTCGATCATGTCGCGGATTGACGAGCCGCAACATCCCCTCCTCGCCAGGCGCACGGAGCAGAATGTTCTCGTGGTCGTGTTGTCCGGGGAACGCGGCCTGGCGGGCGCTTTCAACACGAACATATTGAAGAAAGCCAATGAATTCTTCCGGGTCAGCAAGGGCAAGAAGATTGTCACTCTCCCGGTCGGCAAGAAGGGCCGCGATGCGCTGAAAAAGGCCGGGTTCACTTTTGCCGGGGAATACATCAATGTCTTGACCCGCGTGGATTTTGGGATCGCCCGCGAGATCGCCAACCTAATCACCGCGCTGTACGCCAAAGAAGAGATTGACGCGGCTTATATCGTCTTCAGCGAGTTCAAGACGGTAATGACGGCGAATCTCGTCGTTGACAAACTTCTTCCCGTGGAAGCCATTCACGAAAACGAAGAAGGCGCAGCCGAGAAAGGGCAGACGCAGGTCGATTATATCTACGAGCAGCCCAAAGAACTGCTACTCGACAAGCTCCTTCCGCGCTACATCGAGACACAAGTGCTTCGCGCCATGCTCGAATCGTCCGCAGCGGAATATGCCGCGCGCATGACGGCCATGGAATCGGCAACGAAAAATGCCGGCGATGTGATCGAGGCTTTGACACTGCACATGAACAAAGTGCGGCAGGCGGCGATCACCAAGGAAATCATTGAAATTGTGAGCGGCGCTTCCTCCACCGCTTAGGAGACAGCATGGCAGAGAAATATGCGGCCGTCGGACACGTGGTCCAGATTATTGGACCGGTACTCGACGTTCAATTTGAGGCGGGGCACCTCCCTGCAATTTACAACGCGGTGCGTATTACCAGCGAGGGCTTCAACGTGCCCGAGCCCATCGACGTAACGGCTGAAGTGCAACAGCACCTGGGAGAAGGCCGCGTGCGCACCGTCGCGATGGAGCCCACCGAGGGCCTGGTGCGTGGCATGAAAGCCTTCGACACCGGTGCGGGGATCACCGTCCCGGTCGGGCGCTCGACGCTCGGCCGAGTGATGAACGTTCTGGGGAAACCTGTCGATCAATTGGGACCGCTGGTCAGCGATACCAACTACCAGATTCACCGTCCCGCGCCGCTGCTCGTGGATCAGTCCACGAACCTCGAAATGTTTGAAACCGGCATTAAAGTGATCGACCTAATCCAGCCATTCTTGAAAGGTGGGAAGATCGGGCTTTTCGGGGGCGCCGGCGTTGGCAAGACGGTGCTCATCCAAGAATTGATTAACAACGTGGCCATGAAGCACGGAGGCGTTTCGGTTTTTGCCGGCGTGGGCGAGCGCACTCGCGAGGGGAATGACCTGTGGATCGAGTTCCAGGAAGCGGGCGTGGTGGTTCCGGGTAATTCGGAAAAGTCCCGCGCCGCTCTAATTTATGGTCAGATGACCGAGCCGCCTGGAGCGCGTCTGCGTGTTGGACTCACCGGACTCACGGTCGCGGAGTATTTTCGCGACCAGGAACATCTCGACGTGCTGCTTTTCATTGACAACATTTTCCGTTTCGTGCAGGCGGGTTCGGAAGTCTCCGCGCTTCTCGGCCGCATGCCTTCGGCCGTCGGCTACCAGCCAAACCTCAACACCGAAATCGGTGAGCTGCAAGAGCGCATCACATCGACCAAATCCGGTTCGATTACTTCGGTGCAGGCGATTTACGTTCCTGCCGACGATTACACGGACCCGGCGCCGGCCGCGACATTTACGCATCTTGATGCCTCAACAAACCTTAGCCGCCAAATCGTCGAGCGCGGCATCTATCCCGCGGTTGATCCCCTGGCCAGTTCCTCGCGTATCCTCGATCCGCGCATCGTCGGCGCAGAGCACTATGCCGTGGCGCGCGGCGTGAAATTGATTTTGCAACGCTATAAGGATCTGCAGGACATCATCGCTATCCTGGGTATCGAAGAATTGTCCGACGAAGACAAGCGGACAGTGGCGCGCGCACGCAAGATCGAAAAGTTCCTCTCGCAGCCGATGTTCGTGGCCGCGCAGTTTACTGGTCTTGAGGGGAAATATGTGAAGATCGCGGACACGGTGCGCAGCTTCAAGGAAATCGTGGAAGGCAAGTACGACGATGTTCCGGAGCAGGCGTTTTACATGGTCGGCACAATCGACGAAGCCCTGGCGAAAGCCGAGAAAATGAAGGCGAGCGCGTAAGGAAATAATGCTGCCTGATGCCATCGACTTGGTGATCGTCACGCCGGAGAAGCAACTGCTCCGCGAGAAGACCGTGGAGGTACAGATGCCTGCAAAGAATGGCTATTTGGGCATTTTGCCCGGGCACGCGCCGCTCATGACGGAATTGGGAATCGGCGAACTCAGCTATCACGATACGAGTGGCAAGGAATCCGAGCATATCGCCATCATTCGCGGATTTGCCGAGGTACTTCCGGACCGCGTCACCATTCTTGCGGAAACCGCCGAGCGCGCGGAAGAGATCGACTTGCAGCGCGCCAAAGAAGCGCTGGCTCGCGCCGAGAAGCGGCTGGCCTCGGACGACCCGAGCATTGATTGGGATCGCGCCAGCATCGCGCTGCAGCGCGCTCTGATCCGCGTCCAGATGGCCACCAAACGGCGAAGTGCACTCGTCTCAGGATCGTGAAGCATCCTCTATTGTCTCTCACGAGACACTGCCTGCGACCTCCCTCCGCCGCCCGCATCTAATTATTAGGAAGCCGAGAAAAAGATGGAACCCATAACCATGTACAGCACTGGCTGGTGCCCGGATTGCCGGCGCGCCAAATCCTTCTTGAAGGAACGCGGGGTCAGTTTTCGCGAAGTGAATATCGAAGAAGATCCGTCCGGGGAAGAGATCGTGTTCAAAGCCAACAACGGCAAACGCACAGTTCCCACGCTGGAAGTTGGCGGCCGCTATTTTGCCTGTAGCCCCTTCGATGCGGAGCAGCTCGCCGAGGAACTCAACATTCCGCTGAATCCCTAATTCAGGGCGACACCGCGGGCCCAAACCCCTGCTAGATGCAGCCCTGCATCGAGCAGCAAAATGTCCGCATCGGCTCCCACCCGCAGCGAACCTTTCTTAAATTCGATCCCGAGCAATGAGGCAGGATTCAGGGTCAGCATTCGCACCGCGTCCGGCAAAGGGATGCCGAGCGCGACAATATTTCGCAGGGCGCGGTCCAGCGTCAGCGTACTGCCCGCCAGCACGCCATCGGCGTTCCGGCACACGCCTCCGCTCACGGTTACCTCTGTTCCACCAAGCATATACTTTCCGTCCGGCATGCCCGTCGCGGAGAGGCCGTCGCTCACCAGGGTAACGTGAGCAACTCCCTTTGCGAGGAGAAGCAGCTTCATGGCGGCTTCTTCGACGTGTATGCCATCGGCAATCAACTCGGCATTGACATCCGGAGAAGTGAGCACGGCGCCGATGACACCGGGATCGCGATGCGTAAACGGACGCATCGCGTTGTAGACGTGTGTGGCGCTGTGCGCCCCGCGGGCTATGGCGGCGCGAGCCTGCTCGTAGGTTGCGTCGGTGTGCCCCATGGAAACGACCAGGCCGGCTTCCCGCGCGGCGTCAATGCACGGCGCGGCCCCGAGCAGTTCAGGCGCAATCGTCAGAATCCGGGCGTTGCCCGCAGCAGCTTTGAGAAAACGGCCGAGCGTTTCCCCCGACGGCAGCTGAATAAACTCGGAGGGATGAACACCGCGGCGCTCTTTGCTAATGAAAGGCCCCTCGAGATGGATTCCCAGGATTTCCGCGTGAGGCTCCTCGGTCTCGTATTGTCGAGTGATGTAGCCGGCGATCCCTTCGACCGCTTGGAGCGTTTGGTCGGTGCTGGCGCTAACAGTCGTGGCGAGTAGAGACGTGGTGCCATATTGCGAAACTTTGCGAGTGATGGATCGAAGCGCTTCACCGGTTCCTTCCATGACATCGTGGCCGCCGGCGCCGTGAATGTGTACGTCTATAAAACCGGGAACCGCGGTCTTATCGGCGGCGCGAATTTCTTGGGCACCCGCGGGCAGGGTCATCCCTGAACGGGGACCAATGGCTTCAATCACATCTTCGCGAATCAGGATTCCCGCGTCGTTAATTTCTGCTGTGGGAGTGAGCGCACGGCCGGCGTGGATGAGAAGAGTTGACATGGCAGCACAATATCGTAACGGAAATACTGCGCGGCAAAAAACAAAACGGGCGCCCCAGTCGGGACGCCCGTCAGAAAAAGTGATGAAGACTTACTTCGCTGCGGCAGCCATGTCAATGCTGGTCAGCTTGAGTGTTTCCCCGTCCACTGTGCCCTTTACGGTCACGTGATGGCCGGCATGCGCCGCTACCTTATCCTGAGCATCTACCACGTAGATCTTCTTGTCAGCGTCGTTCACGAACACGTACTTGGCGCCATGCTCCTTGACGCACTTGGTCGTGCACTCGCCGGCCTTGTCGTTTGCGCCCTTCACTCCGCACTGGCTGTCTGAGATCCAGCCGGTCCATGAGCCGTCGGCCGCCATCGCGAGAGCCCCCGCGAACAGCGTTGCTGCCATTGCCACTGCGAATCGTACTTTCATGATTTCCCCCTCCAGAAATCCACTGCGGTTTGATTCTCTGGGCCGCCACTAGCTTGGCACAGCGACGGTCCGGTGTCCAGACTCTTCCTAAGACTTACCACGGAGGATTCTTATTCCCGGATGAGAGGCAACAAAAAAAAGGGAGGATTCTCTGGAATCCTCCCTTTCTTGTTGTGCACTCAAGGAGTTGAATGGTCGCTTGTGTGAAACTCGCTTACTGTCCGGACGTTGCCGCGCTGGCCGAGGCCGCACCCGCAGCCTTCGGTACGCTCAGGTAGCCCGTGGCAGTCGTCTTGGTGACTTTGTTGACCACCAGTTCGAGAGCGTTGCGGGTTCCGCCGGTGTAGAAAAAGATCGGCTCGTTCACGGAACGATCCTTCTTTTCGAAGCTGTTGTCATCCGCCAGGACATTGATGGTGTAACGGTTTTTCTTGGTGTTGGTGTCCTTCAGTTGGATCTGAATGATTCCAACCTTGGTAGCGCCGCCCTTACGCTGTACGGTGAACTCGTAGTAATCGCGCTGGCCCATGCGGCGAAGCTGATCGATTTCATCGTGGTTCCTCGCGATTAGCGTGCCCATCTCGCTGCGGGCCATCTGAATGCTGTTCTTGGTGGCGTCCAGGTCGGTCTTCACGCCAGTGACGTCGCCGTTCAGCCTGTTCACGTCCTCCGAGTTTGCTTTGGTGGCCAATTCGGCCTTCACGGAAGTCGCCAGGTTGGTCACCTTCTGGTCGACTGCCGTGGTCGCCTTCTTGTTCTGCTTGCGCGCGGCGATGAGCTCGCCCTGCGTGAGATTGAGCTTGTCGGTCACAACCTTCACATCGCTCTCGAGTTGCTGGTTGAGCTCGTCAGCCTTCGCAAGCCTCTGGCTTAGAGCATCGTTGGCTTGCTTAACGCTAGCTTGTGTAGTCTGCTCGACGGTCTTGGCCTGATTCAGTGCGCTCCAGCCTATAGCCAGGCTGAGTAGCGAAACACCGCTCAAAATTCCCACTGCCAATCCGACCCAACGGGGTGTCCCGGTGGTGTGCGCGATGGCTGAATCCTGAAATTCGCTCATAAACTTTCGTTCTCCTTTTGGCTCGTGGCCCTGTGCCAGGAAAAGGAGCATCCGCTTCGCCAAATGATCCTTGAGCGCCATTCGCCTAATAAGTCTTGTAAATTCAATGTATTAGAGTGCGCTGAAAGCGTGTTTCGGATAGGTTTTATAAGTACCAGTACTAGTAAAGATTACGCGATGGGCTCAAAAATCGTATAAATTGCTGCCATTACTGATTAAGAACGTAGTGTGAAAAGTTCGGGAGAATCAAGGAGTCAGAACCACCGGCAAAAATCGGAATAGGATTTTAAGTGCTAATTTGTCAGTGACTTAGGGCGATAAGACTCAGGCGGCACGAGTGGCCGGGTCGGCCCCGGTGACGCGTTCGGAGCTGAAATAGCGATCAAGGGTATTGACGGCTGCGTCCAGAACCAGGTGGCAGTCCGAGCAGGTTTCGAGATGATGCTTGATCTCGACTTCCACGGCCGAAGAAAGCCGCCCTTCTAAGTACCAACAAATCAGATGGATAGTATCCTTACAGCTCATGTTCCTCGTCCCTCAGGTCCCAAAGAGAACCCTGCGCCCAGCCGGTGTAGTGTGCATTTCCTGCGCCAAATCTGGCGTCCCGACTGAAATTATTATGTGCTGATAAATCAAGGGTTTAGATAGCGTTACAAAACTCGGCGGTGAAGCGCATGTCGTAACTTCTGAAAAGATTACACGTGGGGAAGGTTCAAATGTGCAAAATCAGGCGCCAAATTCCCTATCGCTGCGGGGTTACAGTCATCTCACGCAGTGCCTGGATGCGCTTTTCGAGCGGAGGATGGGTGCTGAACAGGGAGGACACGGTCCCACTGCCGAAGAGAGGTTTTACGATGCACAGCGCCGAGGTTGACGGAGAAAGCGAAGTAGTGGGTATTCGCTGGTTGTAAGCCCCCAGTTTTTGGAGCGCACTCATCAAGCCATAGGGCTGGCCCACCATCCTTGCCCCTGTTTCGTCGGCGGAGAACTCTCGCTGGCGCGAAAGACCGAGTTGCAGCAGCAGTGCGCCTAGAGGTGCCAGGAAAAAAAGTAGCAGCCCGAGGATGCCCGCGCCGCCACCTCGTTCGCGATCGTCGCGCTCGCCGCCTCCTAACCACGGGCCCCAGTGCGCAATCCAGGTGATGGCACCCGCAAGCGTCGCCGCGACGGAGCTGATTAAAATGTCGTAATTCCGAACGTGTGAAAGCTCGTGAGCGATCACGCCTTCGAGCTCGTCATCAGTCATGAGCTGCAACAGACCTTCGGTCACGGCCACAGAAGCATGCCTCGGACTTCTGCCCGTTGCAAGAGCGTTCGGGGCGGCTTCCGGAATCACGTACAGCCTCGGGACTGGAAGGTTCGCTTTAGCCGCGAGACGCTCCATCACCGCGTAGAGTCTCGGCAACTGTTCGCGGGAAACCGGCCGCGCGCCACTTGAGAGCAGAGCAATTTTGTCCGAGAAGAAATATGCGAACGCATTCGTGCAAATCGCAATTCCCAGGCCCAGGGTCATCCCATTTCGGCCCCCAAAATACTGGCCCACCAACATGAGGAACAGTGTGAGGACTCCCAGCAGAAAAGTTGTGCGAATGATTCTCATTGTGCCCCTCGTCCTTTGATACGTCCGGACAACTCGAAATCTTATCTCTTTCGAGGAAACGCGAAGTTTCCTGAGCTCGCTACGCTTCCATCCATTAGATTAGATACCCGCGGCCGCTGCAGGTTGTTTCGCCGGTGCGCGTTCAAATCGCATGGCGTCTTTCTGCCCATCTCGGTCCACGCGCACGTGGTCGCCTGGCAGCACCTTACCTTCCAAGATCTGCAACGCGAGCGGATCCTGAATGAGCCGCTGAATGGTTCTGCGCAACGGCCGCGCACCATACGCGGGATCGTAGCCTTCGCGCAGCAACAGTTCCTTTGCCGCCGGCGTAAGTTCCAGGGTAATCTGTCGCTCCTCGAGCAACTTTTCCACGCCCTTTAAGAGCAAGCTAACGATACGCTCCAAGTGCTCTTTGCCGAGCGGGTTGAAGATCACGATCTCGTCGATTCGGTTGATGAACTCCGGCCGGAACGAGGCACGTAATGCCTCCATAGCTTCCTTTCGCGCCCGCTCCGGATCTTTGTTAGACAATTCAAAGATCGCCGTCGACCCAACGTTGCTGGTCATCACCAGCACGGTGTTTCGGAAGTCCACGGTTCGACCTTTGCCGTCGGTGAGGCGTCCGTCCTCAAGAATCTGCAAAAGCACGTTGAACACATCGGGATGGGCCTTCTCAATTTCGTCAAACAATACGACGGAATACGGATGACGCCTCACCTGCTCGGTGAGCTGTCCACCCTCTTCGTACCCAACATAGCCAGGGGGCGCGCCAATGAGCCGCGACACGCTGTGCTTCTCCATGTACTCGCTCATGTCGATGCGGATCATCAATTTTTCGTCGTCGAAGAGAAACTCCGCCAGTGCCCGCGCCAGTTCCGTTTTTCCAACGCCGGTGGGCCCAAGGAAAATGAACGAACCTATCGGCCGCTTGGTATCGGAAAGACCGGCACGGCTGCGCCGTACGGCGTTCGACACGCGGGCCAGCGCGTCGTCCTGGCCTACAACCCGCAGCCGCAGCCGCTCTTCCATGTGCACGAGCTTCTGCGCTTCTCCTTCGAGCAAACGGCCGGTGGGAATGCCGGTCCACTTGCTCACCAGCTTCGCGATGTCTTCCTCGTCGACTTCTTCCTTCAGCATCGGTGCATCTTTCTGCACCGCAGAGAATCGTTCCTGCGCCTGCTTCAGGTCGCGTTCCGCCGCCGCAATCTTGCCGTAGCGGATTTCCGCCACTTTTGCTAGTTCGCCGGCGCGTTCGTATTTCTGTTCTTGTGCCTTGAGCAGTTCAATCTGTTCCTTTAGTTTGCGGATTTTTCCAATGGCCTCCTTCTCCGCTTGCCAGCGCGCTTTGCGCCCGCTGGAATCTTCTTTCAGGACCGCAAGTTCCTTCTCGATCTGCTTGCGCCGCTCTTTTGAGTGCGCGTCGCTTTCTTTCAACAGCGCCTGGCGCTCGATTTCCAACTGCATGATGCGCCGCTCGATCTCGTCAATCTCCACCGGCAGGGAATCGATCTGCATCCGCAGGCTGGCTGCCGCTTCATCGATCAAGTCGATGGCCTTATCCGGAAGGAAGCGGTCCGAAATGTAACGATTGGAAAGAGTAGCCGCCGCAAGAATCGCTGCATCCTTGATGCGCACGCCGTGGTGCACTTCGTAGCGTTCCTTCAATCCGCGCAGAATCGCGATGGTGTCTTCGACCGTCGGTTCGCTGACGAGTACTGGCTGGAACCGGCGCTCCAGCGCGGGATCCTTCTCGATGTGTTTTTTGTATTCGTTCAGCGTCGTGGCGCCAATCGCGCGCAACTCGCCACGCGCCAGCGCCGGCTTGAGCATGTTGGAAGCGTCCATAGCGCCTTCCGCGGCGCCCGCTCCCACCAGAGTGTGCAGCTCATCGATGAACAGAATGATCTGACCTTCGGCTTCGGTGATTTCTTTCAAGACCGCTTTCAGACGATCTTCAAATTCTCCGCGGAATTTCGCACCCGCTACCAGCGCCGCCAGGTCCAGAGCTACAATGCGCTTGGTCTTTAATACGTCCGGCACGTCGCCGGAAACAATGCGTTGCGCCAAACCTTCCACAATCGCGGTTTTCCCGACGCCAGGCTCGCCGATCAGCACCGGGTTGTTTTTCGTGCGGCGCGCCAGAATCTGCATCACCCGGCGAATCTCTTCGTCGCGCCCGATGACCGGATCAAGCTTTGACTTACGCGCCAGTTCCGTCAGATCGCGGGCATATTTTTCCAGCGAAGCGTAGGTAGCCTCGGGATTCTGCGAAGTCACGCGTTGCGTTCCGCGCACTCCGGTCAAAGCCTGAAGAATGGCTTCGTGGGAAGCACCCTGGCGTTTTAACAATTGACCCGCGGCGTCGCGGTCTTGCGAGGCGATTGCCAGAAACAGGTGCTCCGTCGAAACGTATTCGTCTTTGAAGCTGTCTGCTTCCTTGAACGCGCGCTCCAGCACTTCGTTCAGCGACCGCCCCATGTGCTGCTGGGCAAATCCCTGCACCTTTGGCAAGCGGCCAATCTCTCTCTCAATTTCCTGCGACAGTGTTTCGCTGCGGACTCCCAGGCGCGCGAGCAGCGGCGGCACCACGCCGTCGGCCTGCGCCACAAGCGCTGCAAGCAAATGGATAGGCTCGACCTGCTGGTTTTCGTGGCGCGCGGCAACTTCCTGTGCATTCTGCACGGCCTCTTGCGCTTTGACGGTCATTTTTTCGAATCGCAACATACGGACCTCGTTTTTTGCCAGTACTCCAGTAAAAGGGGCTGGCCCCTTGGCCAGCCCCTAATTTACTGCTCAACTGCGACCCGCTGCTAGAATTACCTGCCCGCAGCGGCCGCGGCCATCGCCGGCGTTCCAACGTTGACCTTGATCTGCTTTGGCTTGGCTTCTTCTTTCTTCGGGATGCTCAGCGTGAGCACGCCGTTCTGATAGTCGGCCTTGATCGCTTCCGAATTCACGGTGTTCGCCAGCGTGAAGCTGCGGGCGAAGGAGCCATACGAGCGCTCCACACGCAGGTAGTTCTCCTCATTCACATTCTTCTCGAACTTGCGCTCGCCGCGAATGGTCAGAATGTTGTTCTCCACGCGGATGTCCAGATCCTGGGGATCGACTTCCGGCAGATCGGCCTTCACCACCAATTCATGCTCGGTCTCGTAGATGTCAACCGAGGGGGCCCAGGCAGTGAGGCTGGATTCCTCGCCCGTTCGCTCAAGGACATCATTGAACAACCGATTCATTTGATCCTGCAGGGTAGTAGCCCCGCGAAAAGGTTCCCATCGAGTAAGTGTTCTCATTTTGCATGCACCTCCAAAAGTGATTGCACCGAAATAATAAAATATGAGTGCGTTGATGTCAAGTACAAAATTTCAATTCTCTAGGATGTATTTAAGTCTTTATATTTTAATAGTTTGCAACCAATTGCACTTGACAGGACGCTCCCTCCTGCCCAGTCAAGCGCTGACCAAAGTCTCTCTATTGAGCGGCAATTAGTTTGTTTTGTTTGCCTTACACGCGTTGCTGTTAGACTGCCATTTCCAATGCGCTTGGACGAACTCGACTACTATCTCCCTCGACAGCAAATCGCGCAGCGCCCCCTGGACCGCCGCGAAGCTTCGCGGCTCCTCTTACTGGAGCGGTCCTCAGGAGTTTTCGAGGACCGGACCTTCGAAGAATTCCCCAGTCTCCTCCGAGGGGACGAACTCCTGGTCTTCAACAACGCTCGCGTAATTCCTGCCCGCCTGTTCGGGAAGCGCGTTGGCGTGCATTCGCAGCCGCCAACGCGCGCGACAAGGTCTGAGCATCTGACCGGCAAAGCCGAAATCTTTCTGACTCGCGAGCTCGATTCTGAAACTTGGGAAGCTCTCGTCCGGCCCGGCCGCAAGATGCAAGTGGGGGAGCGAGTTGTTTTTGGCGATGGGGAACTGGAAGCTGAGGTGGTCTCACGCGGTCAGCTTGGATTGCGCACACTCCGTTTCATTTCTCATGACCAGAGCAACATCAAGCGGCATTTCGAGCGGCTTGGTCATGTTCCTCTCCCTCCATATATCGAGCGCGCCGATGAAACTTCCGACCGCGAGCGCTATCAGACCATTTTCGCGAAGCGTCCCGGTGCGATTGCAGCTCCCACCGCCGGTCTACACTTTTCGACTGAAATTCTGGAGAAAATTCGCGCGCGGGGAGTGGAGGTCTGCGAACTTACTTTGCATGTTGGCCTCGGCACGTTTCAGCCGATCCATAGCGAAACGCTCGAAGGGCACCTGATGCATGCCGAGGGCTATGAAATTCCAGAAGAAACCACCGATTGTCTTCAGGCGGCGTGTGCCGCGCGTCGCCCGATTCTAGCCATCGGCACAACCGTTGTTCGGGCGCTGGAAGACGCCGCCCAGCGCGCGGCCGACTCGGGCTCGGCGAACGTGGTGCTTTCTGGCAAAGCCGAAGCGCGCTTGTTTATTACTCCTGGATTCCGATTCCGTGCCGTCGATGGTTTGCTTACAAACTTTCATCTCCCACGTTCCACGCTACTTGCACTGGTATGTGCCTTCGCCGGCCGTGAGAACGTCCTGGCGGCCTACAAACACGCCGTCGAAGCAGCCTACCGCTTTTATAGTTATGGAGATTGCATGCTGGTTCGTTAGTGTGTGGAAAGGGGAGATTTTGCGCAAGCCTGGCGCAAGGAATTGGAATAACCCGCTTGCCGCGGGCACAGCATCTTGCCGCTTCAAAAGTTGCTCAGCCACAATAACAAGCAGAGAGGCCGCACCGGAGTGCAGCCCCTCTCTCGTCCAAGAAAAGGAGTCACAGAGTCTCCTCGCTTACTCGCTGAACACGAAAACACGAGTCTGACCGGCAAAACGGACTTCCTTAACCTGCCCATTTTCGCCGAGCAGCACGGAGTCGTAGACAGCTTTGGCGCTGCGGTCTTCCCACCGTCCTTCAGATTCGGCAACCACCTGCTTGCCTTTCTGAACGGTGGCTTTGTTTCCTTCGATCTCCAAACGGTATTCACCGGCCTTCAATTCAGACTTGCCGAGTTTCGCGGCTTGGGCAAAGTTGATGGTCTTGGCGAAAGGTTTTGCAAATGCCGGTACTGCCAGTGCGACGGCGGCCAGCAAAGCCAGGGTGCGGACAAGCGAGTTCGTTTTCATGCGTGTCAATTTCCTTTCAAATTGGATCGAGTCAGCCGCGATGCGGACTGTGATTGGCCAGAGGGAGTTGACACGCCTGTGGCGGACGAGTAATCTCGCCCGTGAAGACACCTACTCTTCCTGGACTAACGGCCGGAAAGACTGCGTGTCATGACCCCGCGGCTGCCACCGCGGGGTTTTTCTGATTCTCGCCAAGAACAGCCGTGTAATCAGCTGCACTCGTATAGACGAATCACTGGGTGCGAATGTTTCGTCATCTGGCTGTAAAATTTTGTCTCTCATCGGAACGATCACGCCCAGCGGCCCCCTCGTTTGTAGCTGTTCGTGAATTCACTCTCTCTTCCGCCTCAACTGTTTCTAAAGAAATGCCCAGTGACGCCAAACGTTTCTCGATTTCTTACGTCGCATCGCCCGGCGATTCGTTGTCGATACCGCCGTGCATTGGCTCACTAGTTCCTTTATACTCAGGGTCACTTTTCGGACGTTAAAAATGCGGATTCTGGTTCTCAGCGATTTGCACTCCAATGCTACTGCGCTCGACGCCGTCCTTGATGCCGCCAAGGACCGCTGGGATCACTCCGTTTGTCTGGGCGATGTGGTCGGCTATGGTCCCGATCCCAACGAAGTCACGATCCGCCTGCGCGAGATGGGCTCGCAGACCATTCGTGGGAATCATGACAAGGCAGTCACCGGCTTGATGCCTACGGAAGACTTCAATCCCGTCGCGAAAGCTGCCGTGGACTGGACGCGTGCGCAACTGAAGCCCGAGCACCTCGCGTGGCTATCGGCATTGCCTCATGGCCCTCTTGCGACGGATGGCATCGTGCTCGTCCATGGCGCGCTTCAGGATGAAGACGAGTACGTGTTCACTCCTGCACAGGCCCTCGACGGCCTCCTGGACTCCACTGCGGAAGTGACTTTTTTCGGGCACACTCATCACCAGGGCGGTTTTTCCTATCAGGACTCACAGCTCGAGGTTCTCCAGATTCGCCCGCGCCCCGGCGAATCCTTTGCCGCGTTACGCATCGAGCCGCCCCGCCGCTATCTCCTGAATCCTGGCTCAATCGGACAACCGCGTGACGGTGATCCGCGGGCGGCTTTTGCCATCGCCGACTTGGAGCACCAGGTCATTGAATTCTGGCGCGTGCCTTACGATATTTCCGTCGTTCAGGAGCGCATGCGCGCCGCCCATCTTCCGGAGCCGCTGGTCCAGCGGCTCGCCGTGGGTCGCTGAGCCCTGGAATTACTGACTGCTCAGCAAATTCCAGAAAAGATAGTTCTACAGCTATATATCTCATTTATAATCGACTTGTGGAATTCGCCGCAGAGTTGCAGGCCAGCCTCAAGGAGTTTACCGCCTCGGGAATCGTGGAGGTCCGCGAGAACGGCGGCAGAATCGCGCCTTTTTCAGGCATGTTCTGGGAAGTCCGCGGTGACGGCGAAAAGCCGCTGCTTCATCTCTGGTCGGAGCACTTTAACCTCACGCGCCGAGTCCTGGCCATCACCGATCATTCCGAGCACCGGCTGGCGTTGGCCGTCGAGCGCTTCGGCCGCACAAAACCGGATCGGCTGGAGTTTCTTCGCAGGGAGTTTGAGCGCAGCGCCCGAGAACTTTCCCGAGAGGAATTTCGCGACCGACTGACTCATCTTCTCGCAGAGCAATTTCCGGATGAGACGATCGAGTCGCTTGCGGTCTCTCCTGATCTCGAGCACTCCCTCTCCGGCAATTACGCCCGGGGAATGCTCCTTCGCGGTTCCGCACGCGTCGCGGTGCTGGCCGTGCCCAGGGGAGAATCATCGGACACGGCGGACAACAGCCTCACCTTTGCCTTACTTTGGCTGAGGCGGGCACGCGAGTCGAGTCGGCGGGGAGCGATCTGTGGCCTTCGCATCATTCTTCCCAAGAATGCCTGCGGCACCGTTGCGCACCGTCTCGCCGCACTTGACCCCCAACTCGTCGTTGAACTCTACGAGCACGACCCAGCCCTGAACATCCTCGAGAAGATTGATCCACGCCGCGCGGGCAACCTGGATACCTGGCTCGTCCCACATCGGGAATCGGAGGCGCTTCTCAATCAGGCCTGGCCCGCGCTGGATGCCATCATTTCCATCGCGCCGCAAGCTGTAACCGTGCATCCGGCGGCGCAGTCCCGCGAAGTGTAGCTGCGTTTTCGCGGGTTGCCCTTCGTGCGCTGGGATGACGGCCGCGTATTTTTTGGAATCAACGATGCCCGTGAGGAACTCACTCCTGCTTCGCGCCCCGCTCTGAAGCGGCTTCTGCATGATCTGGAAGTTTACCGCCACTCGCTGGCCAGCGATGCGCGCCATTCGCTTTATCGCGTTCAGCCGGAGCGCTGGCTCGACTCCATCGTGCGCGAGGACGTTACGCGCATTGACGCCATGTTCGATCAGCGTTTCGTTTACGCTCAGGTTCTTGCCAATGCTGGGGGGCAACACGGCATTTTAGATCTCCTGACCGTGACGCGTTCGGGACGCCTGGCGATCATTGAGCTGAAAGCCAGCGAGCACATTCATCTCCCGCTGCAGGCTGCGGATTACTGGTTGAGCGTTCGCCGGCAGCTGCAGAGCGGAGAGATCGCCCGTTACGGCTATTTTCCAGGCGTTGTTTTGCAGCAGGCATCGCCGCTCGTGTACCTCGTGGCGCCCGCGCTCCGATTCCATCCGACGACGGACGATCTCTTGAAATATCTATCTCCCGAACTCGTGATGGTGCGCGTGGGCCTCGCCGAAAGCTGGCGCGGCGGCCTGCGCGTGGTGATGCGCCAGTAGCTGCGAGCGGTGGATTGATCGCAGCGGCTGGTTGCCTTGTTTCCCACATCCACTTTCTTAAGCCCCTAAGTTTTCTGCACACGATCTTTGCCCCATGGGTACAATATGTCCCCCGGCGGATCGGATACGAACTGTGCAGCCTACAAATTTTTCAGTCACCATTCGTCAAGCAGGCCCGATTTCTATCGTTGATGTATCGGGGCGCCTGACATCCTTCGAAAGCGGCGCCTTGCGCGATTCCATTTCGCGCCTGTTAAAGCAGCACCGAACAAATATTGTTCTGAATTTAAGCGATCTGCAATACCTGGACAGTTCTGGGATCGGCGAGCTCGCAAGAATTTACGTCTCGGTCGTCAAAGCGAGTGGGCAGATGAAAGTGGTCGGATTGGCTCCGAAAGTGGAAGAGATTCTGAAGATTACACAGCTTTATCAGGTCTTCCCAGAATTCCCGAGCGAAGAGGCAGCCCTGGAAAGCTTTTCAGAGTCCGGCCGCAAAGAAACCATCTAAAATCGCTATCTCTGAAAAATTGCCCGTAAAAGGAGAGAAGCGGTTAGGGGCATTGCCCTAACCGCCTCCCGGGGTGTGTCCTCGAAGTGGTATTACTGTGTTAGATGGCCGCCAGCAAAAAAGGTTTCCTGTTAGTCTAACTTTTTTTAAAAAATCGATTTAGCGGCGTAAATATCAGTAAAACAAATACTTACGCCACCGTTCGTCGCGGTGTCCGATCAGGCGCATCAGCTGCCGGGAGGTGTGCAGCGTGAACGGCCGGGGTTTCCGCGCCAGTTTCAGCCCGGCTTCTTCCGGCGTCCGGTCGCCCTTGCTGTTGTTGCAGCGGTAGCAGCAGGCCACCAGATTCTCCCAAGAAGATCGCCCGCCCCGGGAACGAGGCACCACATGATCCAGCGTCAATTCCGAACTGGGAAAAACGCGCCCGCAAAACTGGCAGGTATTTCGGTCCCGCAACAGAATATTTTTGCGGGATAGTGCCCGGCTCTGCTGCGGAATATGGCGGTAGGCCAGCAGGCGGATCACCGAGGGCACTTTATGAGCATTTGCTGCGGAATGTAGTTCCGCGTTGTGCACCTCTTCGGCTTGCGCTACCCCTTTCAACAGCAGCACCATCGCCCGCCGCACCGCGGTAACATTGATCGGTTCGTAGGTGGCGTTGAGCACCAGCACCGGCTCCTGCATCAAGGAAGCGCGACGCGGTACCGCCGGATTGTGGAATCTACTGTCCGCGGGAGAATCGTTGGAAGGCACAACTGAACTGGCTGCCTCGGAAGCAGCAAATCGCCGGGAATGCACACCCTCTTTGCGCACTGCGCTCATCGCGCGTACCTCGGTTCAACCTTTAAGGCTGACCTTTCGCCGGTTCACAATGGCAAGGGCAATGTCCGCCC
>WNFA01000687.1_pt1 | contig 26899 bp, 28 predicted proteins | sample 5400481 | NCBI WGS metagenome assembly WNFA01 (sample SAMN13153340, study PRJNA577476) | soil metagenome | isolation source: 120 cm saprolite under Douglas fir tree site 2 hole 1 replicate 2 | place: USA:California | collected 2015-04-18 | reverse complement strand
GAGGCAGTGGTGCTCCTGCACGAATGAGCAACGTCTTGAGCGATACGAAGAGAGAGCAAGTCCTCGCACTGGGCCAGCTGGGCTGGTCCTTGCGCGAAATTGAGAGGAAAACCGGGGTTCGACGAGAGACGATCTCGGGCTACCTCGCCGCGGCGGAGATCGCCATTCGGCCAGAGCGTGGCCGCAAGCTGCCGCCTCCAAATCCGGCCAGTTCGGAGATCACCGACTCCAGAGAGTCAAATCCGGCCAGTTCGGGGATCACCGACTCCAATCGATTGAAGGATTCGTCTCGGAGCATCTGTGCCCCATACCAGGACTTCATCGAAGAGCGGCTGACGCTGGGGCGGAATGCCATGGCCGTTTACCAGGACCTGGTGGACAGATTCGAGTTTCGCGGCCGCTACCATTGCGTTCGACGCTTCATCCGGACGTTGGAGGGCTCCTCACAAGTTGAGGCGAGGGCGGTGATCCAAACAGCGCCGGGCGAGGAAGGACAAGTCGACTACGGGGAAGGGCCGTGGGTCCGCCACCCGCAAACCGGGAAGTACCGCCGCCCGCGGCTGTTCGTCTTCACTCTGGGCTACAGCCGCAAATCGGTTCGCCTTCTCAGCTGGACGTCGAGCTCCAAGGGGTGGGCGGAGCTTCATGAGAGGGCCTTCAGGCGATTGGGAGGTGCTCCGCGCGTGATCGTGCATGACAACTTGCGCGAGGGAGTGTTGAAGCCAGACATATATGACCCCACACTCAATCCACTGTATCGAGATGTTTTGAAACATTACGGAGTGATTGCTCTACCCTGCCGGGTGAGGGATCCGGATCGCAAAGGAAAAGTGGAAGCAGGCGTCGGCCATGCGCAAAAGACACCGCTCAAAGGATTGAAGTTCGAAACACTCGAAGGGGGACAAACCTACCTGGATGGGTGGGAAGAAAGGTGGGCCGACACCCGGATTCACGGCACCACCAAAAGACAAGTCAAAGCAATGTTCGAGGAGGAGCGGCCTTACTTGTTGCCGCTCCCCATCGAGCCGTTTCGCTACTACCAGTTTGGAGAGCGGGTGGTCCACTTGGACGGCCACCTCGAGGTGGAAAAGGCCTACTACTCGGTCCCTCCCGGACACATCGGAAGACGACTGTCGGTCCAATGGAACGAGTTGTATCTGAGAATTCTCGACCCCAGCACCGGGCAGCTTCTTCGAGAGCACGTCAAACAAACCCCAGGACATCGCCGGACGCTACGAGCAGATTTGCCCTCCCGAGTGCCCCTGAGCACCCAGCAGCTGCTCTTACGAGCTGGGCGAGCGGGTCCACACATCGGCGCACTGAGCGCAGAAATCCATTCGCGGGAGAGCGAGGCTGGAATTCGCCGAATCCTGGGCATCCTCTCGCTCAGCAAAAAGCACGGACCGGTGGTAGTGGACAACGCCTGTCAGCTGGCCCTCGAGGCCGGAGCCCCCAGCTACCGGTTTGTGCGCCGTTACCTCGAAAGACATCCAGCAGTACCCCTCGGACTGAAACAAGTGGACCCATTGATTCGAGAGCTGACTCACTACCGAGACTTCATTCAACAACTCACCCAAGCAGGAGAAAAACCATGAATGTCGTCGAATTAAAACGTGCCCTGACTACGTTGAGAGTGGGAGGAATGGCGGAGTCGCTCGAATCGCGTCTCTTCCAAGCGCAATCAGAGAAGCTCGCTCCGATCGATTTTCTTTCTGCTCTCGTCGCTGATGAGTTGAGCCGTAGGTCTGACCGCTTCATTGCTCGAAGACTGAAACAGGCGCAGTTTCGGGATGCCGAAAAGACATTTGACAATTTCGATTTTGATTTCAACAAAAAAATGAATCGCCAACTCGTCCATGAGCTCGCCACGGCGAAATTCATCGACAAAAAGGAAGACGCCCTCTTTCTGGGGCCGCCGGGCTCTGGAAAGAGTCACGTCGCTCAGGCCGTCGGAAGGGCGGCCATCCAACAGCAAGGCCATCGAGTCCTCTACCGCGAGGCCCATCACCTGCTGGAGGAACTTGCCGAGGCGCAGCTGGATGGCCGCAGAAGACTGCATCTTAAGTTGCTGGCGGAAGTCCCGCTGCTAATCATCGATGACCTCGGAATGCGCAAGCTTCCCAGCACCGCAGCGGAGGATCTCCTCGAGCTGGTGATGCGCCGCTATGAGCGGGCCAGCACGCTCTTCACCTCCAATCGGCCGGTCGAAGACTGGGGCAAACTTCTAGGCGACAACGCCGCCGTCGCAGCGATGCTGGATCGCTTGCTCCACCATGCTCACGTCATTCAATTTGGGCCCAGAAGTTGGCGAACCAAAACGACGGACTTGAAAAGAAACGAGCTAACTGCCTAATGAACCAGTCGTCTCAGCGCTCTAACTGGCCGGGTTTGACGAGATCACAACTGGCCGCTTTTGACGTGATCATTGAGGCCTATAGGGGATTTCCCTTAAAGGGTCCCTTAAGGGAACCAACCGCGATCGGCGCCCGTGGTGCCCTTTCAAGTTCCCTCGCACTCTGCGCTTTCGACCATTGAAGCACCGGATCAAACCCTCGGGTCAAGCGACCACAGGGTTTTCCACGCATGGACCGTTTCACCTCAACAAGGGTGGAGTTCGCCTCGCGATCGTCAACGGCCCCGCTGAAGACCCTCAAACGGTTGTGGCCGCCCATCGAGGTCTAAACTGTGTTTTCCCTAAGGAACTGGAGTGGTGATGGACTTGGCCCAACGGCCAATCGGCGGTCGCAGGGCCCTTCGAGTTCCCCGTCTCAAAGCCAATTGGCTGCTTTTCGCGAGGATTAGGACTGGGCCCCGTATGCAGTGGCTGGTCCGGTCAAGCAGTAATGACGTCCGAGTAACGAAGTGTCTCAATCGAGTATGGTCGAGGCGCATAGGTTGAAATCCGTTGACTCTTCCGTTCAGTCAGGAGTTATCGGAGTTTGACGCAATGCTCTTTTCGAAAGAAAGGCCATACCTCCCATGGGCCGATACTGTTGGTCTTTTGAGTCCACTCTTCACTTCTTCTGTCGGCTATCTTGCGTAAGCCAATCAACCTAAGAAAGGCTTGCGAGAGACTTCTTAAAACAAGGGGCGGCCATTCGTATTCGAGATCGGAATTAAGAAAAGCAATGCACCTCTCAAACAGAGCCCTCGCTGGAGGATCGAGTTCATGCTTGCCACTAAGCGTATGCGTGTAACGGTCATCCCAGAAGCCCCACAGTGCGTCGTAAATGGCTGCGATCGCCGGGTCATCCCTCTCCCGGATTGGGTAGTTATTAACCAAATCATCGTTAGTAATTTCACAGGCTAGATACCGCCTAACCAAGCTACTAGAGAGATCGCGTTTTTTTCGGTTAACCATGTGGCTCCCCTAACTGGTTCGCAACTCCGATCAATAGCCCCAGGAGGATGGCCTCCTCGATCCCCTTGACGTCCACTACGCTGAGCAGCTTTCGTCGCCTCCATCGCCAGTCGTCTCCCATCTCACCACTCACCCGTAGCTCCCCCGCCCCCGGACCTGCCTCCTCCGTCGCCGGCCATTTGTTTGTCGATACAAGCTCCGATCATCGAAGCGTCAATGACAGCCATCCCACCCGCGACCCAAGGAGCGGAGCGACCGATCGCGCCAAACAGGCGAGAAGTGCCCATCACGGGCACGGGCAACCTAGGCCCAGCCGTGCCGAAGACCTTCCATTCTATCGCGCTGCTCAGGCTCATCACGTCGCTAGCGCCTGCGAAGCCAGTCGGGAGACCAAGCGCCGCCTTCGAAACCGGCGCCCCGAGGGCAGCGACTCCAGCGGTGGCGGCGGTGAATCCAAAATGTTCCGCCAAGCACGAGGCGAGTGCCTTCCCAAATGATTTTCCGCCAGCTGAGGCCCTGTCGACAGATGGCTTACCCCCACCGCCCCCCCCAGTTAACCCATCGCCCCCGTTAGAGTTCGAAGGATTAGCGTCCAGAGCAGGGCCGCCACCGCCGCCAACTACCGGGACACTATCCCAATACCAGTTGTCGTAAGCGGGCGTCCTCTTACCATTTTCATCGATGTAGGTCCCTACGACGTGCTGCGACCTTACCCCCGAATCTCCTCCGCCGCTACCTCCACCGCCGCGATCGATATTCAACGCTTCTACGTAGCTGCCGCGGCCGCAATTCCGTCCCTGGAAGCCGCAGAGACTCTCGTGTGGGTTATACGGCCAGGTCACAGTGAGACTCGACGGCTCATCAGTCAGGCCAGTTGGGTCAATTCTATTGACTGGGTCATTCTCTCCATAGCTATACAGATTGAAGCCCTGCGAATTCGGGTCTGGCTGCGTGAAGCGGCCTTGCGGAGACTCATAAGTGCGATTTACCGCATAGTCCAAGCCGGTGATAGCGCTTCGGTCGTAGCTCGTAAACCTTCGGTTTGTCGAGCCGGTTGACTCCGCGCCTAGAACAGTTCCGAACGGCAGCGTCACCTGCTCCTGAACATCGGAGCTTGCAGAGTGAGACATGAGCCGAGTTCCGAGCCGGTCTGGGTGGTCGAATTCTACCAACTCACCGCCCAGCCCATCCGGCGTCAAAGTAGCGAGCAGACGAGTGCCCAAGTAAACGTAGCCCTTGCTCCACGAGAAACTACTGCTGTTCGGCTGGCTGTATTCGGCAACGACCGTGTTTCCATTCCAGACATAGTACTTGAACAGAGAGGTGCTTGCGTTCTTGCTCAGAAGTCGGTGGCGATCCGCACCGTATCCAAAGCTCTCGAGAGGCTGCGGTGTAAGGCTGTGGCAATTGTTGCTCACAAGGACCAACCGTCCGGCAGCGTCATATTGGTAACCCAACCAGGTGGTCGCATCTTTCTGGCCGCAAACCACGTTGCCATCCGCGTCATAGCTGTCAGTGGTGACGTGATTGGAGGCGCTGTCATAGCTCAGCGCTGGCAGGCCATCCACCGGAATCGGTGTGCCGTCTTCCGTGGTACCATTGGCCGTCACTGAAGTGCGGTTGCCAAACTGGTCAAAGCCATATAACTCGGTCCACCGTGGATTCGCGAAGTCTCCCCCCGTGGCCTGGATAAGCCTTCCCAGGCCATCGTAAGTGTAGGCGCGGTTTCGCTGACCATCCCGGCCGTTTGTCATCTTCGACAGCTGCCCGGTCGCGCCGGTAAAGCCTGGCTTGGAGTAGTCGTAGTTCAATTGAAGCAAGGGGGTGCCGCCACTCTGCACGGCCTGCGTGCTTAGGAGTCCCGTCACGAGCTCGTACGTATAGGTTTCCGTCAACGAGCCACTTGAGCCGATATTGAGTGAGCTCGGCTGACCCGCAGCGGTGTACGTCACGTTCGACGCGAACGCCGTGCCGGCTACTTGAAGACCGCTCACGCGACTGGCCGCGTCGAACGACTTGGTAATGATTTTCCGCGGGTCCTGCGGCAACCCGTATTGCGCGGGGTACTTCGTTTGACCCAGTCGATTTAAGGAATCAGGAGTGTACTCGACAACTTGGTCGAACCCCGTGAGGCCGTTGATGCTTTGTGTCTTCGTCTGAAGTCTGCCGAAATTGTCATACCCATAGGAAATGGAGCCGCCGAGGAAATCGCCAGTAGGCCCGAACAACACCTGGCTCACTTGAGTCCCATCTGTATTAGCATCCTGCCGATATTGGTAGGTGATGTCGCCCGTTGGCACCACCGGATTGCCCGTATCGCCGAAGTTGGACGTTGAGTCGTAATGCACGGAAAGAAGGCGGTTGAGTGGGTCAGTGCCATAGTTGTATTGGGCAATAACCCCTCGCGCGTCCGTATGAGACAGGAGGTTTGAGCGTTCGCCCCATGTAAACACGTCGCTCCACGAGCCATTGCCGACGTACGTCCCTGAGTCATCGAGGGTGGCTTTCTTCTCGGGAAGCTTTTGGCGAAGCAGCCGACCGAGGCTGTCGTACCGCAAGCGGCGGTGCTGTTGCTGTGCTTGGGGAAGGTTTGTCGCTTGGTCAATGTCTGTCACCAAGTCCAGCCCATTGAAGGTGTAATCGGTCAGGACAATGCTGCCGCCATCCACCCTACCCGTTTGCGGATCGGGCTCGGCCACTTGCCTCAAGCGTCCGAGAATGTCGGTGGCGCTCCACCTACTGCGCCCCCAGGTATCCTGAATTCTCACGGCGTGGCCGCCGTCCCAGGCTCCTGGAGGTCGCGGAGACTCATTGTAGAAGTATTGGGTTGTACCCCCGTCAGAGTCCGTGACCGCGGTCACCTGGCTTAGGCTATCGTATGAGTACGAATTCCACCTCTCGTCCGATTGGTTTCGAAACGGGAGCGACTGCTGGGCGCGCCTCCCCATGTTGTCGTATTTCATTTCCATCACGTCCCAGGCGTTGCCCGGGGCGGAGGTTTCCCGGCGGCGCAACTGGCCAAGCCCGGTGAATCGCTTGGTGATTTGAAGCGCCTGACCCGCGTCTGCGGTATCTGTGGTGGTGACGGCGAGGTTTGAATCGTCGTAAGCGAACGCATGCGTTCCACCCGCGGGAAGCGTTACTTGTTGAAGCCGAAGGCTGCCGCTGAAATAGCTGAAGCGAGTAGTGGCGTTGTTGGCATCCGTGGTGGACACCACTAGGCCCGCACCTAAGTCATAGCCAGCGTCAATCGTTACGCTTGGAGGGTTCGGATCGGCAGCCCCCCGACGTATGGCATCTGGGTAGGCGCAATGCGTGTTCGAATCGTTGTAGAAGGACTTAACCTGATCGCAGCACGTCGCGGTTGTCACCAGGTTTCCATTTTTGTCGTACGTCCGGTTTTCGCTTATTCCGCCGTCAAGACTCGGGTCCGTCTGGGTATACCGAGTAATTTGTGTCACGTTGCCCTGTTTGTTATTGCCATAGACTGTGTCTAAGTCCTCATAACTCGTCGTCGTAACGCATCTATCCGGGGCATAAGACACGGTGTCAAAGGCGTAATCCGTTTCGGATAAACGGTGGGCCAGCGCACTCGTATCAAACACCTCGACCTTGCTGGTCAAATTCAGAAGGTGTCGAGCGGCGTAAGGCCCACGTTGATCGGGATGAGCATCAGTGGGCCAGTCGTTGACGTATGTGAATTTAATGAAGCGTAGACTGGTGAGACCTCCCAGCGCGTCAACCTGTTGATAATCGATAGAGAGTGGTTGGCCGAAGAAGGAATTCGCGGCTCCTCCAAAGTCGACTCTTAGTTTTTCTCCCGATCTCAGGTCAGTGGTGATGACGTTGCTTCGGACTGGCGATGCGGGAACACTATCTTGAAGAATCGCGGACTGATTCCAGTTAGTCTCGACTCTGCGAAGCAGCGTCGTCCCGTCCGTGTCATAGAGACGCTCTTCCTTAAGCAGACCGTTATCCCAAGTAGGACGGTTATAGAAGTCCTGCGCCACTTTGGTGCCATCTGGATTGGTAACGGTAACCGTTAGAGGATCGACTCCCCACCCCGACCTGGCGTACGTTATAAACGTGCCGTCTCTCGATAAGTCTCCCAATCCCTTATCCCACTGGAGGTACTGCGTATCAAAGGTGGGCGCGTCCCACAGAGATGCTGGATTAATCGGGTAAGTATAGGCTCGCCGGAAGGTCATTCGGCCCTCTCCAATCGTGCCCATCTGGTCGTCACATCCTTGTGGACACGAGGGTGTGAACGTCATGTTGCGCTGCTCCTCTATTGTCGTCAGCATGCCGTAGCTGGAATAGTAGCCTGCAAGCATGTAACCCGTGCTGGTGGCCGGGTAATAGACGGCTGCCAACACATCAACGTTTGGAGCGGGCACTGACACTTGCAAAGTACACCCGAAGTTCGTGTCGCACTGTCGCGGAAGCGCGAAGCCTGTCCGGTAGGTAAAGCGGACGAGGTCGCGCTGGGTGCCGATGCCCAGGTCGGGACCCTTGATGTGAGTCAGGTGTCGAGCGGCGTCATAATAAAACATGAAGTTTCGGCCGACGGTGTCCGTAACAGAACCGATTTGACCGAGGCCGCTGTAAGCAATTGAAATGAAATTCCCATGAGCATCTTCTATTCTTTGAGGAAAACCGTCTCCGCCGAAACGGATTATCGTTCCATCCGGATAATGCGCCGTCCCGCCGGTCCAGCCGCCATGTCCGTTGAAATCCGCCTGATACTTGATGAAGCTGCCGTCGGTCGTCCAAAAGCAGAAGCCAGTGCAAAAGTATCCCCCGAACGCGTCAGTGTAAGGGTGGCGGCTGCCATCCGACTCTACGAGCATGATTCTCACACTGAAGGGATAGTTGTCGTCTTGCCGGACGAGGCGAGGGAACGGAAAACTGAAGCCTGGAGCGGGATAGCCGTTGTCCAAGCCGTAATAAATCGTGTTGTTGGTCCCTAAAACCCACAATTCCGAGTTGTAGGTGAAGCTGATTGAGAGCGGAAAACCTCGGCCCGAGACCGATACCACGGGAATACGGAACTGAAAATTGGAGTTGCCCAGACCGGCCACGGCCAATTCCTGTGGGACGACGGCTTCCCCTTTCGCCAACGGCGAGCGCCGGTAACTAGGTTCGCCGATTGCGTAGTGGGGAGTGAAAGCCGGGGGACGATTGTCCGGGTTCCAACGGTTTGGGTAATAGCCATCGCCCGGTGCAGGGTCGAGCGTCACGGTTGCCGTCGTTGAGCCTTGGTGTGCGGCGCCGCTGGCCTTAATTTGATAGCTGCCGACAATAGTGGGTCGAAAGGCGCCGTCTTGGCCTATGGGCGCGGGCTGTCCGTTGGGATCCACGCCGCTCCAAAAGAACTGGACTCCAGTGACCGGAACCCCATTCACGTCAAAAGCGATTGCCACCAAGTACTTTGTCTCGCCAACCAAAGCCTTCAGGGGTGACGGGAAGATTTGAATTGAATACACCGTCGCATCCCGCTGCTGCTGAGTCTCGGCTTGCTGCACTCTACTCGGCGCAACGTTACTTTGGCTCTGCTGCGTTTCAGAGGAGCATGAAAGCCTCGCGGCGATGGGAATCAGAATGAATAGCAACCACGAAAATCGAAACAGCGTTCGGCGCATGAAGGCCCTCGGTGGAAAAATTCACGCGACCATAAAGCAACATGCGTGCGCGTTGGTAAGGGTCTGAAGTGACTCGAACGAGGAATAAACAGAACTACTTGGGTAACAGGCCGAGCGAGACTTCCTCGCGCCACCTCTCTGCTCAAGCGCTGGAAATCTCAACCGCGTGCCGAATTACCCAGTGTCAGAATACCCAGTGGAACAGTGTTCCAGTGTTCTGGAACATGTTCCATGTTTGGCATTGCCGAGAAAACTGTCCTTACAGTGCGACTGAATTGTGGTCGCCGACTTATCTTCTTACCGCGCCGCGCCACGGCGGCTCGAGAGAAGAATTCAGAGAACCAATCCGCAGTGCTTCATCTATTCCCGACGAGTTCAGATACGGACGACCGCTCTCGCGTGGAAGCGTGCGCTCACGTGTCTCCGCTCCCTTGCTCAACTGTTTGGAATATGGCGAGCGTCCGAAATTACCCGGTGGTGGAACAGCGGGTGTAACACCGCGCGGTGTTCCACCTGACTGTTCCACCCCGTCGAAGCCGCCCTACCGCGAGCGTTGGCTCGAGAGCGTCGAGCTGCTGTGGCATAGCTCACGTTGGCAGTGTGAGAAGCGGCATCGGCTGCGCAACCGTGAACGCTTCCTCGAAGTCTCTATCTTGTCGGGGTGGCCAGAAAGACGCCCGTGCCCTCCGGCCGGCCTGCCACAAACCCAACCTGCGTCTGGACGTTCAGCTTGGGCACGTCAACATTGATGAACGTGCCGCCGCCCGGAGCTGGGTCTCCATCCAATGCAACCGCGCTCACAGTGCCCTCCGAGAGCAAGAAAACTCCGGTCGTCGTGTCAGTAAAGTGATACCGAAGGGACGATTATGGCGCGACCAACAAAGCCGTCACCCATTGAGGTAGGACAGCCCGAGTGGCCACCAGCGACCGCTGTGACGCGGCTGCGCGAGCTTCTAGGGCGCGGTCGCGAACTACTTGGGAGGGGAGCCCCAAAGAACGACCGGGAAGGATGGCGGATCGCGGTCGATAGCGTGATGGCCTCCGCCTTCGGCCGCAACTCTGACGAGCACCGGAGCGCAAAATCGGCGATTCAGCCGCTGCACATCCCGGTTGTGGCTAATTGGGGAGCCGGTCCGGATGATTACCCTGAACGACTCGCGAAGCAGCTCTCGGTTATCGACGAGTACATCAAAATCCTCGAACAACGTGCAGCGGACAGCCCGGCGCCTTTGCCCAAGCCGGAACCGTCAGCAATTGAGAGGGTTTTGCACGTTGTCGGCAAGTTTCACCGCGTGGCCCGCCAGCTTCGCGTGCGCCATGAACAGCGGAAAACGCTGGAGGTCGAAGATGAGTATGACGTTCAAGACCTGCTGCATGCTCTTCTCACGATTTTTTTCGACGATATCCGACCAGAGGATGGACTCCCAGCTACGCTGGGAAATCCGCCAGGATGGATTTCCTCCTGAAAGCGGAGCAGGTCGTCCTCGAGACAAAGATGACAAGGACCGGTCTCGGGTTGAAGGAGATCGGTGACGAGCTGATCGTGGACATCGCCCGTTACCAAGGCCATCCCGATTGCAAGACACTCATCTGCTTCGTGTACGACCCGCTCGGAAAAATCGGGAATCCCAACGGCCTCGAACGCGACCTATCCCGGACGGAGGGCTCCTTGACCGTGAAGATCATTGTAGCACCAAAGTCCTAGCGGCTCGAGTCCCCGGTCCAGTAGGTGGCAGATAGGTGGAGCGGAGCATCAATCGAAGGTCCTACGGGCGGAACAGCGGGCACACCCGCTGTTCCGCCCTCTCTCAGCAAACCTTGAGCTGACTTTGGGTTGGATCAGATGCACCGCTCCCAAGCCGATGGCCCATTCCCTCAGCTTGGCTGTGCCGGCCAAGCACGAACGTTGCCTAAGTTTTCTAAGGAAACGCTGCGCGACGATCCACCCGGGGTACATGTCTTTTAGGTGGCCGCCAACGGGTACCGTGTTGGGGGCGCCCATGACGTTGCTAAGGCCACTGGAAAAATTGGCTCATCACGGAGAAGACTGTGGCCGTAAGGGAGCTGACATCGCCTCGGCAGACGAAGTGAAATGCACAACCTTGGTCAAGACAGCTGCCTGTAATGGGGGGATCAGAGAGCACACAGTCCGCGGGGAAGCTCGCCCGTCTCGTGCTCACCACGGTGGCACAAGGGCCGCCACTAGCCCTCTGGTGGGAGAACTCTCCGCCACCTGTGCTGAAGCCGAAAGTAAATGATTCATAGCTTGGAAAGGAGCCAGAACATTGCCAGTTGCCTCGCAGGAGATGCACGTCCGGTGATGCTGCGGCGGGCTGTACCGCTATCTGTTTAATCTCGCCAGCAGTTGCCACCGCTGGCGCTGTGCCGATCACTGCAATTAGCGTTTTCATTGTCCACCCCTTAATTCATCGCGTTGAAGCCGTAGCCCCGAGTCTACGCTCAAACGCCTCAACGCGAGCCCTCAGCTTGGCGATTTCCTTCTCCTGCTCCACGGTGCGCTTCTCTAGCGCCTGGACAGCAATCATCAAGATTCCATCCAGGTCGCCAGAGGTGATGGTGGTGGGCGTTCCAATGGTTCCGACGGAGTCGTGGCCAAAGGCAGCGAAGAAGTCCTGGGCCATCGGACCGTAATGACGAAATTGCTTGGCGTCTTGGCTGATGTAGTTCCAACTAGTGACGCTCATCGCTCGGATTTTGGTGAGCATCTGCTCCGCTTCTACGGGCTGCAGATTTTCCTTTTGATTGCGGTCGGACGTGTACGTGTAGGGGACCTGGCCTTCGATGACCGTCACCTGGGCATTGCCCAACCGGATTTTGTTGCTGGCATTGACGACCGCTCCCCAGCCGATGGCCGTGGCGTTGGTCAAATCCGGCGCGCTAACACCCGACCCGCTTCCGACGGCGGTGTTGTTGAAGCCGGTGGTATTCATAAAAAGCGAAAAGTTCCCGATGGCGGTGTTCTCGTTACCGGTGGTGTTCTGGAAGAGCGCATTGACCCCACTAGCGGTTGTTGAAAGAGCCGGTGGTGTTGAAATAGAGCGCACCGTTCCCACTGGCGGTGTTTTGGGAACCAGAGGTATTGGCATTGAGCGCCACGTACCCCATCGCGGTGTTGTTGCTGGCCGTGGTGTTGCTTGAGAGCGCATGGTACCCCATCGCGGTGTTGCCGCCGGCTGTGGTGTTGCTTGAGAGCGCTCCGTCTCCCGTAGCGGTGTTGCGGATGCCGACGCTGTTGCTTTGAAGCGCCTGATACCCGCTGGCGGTGTTGCTGGTGCCGGTCGTGTTGCTGTAGAGCGCCTGGAACCCAGCGGCGGTGTTACCAAAGCCGGTAGTGTTGTTCCCGAGCGCCGTATAGCCGCTGGCGGTGTTGGCATCACCTGTGGTGTTCAAAAAGAGCGCTTGGGTCCCGTTGGCGGTGTTGCTGCCGCCGGTGGTGTTGTAATTGAGCGCGCCGGTACCAATGGCACTATTGCCTTGCCCGCTTGTGTTGTAATTGAGTGCTCGGTAGCCGACAGCGGTGTTGGCGTCTCCGGTAGTGTTGTCCGCGAGCGCGTAGACCCCATTGGCGGTGTTGCTGCCACCGGTGGTGTTGCTGAAGAGTGCATTCCACCCGGTGGCGGTGTTGGCTCCGCCGTTGTTGCTGAAGAGTGCATCCCACCCGATGGCGGTGTTGGCGCTGCCGGTGGTGTTGCTGAAAAGGGCGTTGGTGCCGATGGCGGTGTTGTTGAAGCCGGTGGTGTTGCTGGAGAGTGCACCGGCCCCATTCGCAGTGTTTTCGCTGCCGGTGGTGTTGGAGCGAAGCGCATTGTCCCCGCTAGCGGTGTTGTAGTTGCCAGTGGTGTTGAAAAAGAGCGCGCTGGCCCCGGTCGCGGTGTTCTCAGTGCCCGAGGTATTGCTGAAAAGCGCACTTCGCCCAGTGGCGGTGTTGCGGCTGCCAGCATCGTTGCTTCCCAGCGCACCGAACCCAGTGGCCGTGTTGTCGCTACCGCTTAAGTTGAAAAAGAATGCGCTGTTCCCGGTGGCGGTGTTGTTGAAGCCGCTCATCGTGAAGTTGCCGGCTCCGCTGCCGAGGAAAGTGTTGTTGGTGCCGAAATTGTGAAGGAAGGGCACGCCCTCCTTCAAAACATTGCCCACGGTCGGGTCCGCTGAATCATGCATCGTGAGATTGCCCGGCACGTCCACGTCCTGCGCTTCGGCCCGTAAGAGCGGCGCAAAAGTAAAAAGCAAGCCTGAAAACAAAAATATCCCTTCGCTCCAAGTTCTGATCCACATCGTTGATTCCCTCCCCAGAATTGCGCGTGCGCCCGTCGAATTTGCCGGCGGAGGCTGCCGGCATAGCACTCCCCTCAGAGAGCCGCTCAAGTTTGAGAGCCCAACGTCTTAATTCGGCCGGCGAGCGACGCACTGAGTGATCTCGATCTCCGGCGTTTCTTGGTTACTTCTGCACGTTGAACTGCGCGGTAACTGCTCCCGTACACGACGACGAGCCGGAATATGTGCCGGTGAGGTTTGAAACTGGCAAAACGAATCGCCTGTGAAACAGTGAAGGAATGCAAGAGCGGACCCGGCTGAGTGATCCACATCAGGTCGCCCCGGTCGGCAATGTGAAGCAGAACGACAGCGCGGCGTCTAGGTGATCGGATTTATTGAGTTTGCTTTGGCGGTTTTCGCCTGGACAAACCTGACCCGAAGTGGAGCCATTTGCCGCTCGAGAAGCGGTTTGGCAACAAGCCACGGCGGTGAAAAAGGCTAACCGCGCCGAAAAAGGTGGCACCAACAAGACGCCAAGCGTCGACAAAGGCGGTGCCAACGAGATTGGGGGCTAAGGGACCGCTCGAATTCCTTTAAGGTCATGGACCGATAAGGAGTGATGCCGGTTTGTGCAAGGTGAACGCATTTGTCGCGGAGATCATCATCCTGCACAACGAAAACGTCGGCATAGGCGGCGCTGCTTGCAACGGAGCAGTCGAAGTAGTTGTTGCGATGGGTCCTGAGGACTTGCAGATACGGGTGCCTTGTGCGGAGGTCCGGAGGAATGGCGTCGCCAAACATCGTGAGATTCATTAGCGCAGCCGCGACGCGGAGGGCGTGATACCGCTGCGTATCCTGGATGACGCGAAACGCTTCAAGTTCTGGAATGGCGGCGATTCGCAGCAGACGTTCTACAAGCCAATCCGGTACGTTCGCCGGCCCATAGCGCGCCAGCTCGTCGCCCAAGGCACCCGGGTCAACCCGATTGCGAAAGGCGTCTCGCGTTTCACGTCGAGGCTCTTTTACCGCTTCTTCGGCAGCGGCTTTCCACTTGGACACCCATGTTCGCGAGGTGTTCAATCCTCCATGGGTTGGATCGCGGTTAGATATCGCGTAGGCCAGGTCATTGACGAAGGATTGCTGCTGCTCAGGTTCGAAGGTCGGGGTACGAGCCAGGGCCCTGGACGCCTCCACCCTCCATATGTCCACCGCTCCCCAAGAGACAAGCAGTCGTCCCCCGAACAAGCGAAGTAGACGCTCAAGTGACTCGGCGACGTCCAAGAGAATCTGATCGGTTGGGACCGCCAATATCTCTTCGAGCACCGATTGCGAAACCAAGAGGCGATGATCCGTGCCGCGTAGATCGCGCTCGAGCGCCCGAGCGCGACAGTGATTCGCAACGAGCCGGCTCAGCGCTGAAGTATCAAGAGCATAGTCAGCCACGCGCCGAGTCCCTTACCGTGCACATTTGCGCTCCGCAAGCTCGGCTCCCGCTGTTCCGCCCTCTGTCGCCAAAGCCTTGAGTTGCGTCGGGTTGAATTGAGCCTGCGACGAGTCCCTATGGCAGTCGCCTGCCGTCGCTGATTGAGCGCGCGCGAACGTCGCCTAAATTTTCTCAGGAACGCTGCGCAATGATCGCCGGGGGGTATCTGCCTTTTAGGTGAGCGCATCGGGTACCGCGGAGGGCGACCGTAAGCACCGGCGACGCCCGGCGATCACTTGTTGTAGTCGCAGTTGTTGCCCGTGATCACAGCGCGCGTGACCTTTAGCGTGGTCTTGTCGATTTCGAATCGCCTGTCGCAGTAGACCGTTGTGGACTGAGAACCCGCGCTGTGGCCGCCGCCGTACGCGCCGTAGGCCCCGCCGCTTGATGAGGTAGAAACGAAGTTTTCCCAGTGATAACTGTCCACGTGGTTCCCACTGGAGAGTGGCAGTCGTTCTTTCGGCGACCCGTACCGGACCAGCACGTCATCCTCTGACTTCCCTAGCCAGCGCTCGTTGAATCGGTCCTCCTCGATCTTTACTTCCTCCGGGCTTCGCCTGTACGGCTGCTCGGAAGCGCATCCCGCTACGAACGTGGTGGCGGATGCAGCGAGCACTGTGAGAAGTGCAACGACCGATCTTTCAGGCATGCGCGTCCTTTCTGGGGCGGTTTCGAACCTAGCTACTGTTGCCTGGTCCCAGCAAGGGTTCGCCCTGTGTCGCTCGCTGTAGCTTTGGCCTTGGAGGCTTCCGCGGGCGAATTCTTCCGTCCGGCAAAGCTTGTACTCCGCACCACCGCCCGAAGGAAATGAACATGGCTATTCCGATCCAATCGCCCAGTTGCGCGCTCCGCGTGCAGAATCAAATCCGCTAAAGAGCGTCTTCTTGCGTTCACCGTTAGAACCGGTCACTTAGTGCGCCTGCTTGGCGATAACAGCCTTGACGAATGGTGAGCCGCACTCTGGGCTAGAGTCTGCGGCGTTAACTTGGCAGCGCCAAGCGACGAGCAAGAGTGGATGGTCACATGGCATTGCTTGCACACCGATTCGATCGAGGTTGGCCCTGGCGCGTTTCAACATGCGGTTGAATTGGTTCGACATGTCCTTCACTTGTCGAAACTCTGCAGCGGTTGGAGTGCCGCCGTCGTGCTTCCTCGCCAATCCGTCCAGCAAAAGCTGCTCAACGGAATTGGCCTGCGGATTTCCATCGGGATGCTTACCCAGCTGTTCAAGCACAATGGTTGGGGCGCATAGGTCCAATGAACTAGCAGCAACTAGAGACGCAGTTTCGCGATTCGATTGGCTTAATTCTGATTTCGGACCCATCCAAGTGACAGTACACTTTTCCAGGATCGGAGAGTTCATCACCATCCCGCGAACCTCCCCCCGCACTGCGACGAGTTGGCGTTTCTCCAACTGTGCCACCAGAGGACTCTGCTCATCGCGAAAGGTACAGTGCACCTGTTTCCAGGATTCTCCCGAGTCGAGGGTTACGTAAATCCTGTCGAGGGCATCTTTGCGGATATCGCTGAGGAGTCCTGTCAACTCTACAGTCCTGTTTCGATACTTCGCGTCCGCAGCGACTTCATTCTTTTGATAGTCGAGGACAAGTTGTTGGGAAGGGATTTTCAAAACCGATGCAGCAGTTGATGCATCTCTTATTGAAGAACTCGCCTTGTCCGTCATCATCGAATTTGCGACGGGTGCAGGTAGGCTCTGGGGCCTATTCAACGAGACCGCGATGGTGACCGCCACGCCAGAGACGATCAATAAGATGCCAGCACCGATGATCTTCGCGAGGGAGGCACTACGCGGTTCACCGCACCTCGGACAACTCTTGGCTGCTCTAGAGATCTCGTTGCCACACGCCTTGCATTTGGTCAGGGCCATGGGGCCAATTGTGGACGGATAGATGGTTCGGGAACTCGAACCTCAACCAGTTATAGCCTCTCTAGCGTCGAGCCGGCCATGCGCCCGCGGGCGTCGTTCGACCACATCTCGCCACCGAGACAGACCTGACCTCCTGGCGTTGCGATCGAGAAACTTCACCTTTCGAGAAGCGAGTATCTGGTTGCAAACACCCCGCAGCGCTACAAGCTCGCCGCCCGTTCGTCGGTACGGCTTTTAGCTGAAACGATCAAGGCGTTTTGGCGATCTTACGCCACCATTCGTAGGCAAGGCGGGCGCCCCCGGCAATAATGCCGACAAACAGGGCCGGCACCATTAAGTGGAGTATCCACGTAGCAACGGCCACGGATCTTGGTGATCGGATTGCTCGTAAAGGATCGCGAAAGCAACTGCGACGCAGATCTCCATCCCACCAATTTAAAAAAGTCCCACCAACGACAAGCAAGAAATGATCGCCAGAAGCGCAACGACGAGTATCAACGGAATCCAGGCGAGATGGTTGAGGAGCCATCCTTCGCTATAGAAGGGGTCGTGATGCCGCGCCAGATACCCGGCGACAGAGGTGCCGATAACACCGATGAGCCAGTGGATAGCCTTTTCTCCCATAGCAGCAACTATCCCTTGGTTTCAGCAAATAGCGCCGCACAATCCTTGATCTGAAAGCTCAATGCGAGCGGCGCGTAGGAAGCCGCAAGGAAGCATGCACGCTCACCGCCTGCCTCGATGGCGATCGGATGCAGCATCAGGTAAACAAGGCCGCAAGCCGGATGACGCTGGCTTCAAAGGCGGTGATCTCTACGGAAGTCATAGCAGCGCGACCTCACCGGCGTGGTCAGACAGCCCGGGCAATTTTCGCACTTGCTCTGGCCGTTCTAGTCTCGCCGGCTCCCGCCTTCCCCCACGGCGGGGGCCTGAACGCGTGCGGCTGCCACTTCAACCGGAAGACCGGAGAGTGCCACTGCCATCGAAATTACGGATGCGGGTGCGAATGCCAACCCCCGAGCTGTGAGTTCGCGCCCGAACCTCGCCCGACTGAGCCACAAATGCCCATTGCATGCGGGGTTCTAGAGTCCTTGAGCAGGCTACCGCCGCGAAGCGGAAGTTTCTCCAGCTCATCAGGTCGGTGCCAACCTACCGATACATTCGCCTGCGCAAACCGATTAAGGTGCGCGTCACCGGGGTTGTTTTCTTTGACCGCGTGCACGGACAGATCGGCGTGGCGCCCAACGGCGTCGAGCTGCACCCAGTGCTTGACATTGAAAAGGTGCCGTAGCCCGTCTGAGTTCACCCTAAGCCCGCCACCAGAACACCTGGCTGTGACAGGACCGCCCAGCGGACCTTGAGGTCCCACCTCGACTTATCATCGGATCGGTAGCCATGCGGCCAGTGATTAGGTCTCGCCGAAGCGGCAACTCCAGTCAGCATAGGAGCCGACCTTGAGCAAATTGCCTGAACTCGGAGCGGAGTTCAATCCGAGTGTTCGCGAGCTGGTTAAACTCGTTGTGACAGTTGAGTTCTCACAGATGTATTCGCAGGCAGAGGTCGAGAACGCCAGGAAACTCCTCGTCAAGAATTATGGGCGAGTCCCCACACTCGATGAGCTGGGCCTAAAAATAGGTACAGACTCCATCACGGCACTAGCCAAGGAAGAATTATCACGTAGAAAAATAGAGATCGAAGATGTCATGGAGCGCATGGGAATTGGAAGTCGCTGTCACCTTTGTGGGGGCGAGCGAGCTGACGAAGATCCACACTACGAGTTCTCCCTGGCCAAGAATCTGAAGAAAAAGTGGGGCGGGACTTTAGCGAAATTGGCGATCAACGTCGTCACGGTTCCCCTTGGCGTCGTCGTGGCCCCCAGGGGGCCAGGCCTCAGCGCCGACCTCGCGCGATGCAGGCTGGTTATGTGCTCATCGTGCGGCGAGCAACACAAAGGAGTTTTTGGCGCGATCAACGCAACCAAGGGGGAATGCGAAAAACACCCATCGTGGAACCGCCTCGTCGCTGCTGGTTTTGATAGATACTTCGACAAAGTTGAGACCGCGAAATTCAGTTAGGTTCCATTTGTGCTGGGGTTACGTCCCTGGCCCGCCCCAAAAGATTGCTGGCTGACCTTTAGCGCTTGGTTCAAGCCACTTGGGCGTCACCGGCGCCCCTAGCCCTCCACGGTCGGCCCGTGCGATGTTCCGGGCCATCCCTTTTCAACGACCCATCGGGCGCGGCCCACTCCCCCGAACCGTTAAGGAGATTTACGCCGAGGCATTGAAACGCGTCGAGAGCGAACTCCGCGACGCTCGGGAAGCGGTAGAGCGGGACGAGTCGGAAGCTAATCGGACCCGGTTTTGCCAAGCACTCTTAGAGTTCGACCGGTTGCAGGGCACATTCCCATTCCTGGCTGCTGGCTTCACCGATGACGCGGAGGCTTAGACCCATCCTAGAAATATCATGGTGGTGTCGCGATACTTGGCTGGCCGGCGTCCACGGGAAAGGCCGTCGACGTCGTTGTCGAACCAAGGGGAGAGAACCACTGGATATACAGATATACGGGGGTTGGTGGAATTGAGCGTACGTCACCGACCCAACGGATTCTCTCGATAGCTCGACGTATTCATTGTGTCCGCTCAGCGAATTGGGCTGATCGTTGATGACCAGGTAGAGACTCTTGTCATTCGCGAAACCAAGTTCGACATGTGCGCGGTCCTTAATTATCTGATTGCATGGATCGCTCTTGCATGTCAGGCGAACCGTTTGCCGAGCGGCGCCACCAATCAGAGGCGGAAGAGCTGGGTAGATGAAGTAGCCAAACATCACGAGCAGCACGAACATCTGTCCTGCGGGGTTGGCGAACAACCGGAATGGCCATTTGCTCGTTCGCGCCTCCCGCAATGCTCTTCGAAGTGAAGAACCAAGCAAGGCACAGATGAACACATAGAAGCCCATCGCGAACCAAGGGACGACCGCCTGGATCAGAAGGGTCAACAGGATCAGTAAGGACACCAACGAGAACCAGTGCCTCCGGCCAACAGGGATTTCAGCCAGTCGCGTCACGCGCGCGACCGCGCCCATGATGACGACGGCCAGTTCCCTGGTGCAGAGGATCACAAGGCCAGTGCATTGCCTCGCCTGAAAGGTTACCGGGTGAGGGTCGTTGCCTCACGTAATCTGCTACCGCCGATGAGAGCGGCGGGAGCATTCGATGAGGAGACGACTGAGCATGGCGACGCGCAAAGAGTTGGTTCGGGCAATTCGAGAGCGTTATCGAGGAGCGACTCGTAAACAGAGGCGGAGCATCCTGGATGAGTTCGTGGCAGTGACCGGCTGCCACCGCAAGCACGCGATGCGCGTCTTGAGCGGCGGCGAGACGGTGACCGAGCCGCGACCGCCGCGCACGAGAATCTACAGCGAGGCAGTCCGCGAGACGCTCGTCGTGCTGTGGGAAGCATCGGACCGCATCTGCGGCAAGCGGCTCAAGCCGCTCGTTCCGATCCTTGTCGACGCGCTCGAGCGCCACGGGCATCTCAAGCTCGATGCCGAAGTACGCACGCAGCTGCTGACTGCGAGCGCCGCTACTATCGATCGCGTGCTGTCGCCGACGCGGGCGGCAGCAGGTAGACGTGCTTGTCGAGGTGTCTCTTCCACGCCGCTTCGGCGCAGTGTGCCGGTGCGCACGGCATCTTATCGGCCAGCTTCTCTCGCATGGCTTTGACGGGCTCGACGGCGAGCAGGCGGGCCCTGCTGGGCGCGAGCAGCTTCGTGAACTTCCCGGTCCCCGCGCCCAGGTCGAGCACCGCGGAGCCCTCACGAATTCCCAATGCGCCAACCAGATACTGCACGGCCTCACTCGGGTATTCGGGGCGCCCGCGCTCGTACGAGTCAGCCGCCACCTCGTACCCCTGCGCCGCTGCTTCATGGATGTTCATGCGCGTCGCACTACCACGACTCCGACTCAAGGGCGTGCCTACGACAGGCACCCCACTGCCCATCCACAGCTTTTGAGTCTCCCCCGCACCCCCTCGTTTTCCACAGCGACGACGATGACGATGGACAATCACACGCAGACAGGGGTATTTCTGCTCCTGCAGAGCCCAACCTTACCGAGGCCGAAAAATGGTCCGAAGGATGGGGTCCACCTCAGTACAGATATCAAGAGGCTCTCGCCTTGCTAATTTGGGCCTATACAGCATCCACGTCATCGCCGAGTGCTCGTGAGGTTGCGTTCTCTCTCTGGAGCTGAAAATCCGTCGCTTGTGAGTCAGTATCGACTAGGTTGCGCTGTGAAGTAGCGCCATGCTGGCGTCCTCATTCCTCAGAGCAGGCGCAAATGCAAGCCAAGGCATGGGAGCATTTTAACTGTTACGACGTACTCCACATTCACGCTACGGCTTCGCCCCAGGAAATCAAGATAGCCTATCGGGAGGCGTGCACTCGCTTTCATCCGGATCATGGCGGCTCGCATGAAGTGATGATCAAAGTGAACGCCGCGTACGAGGCTCTTGCGGACCCTGTGCAGCGAATTTCGCACGACCTGCACTGGCGTGTCGGAGCGAAGGCGGACTCTAATAGAAGACAGGCATCTGCAGGACCGCAGGTAAGATCGACTGAGCGGGCGCGGCCAGCGACGGAACGTGAGGCTGAACCGCCTCTTAAGACCCGCCAGAGAGAAGCGGTCCCGCTAACAACTCTCAGAGGCCGACTGCATCAGCGAATCAATGAAGAGACGGAAGGAATTCGGAATAGTTTCCAAACTCGGGTCGACAAGATTGCAAGTGACATCCGAGAGCGCTTGGCAAGCGCGCGCCGTACTCTAGGCTATTCGTTCATCATCGCCTTGGTTTGCACCGTCATTGGCACGGAGATCAAGCCGATGTTGATCGGTTCTATCTTGGGAACTATCTGGTTTCTCGCCAATGCAGCGGGTCCCACGATCAATGGGAGACGCCGCTCTCCATTCGAGCCAGGTCGAAGCTGGATTAAGGACGAGGCTCGGAGAAAGGCTACGACTGAGTGCGAAAGCGAAATTGCTGGGTTGGGTAGGTACGAGTCTGAGCTCGCAAGCATTATCGAGTTGGTGCTGCGCGAGTCAACCTTCGACGACAGTGAGTCACAAGTCGCTCGCCGTATCACCACGGCATTTTTCCTGCTTGGCTATTTGCCTCTGGAGTACTCTGCAACCGATAGGCTCCTGGCGTTTAACGATGGTGATGAACCGGTGCTAGTCCGGTTTCGCCACCGAAGCGGCCCTCCGCTCTCCGTGAACTACGTGCAAAAGCTCGTTGACGCAATGCGTGTTCATCATGTTTCTCGTGGCTACGTCTTCTGCTCACCGGGGTTGTCAGGCAACGCGAAGAGCCTCGCCGATGCCAACAATGTACGGTGCTATACGCTTGAGACAATGAGCCACTGGATTGACGAAGTCTTGGACGGCGACTATGGGGGTCCGACCGGCGACATCCTTAAGCACATCGATGCGCTCACGGCATTTCTTCGCAAACTGAGTAACGTACTTCCAGGCCGCTCGCCCCGCTCGAGAAGACGAAGACGTAGGCGGCGCTGGTAGTCCGGTGTTAATCGCCACAGTTAGCGGATCGTCGCAACTGGACACGTCCAATATAAGGACCGCCTCACGCCCGATGAAGTCCGAGATCTTCTCTCCGCTCGCCCGTAACGCGCGGAACCCTTTCGCGACGAATTGCCAGCAACGCTGCAAGACGCTTACCGTCGAAAATCGACCCTACCGCTCGACCGCTCGTGAATCTTATTAATTTTGAAGCCTGTCGTATCGCACTGCGCATCGTCCGGTGCCCGAGATGGTCGTCCGGTCGAGAATATGGGCTCAGCCATGGACGCTGGTTGAGACTGTCTCGCGGTCGCGCTGGGGGGCATCGGATCGATCCCGGGTTCGATGGCTAGGCCGGAGGCGAGATGCATTTCGTCCCGACATCGCCCAATGCGCCGCTCCGGTATCCCGAGCGAGGGCCTTTCAGGCAGCCAAAGAGTCCACAGACATTCGGCGAGGTCGTCAGACGCATTCGACTATTCTCCCAAGAAAGTCTGGTCACCATCGGCACGCGCATACTGTGGAGCGTCTATCGTGAACCGGAACTCCTCGATAAACGACACCCCGACTGGATGGGGCGCACCATCGCCGCACTCTTTGCCGACCGGATTGTTGCGCTTGCCTGCATTCACGCTAACAACTACCGGCGACCAGCCACTGAGAGGGAATTCGATCTACTGTGCTGGGAACTGCACAACTGCCCCGATAAGGAGTTCAGCGACTCGGATATTGACACGCAGATATCCGGGCGCGTCGCCGGGATTGAGAATGCGACGCTTAAGGCTGCGCTGGCTGCCGTGCCACCCAGGGCGTTGTTGGCTGACGCTTTCAGGGCTCGCGTTGCCGCGTTTCAGCTAAGCAGGAGATGGAGCGGTCTTCCTGACTTCATTCGGCCACTGCTAATCGCTGAGAAGTTCTCAGACGCCCTGGAGCGTCGCTGTGGGAGGGACATGCGCCGACGTCTCGAACGGTTTCTTCAGGGGTCCATCATGGAGTTCTTCAGAAACGGCCTCGTCCTTAACGGTCTGCTTTTGGAGGGAATCCTTCTTCCGCCGATCGGTGGTGGCGAACCAGTACGGGAGCGCGGCTTGGTACATCTCGTCGATGGGCCTATTGGTGACGCGGAGGTGCGAGAGCTCGGGGTCACAGGCGAGGGACTGCGCGCCTTCGCCCTTCGGCTCTCGCGCACATTGGAGTCCGTCACCGAGCTTCGGGATGAACTCGAGCGAATCCCCGAAGCGGAGCGGAAATACTCGCAACACATCAACTGGCTGGGGCGTTGGCCCCTCATCGACCTTGGAGTGCAAGGCTCGTCGCGACGACTCGTTGCTCCATCGCCACGCGCCTTTGCGGTCTCAATGGAGCGGTTTCTCCTGTACGAAATGCCTCGGGCGCTCGTTGCGGATGGCCTGCAAGACGTCACAGGACGCAACCTGAACGCGAACGACATCACGAGCCTTCGCGGAGAAGCCTACGCTTCCTACCAAAGGCAGGTGGCCGGCCGTCATGGCGTTATCGATGCGGATACGTTACAGGGAGTCAAAGGCAAGCGACCAGACCTTATCTGGGTGGGCGAGAAGTACGGTATCCTAGTCGAGGCCAAGTTCACCCTCCTTCCGAATGACGACCGAGCCCTGACCAACGTATCGGCTGCCGTCGCGACATGGGAGCGAGCATTCGATGCCTTGGAGCAGGTGACAGAGTTTGTGGAGAAGAACGGTGCGCTACTGCGTGCACGGTGGCCGGCGGTCACTAACTGGATGCCGATTCTAGTCGTTCACGATCCCTTTCCCGATGAGACCACCCGATTCAAGGTGGTCGCGAAGCGGGCTGGCTTGAAGTCCGAGTTATTCGGCGGCTTGGCCGTCCTCAGTACCAGCGAGTTCGAAAGATGGATCGCCCATGCTCGGGCGGAGGATTTAGGTGCTGAAGTCAAGAAAACATGGGATGCGATTGATCCGAATGCTGTGAGTGATCAGCTGCTTCTGGAGCCACCAGCGGCTAAGGGGGATACCGTGGGCGAGCACATTCGAGCCGCGTTCGCTCGGGTTCTACCGGGTGCTCGATTCGAGCGTGTCTTTGAGTCACGCGAAAGATGAGCTAGGACGAGCCCATTGATCGTTGCATGCAAACGCAAGGCCGCTGTGTAGCTGCGTCCCAGTGAGTTGGCAGCCTTACCAAGCGCTACGCAGCGATAAACCCGTGCGCCATCAGTACCTCGGCTTCGTTCGTGGCGATGCTGGTGACAGTGAGAACACCGAATCAAAAGAGGTCGGTTGTGACAAATGTGCTACAGTCTCGCGGTCGGAAAGGGAGTTTCTCGAGCGAATTCGGGGCGATGGCCACAAGGGCCTCAGGACTGAAAATCCTCGTGTCGATGGTTCGATCCCTGGGCATGGTCTGCACAGCAGGTGAAGGCGCCTGCGGCATAGGTGAGCTGGTTAATGTTTTGAAGCACCCCGATGTTGCCCTTACCTAGACTTCGACACCCAGCTCCACCAAGCGCCGCTCAAGTAGCCCGCGAATTTCCTTCTCAGACCTGGAACTGGACTTTGGAAGAGTACGGAAGACCTGACCGAGCGCGTACTGCACGGCTGCAGTTCTTGTCGAGAGTCCGAGCGCGTCCTTGATGGCATCGGCTTCGGCGACGGAGCGTTTAGACATCCGAAATGTCGTCACGATGTAGGACTTGTCCGCGTACGTCTCCGCCGGGTCCCTAACCCTAGGTCGGCCGCGACCTCGCTTCTTTCGCGTTTGCTTGGTCGATTTTATCGTCATTCACCCTGAGAGTCGTCAGTCTGCTTCCACGAGGAGCTTCGGTGTAGAAAATATTAAAATTGGCAGCTCCACAAGGAAAGTGCGGAAAATTTATTTAAATACATCACATTGACAAGCACAACAAGGGCATGCTAGGGTAAAGAGTGTTTCCTGCAAGCAAACCACCCTCATCCACCCAAGAGCTGCTTGCGCGGCCAACGCCACGACGCAAATCGCTTCTCGCCGAAGTCCTGGCCCCGGTAGCCGAATGTTCGATTGCCGTTCCGGAACTGCATGACCCCTTTTCAGCACTGAAGCTAGACCAGGCAGAGCCCTTTCCTAAAAACCCGCCCCACGCTCCCACACACAAGAAGGAATCATCTCGCCCAAGGAAAGCCCCGCACGCACCGGAATGCGACACAATAAGGGCTGCGCTTCTCCCGGAGAGGCTTCCAAAGCTCTTGACGGTTAAAGAGGCTGGTCTGTTACTCAGAGCCAGCCCTAAGGCCGTCTATGCGATGAAATCCCGCGGCCAACTTCCTGGCGTAGTGCGAAGAGGTCGGCGGGTGTTGTTTCGTCGAGATGATTTGCTAGGTTTCATCGACGAAGGGCGTGCGTTGTCGTCAGGAAGGAATCGACGATGAGCGTGAAAGTAAGGCCGTACAGAAACGGCGGATGGGAGGTGGACGTTAAGTTGAGGCTGCCGAATGGAAAGATGATTCGAGAGAGGCTGAAGTCTCCGGTTTCCACGAGGCAGGGTACTCAACGATGGGGGGAGGATAGGCAGGCTCACCTCCTCGTAAATGGAAAAACCGACAAATGCGACAAGGTTATCCCGACGCTAGAAGAATTCGGGCCTCGATTCATAATGGAGTACGCGCAGGCCAACCGCCAGAAACCCAGCTCCATTCACAGCAAGGAGTCCATCTTGCGGTTTCACTTGCTCCCGCGCTTCGGCTCAAGGCAGCTGGACCAAATCAGCGATCAGGACATCCAACGCCTGAAGGCGAGCCTCGGCAATAGAAAAACAAAGACCGTCAACAATGTGCTGACCGTCCTCAACACATTGCTGAGGATTGCTGTGAAGTGGGGTGTGCTCGACAAGATGCCAGCTCGAATCGAGTTATTGAAGACCAGTGCGGCGCCGTTCGATTTCTACGATTTCGTGGACTATGAGCGGCTCGTGGATGGGGCGGGGAAGCTCGATTGGAGAAAAAAAGCGATGGTGTTGCTTGCCGGTGATGCAGGCCTCCGGCGCGGCGAAATCATCGGCCTTGAGCAGAGCGACATAGACCATCAGCGAAAGGTCATCACGGTGCAGCGCTCCGAGTGGAACGGCAAGGTCACCCTGCCCAAGGGGGGACGAATCCGCCGAGTTCCAATGACGGGGCGATTGTCCGGGCTGCTTTCGAAGAACCGGCACCTCAGGGGAGTGCGGGTTCTCTACACTGACAAAGAAAAAACGGTAACGCCCAGGGTGCTTCGGCGATGGATGGAGAAGGCTCAGCGGCGTGCGGGTCTCACGGAGAGTGGGAAGCTCCACAATCTTCGCCATACGTTCTGCTCGCATCTGGCCATGCGCGGTGCCCCAGCGGTTTCAATCAAGGAGCTGGCGGGGCACATGAGCCTCAATACGACGATGCGGTACATGCACCTGAGCCCGGCCGAAAAAGACCGGGCCATCCGGCTCCTGGACGACGGCAGAAAGGCCGATGGGCTTGGAGACAGTTTGGAGACGGCCACGGGGTGATGACCTAAGTGACCGTCTTTTTAGGAGAAAAAGCATGGAGGCGGCGGGAATCGAACCCGCGTCCGGAAGCCTTCCGCCCTTCGATGCTACGTGTGTAGTCCGCGTTTTAGTTTGGAGCCCGAAGCTGCCACGGACGGCATCTTAAAGCTCGGTCCTGGAAATTCTCGTTAA
>WNFA01000907.1_pt1 | contig 26920 bp, 27 predicted proteins | sample 5400481 | NCBI WGS metagenome assembly WNFA01 (sample SAMN13153340, study PRJNA577476) | soil metagenome | isolation source: 120 cm saprolite under Douglas fir tree site 2 hole 1 replicate 2 | place: USA:California | collected 2015-04-18 | reverse complement strand
TGAGCGCCAGAAACGCAAAGTAGCGGCGGCCCAGCGGCGCCTGCGTGTCCGCGATGACGGTGCGCAAGCCCGCGACGCCCCAGCGCGCGCCGACCAGCGCCGCGGCGGCGGCATGCTGCCAGCGTTCCAGCTCCGGCACACGAAACGTGACGATGTGGGGATCGAGAAACGCGCGGCACCGCTCCAGCGCGGCGAGCAGGCGGCGATCGACGACGGCGAGCGCCGGTTCGAGTGTTTCGGTGTTGGCGCGGCGGGCGAGCGAGAGCGCCTCCCATCCCAGTTGTCCCAGGTTCTGCTGATCCCACGTGGCTTCCAATTCGGCGGCGCTCTGCGCGACGAGGAGGCGCTCGAGTCCCGCCGCAAATCCACACAACCGCCGAATCGCTTCCATACCGGTAATGTGGAAAGCCCGTGGATATTGCGCTATCCCATTCGCAGGCTTAACCTTGCCCGCTCATGCGCAGGTGCCGGGCGCTCCTCGCCGCGATCCTCTCGCTTACTGCCTGCTCCGGTGGAAGCAGCCGCGGACCCATTGTCCTCGGGCTCGCGGGCCCCTTCACGCAGCCCCGCGGCGTGTCGATGCGGCATGCCACCGAGTTGGCGGTAAAGGAGATCAATGCCCGCGGCGGAATTCGGGGACGGCCGCTGGTGCTGCGCGTCATGGACGACAGTGGGCGTCCCGAAGTCGCCATCCGAATTGCCCAGCAGCTCGCGGATGATCCTGCGGTGGTGGCGGTCGTTGGACACCTCACGTCGAGCGCGTCGCTCGCGGCGGGGCGTGTGTATGGCGAAGCCCGACGCCCGCTCGTGATGATCTCGCCGTCCGCTTCCAGCCCCGATCTCTCGGGGGTCAATCCCTACATGTTCCGCGTTTGTCCCAGCGATTTGAGTCATGGCGCGCAGCTGGCCCGCTACGCCCGGCAGATGCTGAGCGCGCAGCGCGTCGGCGTGATTTACCTGGATGATGACTACGGTCGAGGCCTGCGCCTCAGCTTCACGGCGGAGTTCAAGCGCCTGGGCGGCGACATCGTCGAAGCAGATCCGATGCTCTCTGCTACGTCCAGCCTCGAGCCGTACCTCTCCCGCCTGCGACAGGGGGGGGGTGTCGACGCCCTGATGCTTGCGACCGACCGTGTCGGGGCGGAGCTCGCACTGCGGGAGATGGGGCGGATGGGTGTCCATTGGACGACGCTGGGGGGCGACGCGCTCAGCGGCATCGAAAAGGACGGTCCATTGGCCGAGGGTGTGAGGATGTCAGTCGCCTATCTCGTGGACCAGAGCGGTGAGCGGAACGCGCAGTTCGTCGCCGCGTACGCCCGCGCCTACCCGGGCGAGCGCCCCGATCACCGCGGGGCTTCGGCATACGACATCGTGCAGTTGTTGGCGAGCGTCCTCGCGGAATCGGGCACCGATCGCCGCGCCATCCGCGATCGCCTAGCGAGGATCGGCGGAGATCTTCCCGCCTTCGAGGGCGTGACCGGCGCTATCGCGTTCGACGCGCGCGGCGACGTTCCCGCCAAATCTGTGGTGATCGGCACCATGCGGGACGGCCAGCTCATCACGGAACCGGGACAATGACGCTCGACACGATCCGCTGGCGGATCATTCTCGGCCTCTCGGGGCTGCTCGCAGGACTGGTGGTCGCGTCCGTCGTGGGCGTGACGTCGCTCGCGACGCTGCGGCACTCGCTGTCGACGGAGATCGGGCGCCTCCGGGAATCGAGCGAGATCGGCAATGGCCTCGTCACGGCGGTGTTCGAGGAAATCCGCGCGGCGGAGCAGTATCTCGGCGAGCGTCGACAGCAGACCAGCGATCAGTTCCAGACCGCCGTCGACTCGGCGTTCAACTACCAGAAGCGACTGGACGGCCTGCCGGGGCTGACCGAAGCAGATCGCATCACCGTGAACCGCATCAAGCAGCTGCAATCGGCGATCCATGTCGACTATTCATTCGCGCACGCCGATCTCGATATCGGGCGGACGCGGGAAGCGCAGGCGTTGGCGGTCAGCGCACGACCCGAGCTCACCGAGCTGACGCGGCTCGTGCGCGACCTGTCGACGCGCCAGTCCGAAAAAGCCGCGGCGGTCGGGCAGCGACTGGCGGCGCTGGCGCGCGAGCGCGAGATCGTGCTCTGGCTCGTTTTGATCGCCACGGCTCTCGTTGGCGCGGTCGTCGGCGCGTTTACCCTGCGCTGGGTCGAGGGCCCGCTGGTCCGGCTCGTCACCGCGGCGGAGCGGTTCGGCCGAGGCGACCTGCGCCCCGTAACCACCGGAAGCATGCCGCGCGAATTCCAGGTTCTGGCCGACGCGATGCGGGTCATGGGGGAACGCCTGCGGGGAATCGTCTCCGAGGTCGTCGGCTCCGCGGACAAGATCGCTGCATCGGCCAGCGACCTGTCCGCGGTGAGCCAGGAGTTGGCCGCGTCTTCGAGCCAGGTTTCCAGCGCGATGCTCGAGATCTCGAGCGGCGCGGAGAATCAGCGCAACGAGCTGAACTCCACGCAGTCCGCGCTAGAGCTGCAGCGCAAGACAACCGCTGAGATGGCGGACGCCGCATCCCGCGTCGCGCGACTGGGCGAGGAGATTCGCACGGTTGCCGATCGGCATCGCAACGACATCGCGGCCGCGGGCAACACGCTGCTCGACGTCCGGGAAGTCGTGCGTACGACCGGCACCGAAGTCACGCAGCTCGCGGAGCAGAGCTCGGCGATCGACGACTTCGTCGATCTCATCAAGCGAATCTCTTCGCAGACCAATTTGCTGGCGTTGAACGCCGCCATCGAAGCCGCGCGCGCCGGCGAGCATGGCCGGGGCTTCGCGGTCGTCGCGGAAGAAGTGCGCCAGCTCGCGGACGAGTCGTCACGCGCCGCGGAGGATGTCGCCCGCACCACGCGGGTGATCCGGGAACAGGTCGAAGAGGTCACCGCGACCATGGCGGTCGGCCAGGCGAAGGTGCGCGGCATCGAGCGAAATCGTCGCGGCGGTAGAGCAGGTCGAGCAGGCGGCCTCGCGTGTGACGCGCGCGGCACAGGAGAACCGCGGCGTCACCGAGCAGCTCGGCGCTCAGGCGCAGCTGGTCGTGAGCCGCGCAGTGGCGCACGCCTCGAGCGCCGAGCAGGTCACGGCGGCGAGCGAGCAGCAGGGGGCATCCACCCAGGAAATGGCAGCGGCCGCCGGAGATCTGCTCCAGGCGGCCGAGAAACTGCGTGGGCTGGTCCGCGGCTTCCGAATCTAGCGGTGGCTTTTTTTCTTCTTGGCGGGAGCTTTCTTGACGGCCACGGGCTTCTTCTTGCGCAGCCCTTCCTGCACCTCCGACAGCACACGGTCGCCCTCGTCAGGACCGATCAACCCCCGCCGCACGGCATAGCGCACCAGCTCTTCCGCGTCCTCAGGCGTAAAGTCCGCCAAGCCGGCGGCACCGCGCATCGCCTTGATGAGCGCGTCCGCCACGGGACTGCGCAGCACGCTGGCGATGCCTGGTAGGGCTTCGAGCAATGACGAGATTTGCGATCCACCTAGCTCGGCTGGCATGAAAGGGTGGTAAAGGTGGCGGCAAGGTACATGCCCTCCTCCGGGGCGTCAAGAATTGCCTCAAGGGGCCCCTGGGGGAAGTGCGTCAGGATCAGGGTAGTATAGATTTCGGTCCGGAGGGGAGTCGCCGTGGGCAGACGGGGGATCAAGGAGTACCGGGCGCCGGAGGCACTGGCGCTCATTGCAGCAGACCGGGCGCATGAGCCACTCGTGTGTCCCTCGTGCGGGACTCGCACCATCCAGCGTTCGCCGCGGCGCCGCCTGCTGCGAGCGGTGGGGGGGGCTGGTGAACTCTTCACCGCCGAACGGATCAGCCTGACGTGCGCGGCGTGTAGCCGCCACGCTTTCTACATCACGCGCGGAATGGAGCCCCCGCGCGACGCAACCATGGATCCCAGGAGCCTATGAGCGAGGACAAGCGTGGCTGGTGACGCGATTCAGATGATGGGGACCGTCACTGAAGTTCTTCCCAACACGACGTTCCGCGTAAAACTCGAAAATGGACATGAAGTACTGGCCTACGTCAGCGGCAAGATGCGGAAGAACTATATCCGCATTCTGCAAGGCGACCGCGTGGCCGTCGACCTCTCTCCCTACGACCTGACACGCGGCCGAATAACGTACCGCTACAAATAAATCAATGTGGGTGGCGAAACAGCCTGTTCCAGCGAATCCGGAACGGCTGAGAAGCCACGCTCATATAGATGAACAGCGGGCGTCCCCGGACGTGGTCGCGCGGCAGGAACCCCCAGAAACGGCTGTCGTAGGACTCGTCCCGGTTGTCGCCCATCACCCAATAGTGCTGCGGGGGGATGACAATCGGCCCCCAGTCGTGCGTCGTCGGATGATAATGGTCCGGATCCTTGCCGATATACTGCGGCAGCTGCAACGCTCGCATCTGGGTGCGGTACATGTCGTCGGGACTGGGCGTCAGCGCGGTGTGTAACGCGTACGGCTCCTCCAGGCGATGCCCGTTCCGGGTGATTGTATCGTGCACCATCTGCAAGGTGTCCCCCGGCGTCCCGATCACTCGCTTTACGATGTTCAGGTTTGGCGTCGAATCTTCCACCGAGCGAAAGACCACGACCTCGTCGCGGTGCGGCGTTCCGAAGGCCGGAAGCCGGCAACAATGGATGCCGGTCAGCGGGATCTCGAGCTCGCCCCCGAACACTGCCTTGTTGACGAACAGGAAATCACCGACGAGGAGCGTATTCTCCATGCTCGCCGAGGGAATGCGGAAGGCCTCGACGAGAAAGGACCGCAGCACGATCCAGATGAGCAACGCCGCGCCAATCGCCTTGACCCACGCGATCGCTTCCTCTTTCGCCGTCTTCGGCAGCGGAGGCTGTGGAGGTTGTGAAGGATTCAAGGCTGTTCAATCCAGTCGGCGATGAAGATGTTCGTCTCTCCCTGAACCTTGCCGTTGCGGTTCGACGCCCAGACAAGATGACGGCCGTCCGGCGAAAACATCGGGAATGCATCGAACTCGGTGTTCGTCGTGATCTGCTCGAGGTTCGAGCCGTCGGCATTCACGAGAAAGAGATCGAAGTTTCGGGAGCGCGGGTTCTTGTAGTTGGATGCGAAGATGATGCGCTTGCCGTCCGGATGAAAATAGGGCGCGAAGTTGGCGCCGCCGAGATTGGTGACCTGGTGTTGATGCGAGCCGTCGGCGTCCATCACCCAGATTTCCATGCGCACCGGCCGCACCAGGTTCTGCGCGATCAGGGAACGGTAATCGGCGGAATCGATGGCCGTCTCCGGATGCCACGCGCGATACACGATCTGCTTGCCGTCGGGCGAGAAGAATGGACCGCCGTCGTAGCCGAGGGTCCGCGTCAGACGCTTCAGGTGCGTCCCGTCGACACGCATCGTGTAGATGTCGAGATCACCATCGCGCAGCGACGTGAAGACGATCGTCGTGCCGTCCGGTGAGAGCGTCCCTTCAGCGTCGTAGCGGGGATTGTTCGTGATCCGCCGGGCTCCCTGGCCGTCGCCGCTCGCGACGTAGATGTCGTAGTCGTACAGCGCCCACACATAGCCCTTGGAGTAGTCGGGTCGGGGCGGACATGCCGCGCCGGCGTGCTGGGTGGTCGCGTAGAAGATCCGGCGGTCGTTGTCGAAGAAGTAGCCGCACGTGATGCGCCCCTTGCCGTTCGACACGCGATGGAGGCCGGTCCCGTCGATATTCATCACGAACTCTTGATCGCACCCGGTGTCCGCGGCCTGCCGCTGAAAAATGAGCTGGCGCCCCGAGCGCGAGAAATAGGCTTCCGCGTTCTGGCCGCCGAAGGTCAGCTGGCGAATGTTGTGGAGATGGACTTCCCCAGAGTCGGCAGGGACCGCCTGCAGGAGCGCGGCGAGCAGAAGGCGTAGCATGGGTCTCGCAAGCTAGAGGCATTCAAACCCGCGGGCAATGTTAGATTATCTGTTCCGATGAATGATCCCAAAGCCCCCCGTCCCTCGCGCCAGCCGCTCATGGATCCCCTCGGTCAGATGTGTGCCGATGGGAAAGAGACGGCCGAGTTTTTGTGGCAGGTCCCGAAGGACCCGGCCGCGCGTCAGAAGATTATGAATCTGCTGATTCAGATCGGAATCGAAAGCTTGAAGCAAGGGCGCCATGAAATGCCCAGGCTGGTCGAGGAGCTCAAGATCGCGGCGCAGGCGTCACCGTCGCCGCAACAGGTCGAGCTGCTGGTGGATGGTTTCGACCGTCTAACCAAACTCTGGCAAGCGGCCAAATCCGGATTGCTATGACCGAAACCGTCGCTCGCGTGGAGCTGGACCAGCTCTGTATCAACACCGTCCGCACGCTCGCGATGGACGCGGTGCAGCAAGCCGATTCGGGGCATCCCGGCACGCCGATGGCGCTGGCACCGCTCGCGTACGTGCTGTGGCTGCGGCATCTGCGCTACAATCCCGCGAACCCCGAATGGCTGGACCGCGACCGGTTCGTTCTGTCGGCGGGCCACGCGTGTATGCTGCTGTACAGTGTTCTCTATCTCACCGGCTACGACCTCACGCTCGACGACATCAAACAGTTCCGCCAATGGGGCAGCCGCACGCCGGGACATTCCGAGCACGGCGTCACGCCCGGCGTCGAGGCGACGACCGGGCCGCTGGGACAGGGAACGGGGAATGCCGTTGGGATGGCCATCGCCGAGGCACAGCTCGCGGTGTTCTTCAATCGCCCCGGGCACGCGATCATCGATCACTACACGTACTTCATCGCGTCCGACGGCGATCTCATGGAGGGCATCTCGCACGAGGCGTGCTCGCTCGCCGGTCACCTGAAGCTTGGCAAGCTGATCGGGTTCTATGACGACAATCACATCACGATCGACGGGTCGACCGATCTCGCCTTCTCGGACGACAGCGCCAAGCGCTTCGAAGCCTACGGCTGGCACGTCCAGAAGATTGCCGATGGCAACGATCTCGAGGCGATCGACACAGCGATTACGCAGGCGAAGCGAGTGACCGACAGGCCCTCGCTCATCATCGTGCGGACGCACATCGCGTGGGGTAGCCCCCACAAGCAGGACACTGCCGAGGCCCACGGCGCCCCGCTGGGCGCCGACGAGGTGAAAGCGACGAAGCAGAACCTCGGCTGGCCGTCGCTCGAGCCGTTCTACGTTCCGGACGACGCGCTCGAGCAGTGGCGCACGGCCAAAACCCGCGGCGCCCAGCTCGAAGCCGACTGGAAGAAGCAATGGGACGCGTATCGCGCAATGCATGGGGAGCTTGCCGCGGAGTTGGAGCGGCGGCTTGCCGGCCGCCTGCCCGCCGGCTGGGATGCGGCGTTGCCGGTCTTCGGTCCCAAGGACGCGCAGGCGACGCGTGCCGCGTCCGGCAAAGTACTCAATGCGATCGCGGCGAAGCTTCCGGAGCTGATGGGCGGATCCGCCGATCTGACGGGCTCGAACAACACCGAAATAAAGGGGGGCCGGCCGGGCCGAAACTTTCACTATGGAGTTCGCGAGCATGCGATGGGAGCCGCGCTGAACGGGATCGCGCTCCATCGCGGCTTCATTCCGTTCGGCGGCACCTTCCTGATCTTCTCCGACTACATGCGGCCCTCGATTCGTCTCGCCGCGCTGACGCACCTCAGGCCGATCTACGTCTTTACGCACGACTCGATCGGCCTCGGCGAAGACGGGCCGACGCATCAGCCGATCGAGCAGCTCGCCGCCCTGCGCGCAATTCCCAACATGACGGTCATCCGGCCCTCAGATGCGACCGAGGTCGTCGAGGCGTGGCGCGCGGCGATCATGCATCGCGATGGACCGGTGGCACTGATCCTCACACGCCAGAAGGTCGCCGTCGTGGATCGCACGAAGTACGCGCCGGCTGCCGGGCTGCATAAGGGCGGCTATCTCCTCGCCGATTCCCCGAACCCGGACATTGTGTTGATGGCCACCGGTTCTGAGGTGGAATTGATTCTTGGGGCGTATGAAAAGCTGAAAGCCGCTGGCCGGCGGCCAAGAGCTGTTTCGATGCCCTGCCTCGAGTTTTTCGCGAAGCAGTCGCAGGGCTACCGGGACTCGGTGCTCCCGCCCGGTGTGCGTCGCATCGCGGTCGAGGCGGCGGCCCCCCAGTCCTGGTATCGCTGGGTGGGTGAGAGCGGTGTGATCATCGGAATCGACCGATTTGGCGCATCGGCGCCCTATCAGCGGATCTATAAAGAGTTCGGACTCACCGTTGAGCGGATAGTCGCCGAAGCATAAGACCCGCCGCCTCGCGCCCCGAGCGTAGGCACGCCGAGACACCGGCGCCGTCGTAGCCCGCTCCGGCGATCGCGAGGGGTGGCAGCCGGCTGAGGCGATGACGCACCGCCGCGACATGCTCCGCATGATCCGCCCGGTAGCGCGGCAGCCCGCGATTCCAGTAGAACACTCGCGACCACAGCGGCTCGCCACGAATGCCCAAGATTCCGGCGAGCTCGGCGTGCGCCGCTTGCGCCGGATCGCCATCCATCGGCGCCAGGTTTGCCCGCAGAAGAACGTGGCCCTCCGGCACACGACCGGGGAATTTGGATGATGAAAAGGTGCATGCCCGTAGATGTAGGGGCGCAGCATACTGCGCCCCTACACGATCCGGTGCGACTACGAACCCAGCCCCATTCAACGGTCGATTGACCTGTTCGACGTGATACGCGAGCGAGACTGTGATGCTCGGCGCGTAGACGACTTCACCGAGCGCGCGGCCGCCGGCGACACCCACCGCCTCGAGTAGACGACCGGCGGAATATGCAGGAAGCGCGAGAACCACCCCGTCCGCGTCGTGCGCCGAGCCGCCGGTGATCGCCACGTGCCATCGCGGCCCCTTGCGAACGAGGCCGGCAACGCCCTGCGCGACGCGCAGGACACCGGCGAGCCGCTGCGCCAGCGCGGCGACCGGCTCGCCCATCCCGTGCGTAAAACTGCGAAATCCCGCTTTGACCGCCGCACTCGACGCATCGATCCCCAGCAGCTCGGCGGCGCGGCCTTCCTCGATGGGTTCGAGCGCCGTGCCCGTCCAGAGCGCCGTACCGCGCGCCTGTTGGCTCACGATGTGGTCGCCAATTCCAAACTCGTTCGCGAGCGCGGGCAACTCGGGCTCGCCGGCAAGGAAACCGTCGGGGCCGCCTTCGACGATGAACTCTCCCACCTGCTCGGTCACAATCACCCCGCCGGGACGGCGCTCGGCCTCCAAGACGGTGACGTCCACGCCCCCGTTTCGCTGCAGTTCCCACGCCGCGGTGAGGCCGGCGATGCCGGCACCCACGACCACGACCCTCATCCCCACTCTCGCGCCGCCGCCGCGGAGCGGACCGCGTCGGCCACGGCGGCCACCAGGCCGGGGTCGTCGTTGAGAGACGCGGTTCGCTCGAGCTGGATCCCGAGCCGGCGGGCTAGCGCCTGATACTCGACGTCGATGTCATACAGGATTTCGACGTGATCGCATACGAAACCGATTGGAACGAGCAGCACCGCTTCATGGCCAGCTTTCGCCAGCTCCGACAGTACCGTCGCCACGTCAGGGCCGAGCCAGGGTTCGGGGGTCGCGCCCGCGCTTTGGTAGGCGAGACGCCAGTCGTTCAGACGTGCTCGCCTTGCGACCTCGGTGGCACTGGCCTTCAGCTCGTCCGGGTACGGGTCCGCCGATGCGAGAATCCGCTCGGGCAGACTATGCGCCGTGAAGACGACTTGCACCTTCGACGGCCGGGGAAAGCGCTGCAGCGTCTGCAGCACACGGTTCGCGACGGCGTCGAGGAATTGCGGCTGCTGCCACCAGGTGCGAATCAGCGCGACGTCGAGTCGCCCGTCCGCGGCTTGTAGCAGCTTCTTCTCGTACGCGCCGACCGACATGTTCGAATAATGGGGCGCCATCGCGACCCCGACGACTCGGGTGTGGCCAGCCCGCCCAATCTCGTCGACGATGTCCTGGATGTAGGGATGCCAGTGTCGCATCCCCACGTACACGTTGAACCGGTCGCCCAGCGCTCGCCCGATGCCCGCGGCCTGGGCGCGAGTCAACTCGAGAATGGGTGAGCGTCCGCCGATGCGCGCGTAGCGCGCGCGGATCTCCTCGACGAGCTGCGGTCTGGTGGGCCGGCCGCCGCGTACGTCCATCAGGTATGGCTCGACTTCATCGATGTTGCCGGGCCCGCCGTACGCCATCACGAGCACGGCGACCGGGGGGGGTTCAGCCGCCATGGACGAGATCCACTACGGCGCGCACGGCAGCGACGTCGGTCTCCGGAAGAATGCCATGGCCGAGATTGAAGATGTGACCCGGACGCCCACCGGCTTGGGAAAGGATGGCGCGGACCTGACGCGTCCGCTCCGGGGCGGGTGCCAGCAGCGCCGCGGGCTCGAGATTGCCCTGGATCGCACGGTTTCCGATGCGGGCCCATGCGGCATCGAGTGGAACGCGCCAGTCGATGCTGATGACGTCGCCACCCGCTGCGGCGAGGTCCTCCAGGAACGTGGCGGTGCCGGTACCGAAGTGAATGAGCGGAACCTTCGCGGCGCTCGCGAGCGACAGCGCCTTGCGGCTGTGCGGCTGCACGTAGGTGCGATAGTCGTCGGGCGAGAGGCACCCCACCCAACTGTCGAAGAGCTGCAGCGCCTGTGCCCCAGCGCGCGCCTGCGCGGCGAGATAGCGGCCGATGAGATCCGCAAACTTGCTCAATAACAGGTGCCAGGTGTCGGGTGCCTGGTACATGAACTGCTTGGTCTTGGTGAATGTACGACTGGCTCCGCCTTCGATCGCGTAGCTCGCGAGCGTGAACGGCGCGCCAGCAAAGCCGATGAGCGGCACATCCTCGGGAAGCTCACGACGCGCGAGTCGGATCGCGTCCATCACGTAGCCGAGCTCGGCGTCCACGTTGAACGAGGGCAGGCGCTCGACATCGGCTGCGTCGCGAATCGGCCGCTCGATGTGTGGGCCCTCTCCCGCCGTGAAACTCAGCCCCAGACGGAGCGGCTCGAAGGGCAGCAGGATGTCGGCGAAGACGATCGCGGCGTCGACGCCCAGGCGATGCACCGGCTGCAGCGTGACCTCGGCGGCGAGCTCGGGATTGTGACACAGGTCGAGGATGGAATGGCGTTGCCGGAGCTTGCGGTACTGCGGCATGTACCGACCCGCCTGCCGCATGAACCAGACTGGTGTGACGTCGGTGCGCTCCCGACGGCACGCTTTAAGAAACCGCAGGCTGAGGCGCCTCGTGAGCGATGAGAATGGTATCGCCGTCCAGTTTCACCTGATACGTCGTAACCGAATGGACGGGCGGGCCGCCGAGGACGCGGCCGGTCTCGAGCGAGAAGATGCCCTCGTGCCAGGGGCAGGTCACCGTGCAGCGGGCCGCGTCCACCGTGCCCTCGGACAGGCTGGCGCGCGCGTGCGTGCAGCGGTTTGCCACAGCGTAGACGGTGCCCTTCACGTTGAAGAGCGCGACCGCCTCGTTGGCGGCGTACACCCGTTTGGCACTGCCGGGCGGCAGCTCGGACAGGCTCGCGACCGGTGTGAAGCCGTCGGCGCGCGCGGGTCGCCGCGCGACCGCCTGCGCCGCGCCCGCGCCGCCCAGCGTGTCGAGCATGTCCCACAGCGACATCTGCACGCACGTGAACGTGGGCGTATCGCGCAGCGTGTAGGACGACGCTTCGCTCTCCCGCAGCTCCATGACGAGATCGAGAAACTCACCCGGGTTGTCGCCTTCGAACGCGACGATGAACTCCTGATCGTCGAGGCCATAGGAGTACGTCGTGTTCAGGCGAATCGTCGGATATTTGCGGCCGATGCGGACGTGCTCGTCCATCATCCGCTGGCGTTCAGGCTTCGGCAGGGCATACCACGTACGCGTCTTGATGAACGGGTACACGAACAGGTATTTCGCCGCACTCGGCTGGATGACGAGCCGCTGCTCGTGCCCCGAATCGGGGGGGGCGGGGAACTCGTAGATCGACCGCCGTGTCATCGCGAGATAGCTGTACGGGACCGAGAGATACGCGCCCAAATCGGTCCGGTTGAGCGCCGTCTGCAGCTCGACCAGCGCGTCGAGATCCTCGGCCACTTGCCACAGCAGGAAGTCGGTGTCGCCGCGGATCCCGACCAGACCATAGGGCCGGAGCAGCAGCCGGCCATTGTAGCGCTCGAGTGTCTCGCCGAACTCGAGCTTGGCAGACGCCTGGCGCTCGGCGGTCAGTCTACGCCAGGCGAGATCCAGCTTGTAGAAGGCGTAGCGGACGACTTGGCGTTTTTCGGACGGAGCGGCCATGGCGGGAATCTAGCGAGGGTTGTGCTGGCCGCGCTCCCGGCGATATCCCCTGATCACGAGATAGCTCAGCCAACCAAAGACTCCCAGCGGGAGCACCACCATCACCAGCGAGCTCAAGAAATAGATCAGATCGATGTGCTGATTCATCGGCCGATGAACCGGCGCAAGTGGCGCAGATAGTACGTGAGACCCGCCCCCAACGCGGCGAAACCGATGCCCAGCACCATCTGACCGCGCCACAGCGACCACAGCGCGAACCCGCCGCAGAACACGATACCGGTCGTAATGAGCACGCGATGAAACGGAATCATTTCGGGGCTGGGGACTCGGGGTTAGGGACTAGGCTGCCTTGTCGAGGACCATGAGCGTCAACAAGGCCGGCAGGTAAACAATCGAGACGAAGAACAAACGCCACGCCCGCCCTGGTGTCGCTCCGGTAAGCAATCCGGTCCCGGCGGCGACATACCCAATCCCCAGCGCCAAGGCGCCGAAGAAGTACCACCCACCCGTCACACCAAGCAACGTGGGCAAGAGGCTGATCGGCAGGAGGGCCATGGCATACAGCAGCGCCATACGGCCGGTCTCCCGGCCGTCCTCATCGGCGACGCTGAGCATCCGCAGACCGCTGGCGCGGTAATCCTCACGGTACAGCCAGGCGAGCGCGAGGAAGTGGGGAAGCTGCCACAAGAACAAGATCCAGAACAGCGCGGCGACGGCGGCGCCCAAACTGCCGCCGGCCGCGGTCCAGCCGCCCACGATCGGCAGGGCACCTGGCACGGCGCCGACCAGGGTGTTGAGCGACGTCTTTCGCTTGAGCGGCGTGTAGAGCAATACGTAGCTCGCGAACGTCAACGCGGCGAGCGCCGCGGTCAGCAGATTGACCGTCGCGCCCAGATAGATGACACCGCCGGCTGTGATCGCCGACGCAAACCAGATCGCCGCGCGGGGCGTCAGGCGTCCGGACGGCAGCGGCCGCCGCCGCGTGCGGGCCATGCGGGCATCGACGTCGCGCTCGCGAATCTGATTCCACGCGTTCGTGCCACCCGCAACGAGGGCGGTCCCGATCAGCGTGTTCGCGAGCAGCAGCAGATTCACGTGACCTTGCGAGCCGAGGTAGAACCCCGCGGCGGCGGTGAGAAGCACCAGCTGCGTGATTCGCGGCTTGGTGAGCTCGAGCAGCGACCTGGCTAGAATACTTTCTCCATGATGACCGTGGTGACGAGGATCGCGGCGAGCGGCAAGGGCACCAGGAAGATCAGCCGCAGCCGCCAGCGCTCAAACTTGAGATGCATGAAAAACAGCGCGACGAGCATTGCCTTCCAGATCGCCAGAATCAGCAGCAGGATCAGCTTCAGGTTGCGCGCCACCGGAAGCTCGAAGGCCAACAACACCTCGGCGATCGTCATCACGAACAGGTACAGCCAGATCAGCATGTAATTCGGTCGAACGTGCGTCGTCGGGGTGGTCATAGGGCGCTGGGCCTCAGATCAGGTAGACGATCGTGAACAGGATGATCCATACCAGGTCGACGAAGTGCCAGTACAACCCGATGACTTCGATGCCGCGATAGTCCTGGGGCGAGTACTTCTCCGGCAGGACCTTGGTGAAATAGAGATACAACATGCTGATCACGCCGCACGTCACGTGGAAGCCGTGGAAGCCGGTCATCGTGAAGAACGTAGTACCGTAGATTCCCGCGACGCCCGCGCCGTACTTCACTGGATCCGCGAGGGCATGCTCGGCGAGCAGCGAGCCCTCACGGTATCCATTCGGCGTGAACCCGTGCCCGACGAGCTTGATGTACTCGACCAGCTGTACGCTCACGAATCCCGCGCCGCAGATGATCGTGATGAGCAACCAGAGCTTGAGCCCCCCGTCCTGCAGCGTCTTCCCCGGCACCTTCCGAAGGAAGTACTTCTTGCCGTCCGCGATCGCGGCGTAGGCCTTGACCATCGAGACGGACGAGCAGATGAGGAGGAAGGTGTTGAGCCCCGTCAGCGGCACGTTGAGGACCGCGCCCGGCCTGGCCCACTCTCCCGGCGCACCGAAGCGGAGCACGATGTAGGAGCCGATCAGCGCCGTGAAGAACATCACGTCGCTCGCCAGGAAGACCCACATCCCGAGCTTGTTGCTGTAAACGCCCGATCCCGGCTCGGCCGGGTGTGGCGGCCGCATCTGATCGAGGGCTTGCGTCGCGTGCGTCATCGTCCTCTCCGGTCAGTGTGTGGCCGGCAGCGGCGCCGGCACAGGGTCGCGGTCGGTGGGCAGCTTCGTGTTCTGCGGCAAATAGTCCTTGTCGCCGGCTTCCGGCGCGCTGAACTCGTACGGCCCGCGGTACACGTTGGGCGTCTTCGGTGCCCAATTGCCGTGCGGCGCCGGATTCGGCAACGACCATTCCAATCCGTTGTCCTCCCAGGGATTCTGCGGCGCCTTTTTGCCGAATTTGAGACTCCACAGGAAATTGAACGCGAATAGCACCTGCGTCGCGAACAGGGCGAATGCGGCGTACGAAATGAAAACGTTGAGCGGTTGCTGCGGCTTCAGGAAGTCGTAGATCGTGGGGTCGTAGATGCGCCGCATCTGGCCGCCCATCCCGATGATGTGCATCGGGAAGAACGTCAGGTTGTAGAAGATGAACGTCAGGAAGAAATGCACCTTCCCGATTCCCTCGTTCATCATGCGTCCGAACATCTTGGGATACCAGTAGGTGATCGCCGCGAACAGCGCGAACAGCGATCCACCGAACAATACGTAGTGGATGTGCGCGACGATGAACTGGGTGTCGTGCAGCGGGATGTCCACCGGCGTCGCGGCCATGAAGATGCCGGACAGGCCGCCGATCGTGAACATCGAGACGAAGCCGACCGCGTTGAGCATCGGCACATGGAAGCGCAGGTTGCCGCGCCACATCGTGCCCATCCAGTTGAACACCTTGATCGCCGACGGCACCGCGATGAGCAGCGTGGAGACCATGAACGTCGACCCGAGGGTCGGGTTCATGCCGCTCATGAACATGTGGTGGCCCCATACGATCCAGCCCAGGAACGCGATCCCGATGATGGCGAACACCATCGAGTGGTAGCCGAAGATCGGCTTGCGGCTGCCGTTGGCGATGATGTCCGAGACCATGCCCATCGCGGGCAGAATCAGGATGTAGACCTCGGGGTGCCCGAAGAACCAGAACAGGTGCTGCCACAGCAGCGCCTGGCCGCCCGCCACCGGATCGAAGAAGTGTGTGCCGAGGACGTTGTCGAACAGCAGCATGATCGCTGCGCCCTGGAGCACGGGCAGCGCGAGCACGCCGAGGATCGCCGTGATGAAGAGCGCCCAGACGGAGAGCGGCATCCGGAACCACGTCATGCCCGGCGCGCGGTGGTTGATCACCGTTGTGATGTAGTTGAGCGAGCCCAGCACCGACGAGAGTCCCAGCACCACGATCGACACGCACCAGAGCATCTGGCCGACCGTCACGCCCGAGAGGTCGGGCCGGGCAGCCAGCGGCGCGTAGTTCGTCCAACCTGAGCGAATCGGCCCGTTGGGCACGAAGAAGCTCGCCGTCATGATCAGGCCGGCGAGCAGGGCCAGCCAGAACGACGCCATGTTGATGCGCGGGAACGCCATGTCGTGCGCGCCGATCTTGAGCGGAATCAGGAAATTGGCGTACACGCCCACGAGCAGCGGCATGATGGCGAAGAACACCATGAACGTGCCGTGCATCGACACGAGCTGCACATAGTACTCGGGCAGAATCACGCGATTGACGGCCATCGTCTCGGGCAGAATGCTGCCGCCCGGCATCGGCGTGCCGGGGAATCCGAGCTGCCAGCGGATCTGCATCGCCAGCAGCCCGCCCACCAGCAGGAAGAACAGGCTGACGAACAGGAACTGGATGCCGATGATCTTGTGGTCGGTCGAGAAGATGTATTTGCGCCAGAAGCTCATCGGCGCGTGGTGTCCGTCGTGAGCCCCTCCTGCCGGCTTGGCGTGCGCAACGCTCGTCATTCGGTGCCTCCGGCGATTTGTTGGGCGACCCAGGCCTTGTACTCGGCTGGCGTATGCACGAAGACTCGTGCCCGCATCTTGTAGTGCCCCATCCCGCACAACTCGGCGCAGCCGAGCTCGAACTCCCCAGTCTTCGTCGCCTGGAACCAGGCCATAATGTGCATCCCCGGCACTGCGTCCTGCTTCAAGCGCCACTCAGGCACGAAGAAGGAATGAATGACGTCCTCGGAAGTGAGCTCGACGGCGACCGGCTCGTTGACCGTCACATGCAGCTGGTTACGCACGGTGAAGTCGTCACTCGTGCCGAGCTTCCCGTCGGGGCCGGGATAGGTCACCTGCCACTCGAACTGCTTGGCATGCACGCCCAGATGATAGGCGTTGGGCGGGATGCTCTTCTTGTCCTTGATGAGCACCCAGTAGTGATTGCTGACGAGTCCGAGCGCGACCATCGTCACGGCGGGGATCGCGGTCCAGATGACTTCGGCGCGCGTCGAGCCGTGCGTGTAGAAGGCCTTCCGGCCGGGACGCGCGCGGTACTTGATCACGAACGTCACCAATCCGACCTCCACGACGACCAGCGCGATTCCGGTAATGATCAGAATCGCGAGGAACAGCGTGTCGATCGGACCGGCGAACGTCGAACCTGCGTCGGGCAGCCACCAACGCATGCGGCTCTCCTCGCGCTTAGTGCGCGGCGAAGGTGATGTTGGCCGTCTTGGTCTCGGTTCCCGCGATCGTCACGGTCGCCGTCTGCGTGCCGAACTTCTCGTGCCAGGCCTCGATCGTGTACGTCCCGGGCGGCAAGCCCTTGATCGAGAAGCTGCCGTCCGGCCCGGATACCGCGTAAAACGGATCGGGCCGCACACCGACGTAGGCGTGCATCCAGCCGTGCACGTTGCACTCGAGATTGACCATCACCTCGGGCGCCGCGAACGTTACCGTCTTCGTCATGCCGGCGTTGGGCTGGCTCACATTGAACGGCCGGTTCTTCTTCGCGATGGCTTTGATGTTATGCAGGAGTGGATCGGAATTCTTGATCTCGATGTTTTGCCCCACCATGACGCCAAAGACGTGCGGATGGTAGCGGCAGCCGTTCTGGTCCAGCACCACCGGGCTGGTGGGTGCGGTGAACGTCTGGCCTGCAGGCACGCCGGCACTCACGTAGATGAATACGTTCGCCAGGGCATTGGCCGGACCGGCCACGACGTTCTCCTCGGTCGGCGTGGTCGTATATTTCGCCTTGCACGCGGCCTCTTCACTCATATCGATCGCCGGATTCCGCGGCGCCGTGCCGGTGAACTTGATCTTGCCCGTGATCGTGCCACCCGCCGCCCCGGCAGGCGTAGGATCCGACGATACCGCGGGGTGTGGCGCCGGTGGTGCCGCCTGCACTGTGCCGCGGTCCCCTTTGCTGCACACGGTGAGCAGGAACATCCCGCCCACCACGCTGAAGATTCTGCCTTTCATTGCTGCCTCCGGTATGAAGTCTTCTGCTGCGCGCGCCACACGACCAGCATGCCCAACCCCAGGGTGAGCACCATGGCGAGCACCGGCGAGATGAACACGCGGGCCGGCACGGGTTCGTCGAGGGCGAGGAAATACCAGGTACTGATGGCCATGCGCGACCCGTGCTCTCCGTTGGACCCATCCGAAGCGAAGAACGCCACCGGAATGGCACGGCCGGTCCGGAACGGAAGCTGGCTCGCAGTATCGGTCGAAGCAAGTGCGCGGGTAAGAACGACCCGCCACTGTCCATGATCGTAGACTGCCTGCGCGGCGGGCCCTGACCCCCCGGCCAGCGGATCGAAACGATCGATCCCGCGTGCCAGGCCAGCGACCGGCGCGGTCCGTGCGGCGCTCGACCAGCGCCACTGATAGACGGGCGCGCTGGAGCTGCCCATCAGGAAATACGGCCGCTCCATCCCCGAAGGAATAGAAACGGGGAACTGCACGACCAGCTGATCCGGCCAGGACGCCGGCTGCTCTCGCGTCGAGTCGTCGCCCTCCAGCGTCTTGAACACTCGTCCAACGAACGTCAGCCACGAGGTGTCGGGGCTTTCCGATCGGTCGTCCCATACAACGCGCAGCGCGATCGAGTCCGCGGTGTGCACCGCCTTGACCCAGACGCCGGTCACCGCCGGCGCGAACCAGCGCTCCCTGTGGACGATCTGACCGACGAGCGGGAACCAGAACGGATCCACAGCCGTCCAGGCCGAGTCGTCCGGCGCATGCGGCAGGGTCTTGGCGAGGGGCGCGTGGATGACATCGCGCACCACGGGCGCTTCTTTGGGCGAGAGGCTGCGGACGTACTGCGCCACGCGCCAAAGCTGCTCGTCGGTCAGGAACTTGTTATCGATGAGATCGCTGAACGACGGCATCGGGGTGCCGTCGAGGCCGGTGCGCAGCCGGTGGTAGATGTCTTCCACCGTGCCGCCGCCGTTGAAGCGCCAGTTCTCGTGCAGATTCGCCGCGAAGATTGGGTGCTGTGCGTCGTCTTTGAGGGTCGGCGCGGACGGACCGTCACCGCGCCCCTGATCGCCATGACACTTGTGGCAGCCGATCGAATCGTAGAACTGCCGTCCCACCCGCAGCGCTTCGGCGCTCGTTCCGCCTCCGGGCGCGCCGCTGAACGCGAGCGGTTTGGGGCGTAGCGTCGTGTCGGAGAAGGCCGTCGAGAATGCCTTGATATACGCGAGCACGTCACGCCGCTGCCTGTCGGAGAGCCGCGTTTTCCACGCCGGCATCGCCGTACCCGGAAGCCCTTCATCTATGGAGCGCAACAGATCGGCGTTGGTTGGAAGGTCGCCGCTCGCGGTCGAGCGAATCTGATAGACGGCGTTGCCCGTGAAATCGCGTGGCGGCGGGATCATGTGACGCGCGCCCGGGCCGTCGCCCGCACCGTTGTCACCATGGCAGCCGGCGCACCATTTGGTGTAGACCTGCTTCCCCGCGCTCGTGTCCTGTGCGGCAATCAACGCGATCAGAAGGAGTGCGGCCGTCATTTGCTTCCCGCCGCGCTGACTTCCCAGGTCCTCGGCTTCCAGCCGGTCTGATCGTAGAGGAAGACCACCACCGACCAGATCTCATCCTCCGTCAGGAAGTCCTCCCATGCCGGCATCGCGGAATTCCAGGGCGTGCCTTCGCGCGGCAAGCCCGGCCCACCTTTGGCGACGCGCCAGAAAACGAAGCTCTCGGTGAGCTGGGCGATCGTGCCGTTGTCCTGGAAATTGGCGGGCAGCGGGTTGAGTCCCGAAGCGAAGTGGCCCTGGCCGTCCAGATGGTCGCCGTGACACGGCACGCAGTTCTGATAGTAGACGCGACGGCCGACCGCGAGGTGCGCCGCCATGTCACCGGTACGGCGCAGCGGATTGTCGAGACCGACGAGGGTGATCGTCTTGCCGCGGAATGTGATTTGCGACGGTGGCGCCGGATGGATCGAGCGCAGGTTCGGGGGCGCGGCGACGCTCGCGCGGACCTGGCTGTAGGTGAAGCAGCCGACGATCAATGTGACGGCCGCGAGTACCACATTGCGGACGAGCTTGAGCCCCGGCTGCACGAGCACATCCTGCAGTGGCTGCTTGAACTCGGTCCAGCGCGCCTCGTCGTCGCTGACCCAGATCAGCACCCCAACCAGAACCGTGGCCATGTACTGCAACACGACACTCTTGGGCACCATGGCGCTGCCGGGGAGGACGGGGATGACGAACGCGACCACGATGTACGCGATCACCAACACGCCGACCGCCTGCCAGAACGGATGCTTGAGGTAGGCTCTCATTTGTGGCCCGAGAGGAACTGCACGAGCGCCTCGAACTGCGCTGCCGTGAGCTGGTTCCCGAACGTCTTCGGCATGATCCCTTTGAACTTCTCGAATCCCTTGGCGACCTTGGCATCGGGCAAGAGGATCGACTCCCGAATCAGGTTCGCCGAGAGCCGCGAGCCGACGTGCGTGAGATCGGGCCCGATCGCGCCGCCCTCACCATTGATCTTGTGACAACCGGTGCATCCCGCGCCGCGGATGATCGTCATGGGGTCGGTGGAACCGCCGGCTATGCCGGCGGCGGGTGCCGAGGATGTCGAAGTTGTGGAGGTCGTCGCCGCCGGGATGTCCGACGCGCTCACGTCCACCGTGCCGCCGTTGGATTCCAGAAATGCCACGAGTGCCCAGAGCTGCTGCGGCGACAGGATGCGCCCCATCTCCGGCATGATCGGCTCGTAGCCGGCCACGACGTAGGCGCGTGGGCTCGTCAGCGACTCGTACAGATAGGCCTTGCAGTCTTTACCAGCCTCGCGCTTGCCGCAGCGTGCCCCGATGGGCCCCTGGCCTTTTTCGTCGGTCAAGAGATTCGGGGCCCGCGTGCCGAGGCCGTGACACGCGGTGCAACCGCCCGCGCCGTGATAGAGCTGGTCGCCGGCACTGCCGAGCTGTTCCGGCGTGACATTCGCGGCGAGGGTCAGCGCTTGCGGCACTTCCGACTGCACCTGGGGAATCTTGTTCGCGATCAGCGTGTAGAGCGTGAGCGTGCCGAGCACCACGCCGAGGATGCGGAGATTATTGGCCCACATGCGGCGCCTCCACGGTCGACGGCACGAACGTCGACTTCTCGGCGAGTCCCCCGAGCCAGAAGATGAAGGCGACGAGCGAGAGGAAGATCAGCACGCAGGTGCTGATCATGATTGCCGCATACCCTAAAGCTGGCGTCGCGGCATAGGGCGTCATGTCCTGCATCACCTGATACACGTGCCAGTGCTGGCGAATGCCGCTGCGCGCGAATCCCATCAATCCCATCAGCCATGTGAACGTGACCGCGAGGATGAAGAGCGCGTACTGCGAGCGCGGCGGCATCTTGCCCCATTGGATCGCGCCGAGCGACTGCGCGCCGCGCGCCATGAGTACGTCGATGATCGTGACGAAGACGATGCAGGCGAGGACCGCGCCGACCTGATAGACCGAATACCCGATCCGGACGATCGCCTCCACGAAATAGCCGCGAATCCCGAAGAACAGCACGATGGCGGCGGCGACCACGAACATGCCGGCCTGGATGCCGGTGCCGGTCTTCGCCCACGGCACCGTCGGCTTGATGTTGGCGCGCCGATATAGCAGGAAGGAGAGGAACGTCGCGAGAATCATGAGATTGACCGCGGTGTTCTTCGCGCTCATGACGCCGAGCGCGCCGAGGAACGGATGGTGCGAGCCACCCATCGCCGCGAGCTCGCGCGAGTCCGCGATCATCGTATGCGGCGTGCCCCACACCAACGCGCCGAGTACGAGCACGACGAGCAGCCATTTCGTGTACGGTTGGTACCGCTCCGCACCGGGAATGCGTCCCATCCCGATCCAGAGGTAATAATTGCCGGTGAGGAACAGCACCGCGATCAGGAAGGCCTGGATCACCCACAGCCAGCTCATGAAGCCGCCCATCATCGTGATGCCCAACGATTGGTCGTATTGATAGATCTCGCGGCCCAGCCAATAACCTGCGAACGGCAGCACGATCAGCGCAGAGATGGCGATGAAGTTGCCGACGTACCCCATCCAGTCGTAGTGCGCGCGCTCCTCGTCGGTCTTGGCGGCGAGGAATCGATAGCTCGCGTAGGCGCCTACGATCGCGCCGCCGAACACGACGTTGCCGATCAAACGGTGAATGTTGATCGGCATCCAGGTGTGGTTGAGGATCGCGTGCCAGAGCTTGATGCTGGTGGGCGACGTTTCGGGCGTGATGTCGCGCGGCGGCGTCATCATGTAGGTGAGCCACGAGTCGGCGATGAACATCACGATCGTGCCCCAGATGTTGAGCAGGATGCCGAGACACCAGTGCACGATCTTGGCCCGGCCGTACTTCCACCGGTCCCAGCCGTAGTAATAGAGGTACAGCGTGAACGACTCGAAGAAGAAGATGGAGACGTACACCCACATCGACGGGCCGAAGATCGCCGTCATGTAGGCCCAGAACTTCGGATACAGCGTGGCCAGCAGGAAGACGAAGACGGCGCCCCAGATTGCCGTCGCGCTGTACGCGATCAGCAGCAGCCGCGTGAACTCCTTCGACAGCCGGTCATAGCGCTGGTCTTTGCCGAAGATGCCGATCGCCTCCGCGACCACGGCGAAGATCGGCACGCCCAGCACGAATGCCGCGAACATCAGGTGGACCTCGGCCGCGATCCAGATGGCCTGGCGGCTGCCGATGAGCGGGAAGTCCCGATATGCCCCGGTGGTATCCGCCGCGGCCTGAAGCAGGTGCAGGGCGTCGAGCATTAGCTATCCATCACGAAGAAGGGGCGCTTCTTGGAAAAGTCGATCGGCATCGCCTTGCGGATCTCGCCCAGCAGCTCGGGCGTGATTTCGTGCAGACCCCGTTCGCGCGCCCAATCCTCGACGCGCTTGGCGACGACGCCGCGCACGAACGACGGGATGCGATCGAGGCGCGACCGCGCGGCAGCCGACCATGTCAGGGCGGGAGCAAAGTCTGCCCCATAACTGACGCTCACCGGCTCGACGATCGCGACGCCCTCCCGCGGCTCATAGGTGCACGAGGGATCCGCCGCGAGCACGTCGCCCTCGAGCGCAAACGCGCGCGCGCGACAGCCGCCGCACAGCTTCTGGTACTCGCAGCGGCCGCACTTGCCGCCCAGCGTCCCTTCCCGCAGCTGCCGGAACAGCGGCGAGCTGCGCCAGATCTCGCCGAAGCTCTGCGCGCGCAGGTCGCCGGCCACCTCGGGCAGGTAGGGACAGGGCGTGACTTTGCCGTCGGGAGTGATGCGGCAGTACTGCGTCCCGCAGGGACAGCGTGTTTCGTAATTCAGGATCGGCGAGTCGGGATCGGCCGAATGCACGTGGCGCATGAAATGGGGCGCGCACTTGGCCCGAACCATCATCTGGCCGCGGTACTCGCGCTGCCAGCGCGCCAGATCGGCGAGGATCGCTTCGTACTCGGCGGGCGCGAGATCCGACATGCCGGCGCCGCGGCCCGTCGCCACCAGGAAGTAGCAGTTGAACGCGACGGCGCCCTGCTCCGCCGACCACTGGGCCAGGCGCTCCAGCTCGGCACGATTGCCCTTGGTCGCAGTGGTCTGGATGATGAAATCGAGCCGCTGCGCGCGCAGCCGGCCCAGCGCGGCGATCGTGTCGTCGAGCGAGCCTTTGCCGTGACGGAAGTTGTCGTGGTAGCGCGGACGCAGTGAATCGATCGAGACGGCGACGCCGCGTACGCCCGCGGCCTTGAGTGCCGCGATCCGTTCATCCGTCAGCAGTGTGCCGTTTGTCCCGACGACGACGGTCGCGCCACGCTCCGAAGCGTAGCCGGCGATCTGCGTCAGATCCGCGCGGAGCAGCGGTTCGCCCCCGGACAGAATGATCAGCGGCCCAGGATTCACGGCCACGAGCTCGTCCACGATCCGCAGCGCTTCGGCGGTTTCGAGCTCGGACGTCGCGCTCTCATGCGGACCGGCCGAGATGTAGCAGTGAGCGCACTCGAGGTTGCAGCGCCGCGTGAGATTCCAGGCGACGACGTGTGGAACGTAGTTCACTGCAGCAGTTTCTCGACCGCCCGTTTCGCCTCTTCGGGCGTGACCGTCTTCATGTCCACCGGACACTTATCCATCTTCGCTTCGATGTCCCGGATAGGGCACCGGGTGATCCCCTGCGCCTTAGCTTCCTCGATGAACGCGCGCATCTCGGGCGACAGCGCGTCTTTCCCCTCGGCTTCTGCGCGGATCTGCTTCGCGCGCAGCTCGGTGAACATCACCATCATCGTATCGATGTCGAACTCGTCGGCTTCGATCATCGCCTGCTTGTTGTCGTCCATCACCGGCGTCGTCACGCGCCAGATGGCGTGATTACGGGCGAAGCGCTCGACCGTGTTCCGCGCGAGCGGGCGGGCGATCAGAGGCACGAGCTGTAGCCGTTGCCACGCCTCCTGCGTCCATACGATCGGATCCGTCGCCACCCGCTCCCGGGTGCTCACATTTCCGGTCACGGGGCACTTCGTTTCGATCGTGGGGACGGCTGGAACAGGGTCCACATCGGAACCCTGCACCTTCGTCGCCTTCATCTGCTCGGTCGCCTTCACTTCCGCGAGCGCGATCTCCTCGGCGCTGCCGATGCCCATGATCAGCTGCATATGGGTAGGCAGGAGCTTCTGGATCGCTTCATCCAGCCATTTGTTGGTGACAGTCGGCGGCGGGCCGGCGTTGCCTACCTTCTCGAGCACGTACTCCTCGACGGCGCGGCGCGCGATCCCCTGCGCGAACGGGGGCACGCGAAGAATCCGCACCTCGGCTTCGGGCGCCCAGGGCAGACCCGCCTGACCGTCTTCTTCGATCCAGGGGATGTCCTCGGGCCGCACTCCCACCACACCAACCAGGAGCACGGAGCACGGAGCAAGTCGGATGAGATTCTCGGATTGTGAGCCGAGCTCGGTGTTCTCGATGCGGTGTGCGCCATGCCGGCCGAGGACCAGCAAACTCGGCTTGATCTCTTCCGCCCACTGCATGATCACCTGGAACGGCTTGCCGATGAGGATCTGCGTCTTGATCGGCACGTCGGGGAACTGCTGCGCCATCACCTCGGCGCGCTTCAAGTTCGCCTGGCAGAGCTTGAGCAGTCCCTTGTCGATGATGTTGTTGTGCAGCTCTTCCTGCTCCTCGAACTTGAACACCTTCGACGCCTGATACGACAGCACGTCCTTGATGTTGTGGAAGACGACGTGATGATACTCGACGTCGAACGCACTGCAGACATAAAGCGAGCCGCCGAACTCCTGGGCCAGCTCGAGCGCCGACTTCATCGCCTTGTAGCTGTAGGATGAGCCATCGACGCAGACCATGAAGCGGCCGCCCCCGAGCGGCTGCTGGTCGCGCACGATCAGCACGTCTTTTTCGATCTCGCGCAGCACGCGCGCGACGACCCCGCCGAGCTGCGAGAACGGCTGGCGTCCGAGTCCGTGGGCGCCGATCGCGAGGAGATCGTACTGCCGTCCGGACGAGCCGACCAGGCGGGCGGCCGCATCCTCATCCTCGGCGACGAGGCGTCCGTTCTCGCCGAGCTTGACGTCACTGCGGACTTTGTCGCCGCCGTCGTAGCCCGCGGCGCGATTGGGATCGAAGCCGATCAGGCCGGGCAGGCGGCCCGCGCCGCAGTTCACTTCGTTGACGATCTCTTCGTAGTTGATGCCTTCGAGCAGCTGGCGGGTGAGCGGCACGCCGGCCGACTCGCAGCGCTTCCCCAGCTGATCGAGAAAGCTATCGGCGATGAGCTGCAGCCCTTTTTCGATCAGCTTGTCGTGGATTTTGCGTTGTCTCTTGATCTCTTCAGGCGTCTGGAACTGCGCGGGGAGGCCGGTTTCGAGCTGGCGGAAGCGGACGTCGTGGAGGCGGGCAGCGTACACATGGTTACCGGTGATTCTGCCGCCTGTCTTCCTACACATCTCAATCGCGCGGTCGACGGTCCAATCGGAGTGCTGCGAGTTGTCGACGGGAACGAAAATCTCGCGGTACACCACTACCTCCCCGAGTAACGCCGCTCGAGCGGGTCGCGAACTCTAGATGTCGGTGTGGATGCCGTCAGAGTTAAGGGATATGTACGTGAGTCCTGAGGCTGTCAAGGAACTTGTTCACAAGCCGCGGGGACGATTTGGGTACCATCTGCGTTCCAAACCGTAATCGCATCCACCGGGCACGCGTCGCACGCGCGCAGGAGTTGTTCTCTGGCAGTGGTCTCGGGAGCCAGGAAAATGGCGACACCCATTTCATCGAGGACGAACGCCGCGGGCGCTTCCGTGATGCAGTCCCCGAAGCCGACGCACAGCGCGCGGTCGATGCGCACCCGCAGCTCGCCGACGCTGCGCTCCTCGAAGTCGCTCACATCCCTTCCAGGCCCAGCTCGGCGCGGGCCGTGTCCATGATGGCAGGCGTGATCTCGGTGATGCCGCGTTCCTTGGCGTAATCGGCGTAGATCCTCTTCACCATGCCCCGCACGAAGCTGGGCACGCGGGACAGTCGTTCCTGGGCATCGCCCGACCAGGCCGGACCGCCTGTAATCACATTCGCCCGTACCATCTCCAACGGCTCGCTGGGCACGGTGCGTCCGCCGATTTCAACCCCCAGGGAAGACACCAGTTGAGTCTCCATCGGATTCGTGAGCATCGCCACGACACGGCCGCATTTGGGGCACTTGAAGGTCGCGGCTAGCGTCCCGTCCCCGGGCAGCTCGCGCTCCGCGAATGCCATCTGCTGGTCGCACTCGACGCACAGAAATTTCACAGCTGCGCGGCCAAGCGGTTCCAGGTGTCTGGTGTCGGGTGCCAGGGGATCCTGGCCACCACCGGTGTCGCGAACTCCGCCGCCAGGTCATCTGCAGCGCTGCCCTTCAGCTCCCCGCCGACCATGTTCTCGACAATGCCGAGCAAAGCTGATCCGTGGTCGACGGCCGCGCGCATGGCACGGCGGACTGCGTCGCGGGACTCGGGGGTCGGGATGGTCACGGTGAGTACGGCCGGTGCGTTGCCGAGGATGTCGCACAGCTCGATGTAGCGCTGCATGCCCGGCGGCAGATCGAGCAGTAAGACGTCGAGCTCGCCCCACTCCGCATCGCTCAGAAACTCGCGCAGCGCCGATGCTTCCATTGCGCCCC
>WNFA01000684.1_pt1 | contig 26927 bp, 44 predicted proteins | sample 5400481 | NCBI WGS metagenome assembly WNFA01 (sample SAMN13153340, study PRJNA577476) | soil metagenome | isolation source: 120 cm saprolite under Douglas fir tree site 2 hole 1 replicate 2 | place: USA:California | collected 2015-04-18 | reverse complement strand
AGAGGCTGCGGGCCAGTCGGATCTTACGCCTCTGTGGGCTGGGCAAAGCGCCAATCTTTCGGCTTGCACGAACGTGCCAGCCTTCTTGAACGCATTGATTGCGGAAATATCCGAGATCGCCGGGCCGGTCGTTCAGTGGAGCGAGCGCCGACGTCAAAAACATTCCAACGCTTAAAATGGAGAGAGAGAACATGCCTCGTTGGACCAGACGCTTTCGATTATCCCGTATTGCATCGGCAGTTTTTGTGGTGCTTATTTCATTTCAATCGAAGGCTCTTGCCCAGGGAAAGGATCGCCTCGTGGAACACCCGACTCTCTATCGCACCATTCAGATCGATGGTCTCTCAATTTTTTATAGAGAGGCCGGCCCGAAAGACGCGCCTGTAATTCTCCTCCTGCACGGACTTCCCTCATCGTCGCGGATGTTCGAGCCGCTCTTCGCCTGGCTTTCCGATCGCTTTCGCATGGTCGCACCCGATTACCCGGGCTTCGGACACAGCGACTGGCCAGACGCGAAAAAATTCGCGTACAGGTTCGATCACTACGCCGAGATCATGAATCACTTCACCGAGGCGCTCGGCCTGTCGCGCTACACGCTTTACATGCAGGATTACGGCGGCCCGGTGGGTTTTCGCATGGCCTTGGCCCATCCGGACCGAATCGAAGCACTCATTGTCCAGGACGCGGTGGCGCACAACGAAGGCCTAGGAGCGAATTGGAAGTCACGGCGGGCCTTTTGGGCCGATCGCGCTGCCAACGAAAGCACGCTTCGCACAAATCTCCTCTCGCTAGCTACGACGCGAACGCGCCATGTTGGAAATGATCCCAACGTGGAACGCTACGACCCCGATCTGTGGACCGATGAATTTTACTTTCTCAATCAGCCCGGCCAGGCCGAGATTCAAAGCGACCTGTTTTACGACTATCGAACCAACGTAGATTCCTATCCGAAGTGGCAAGCATGGATGCGCGAAAAGCAACCGCGCCTGCTGGTGATCTGGGGCAAGTATGACCTCTCGTTCGATCTGGGCGAGCCGGAACGCTACCGCAAGGATGTACCGAAAGCTGAAGTTCACGTTCTCGACGCCGGTCATTTCGCATTGGACACTGCTGCAGATGAGATCGCCGCATTGGTCCGGGATTTTGTCGCTAGTTCACGCGAGGAGCTGCAGGCGCGGCGCGCCGGCTGAGGTCGCTAGAACGCCAACTGGTAACCGTTGAGACGTAGCCCGCCACACGCACTGGATCCGAACCTTCATACACGAGTTAAGTATGTCAAACAAGAAAAAAGCAATCATCACGGGGGCGTCGCACGGTATTGGCGCGGGTTTGGTCGAAGCCTTCCTGAAGCAGGGTTATAACGTCGTCGCGACCGCTCTTGATGCCACTGGATCGTTGACTGCCTCACCCAGCCTGGTTGTTATTGATGGCGATATCGGTAGACAGGAGACCGCTGCCAAGGTAGTCGAAGCAGCGATCGATGACTTCGGAACCATTGATGTTCTGGTGAATAACGCCGGAATTTACCGCACCAAGCCCTTCACAGACTTTACCACCGAGGACTTCAGTGCCCTGGTTTCGACCAACCTGCTGGGGTTTCTTTACATAACTCAGCTCACTGTGAAACAGATGCTGAAACAGAAATCAGGAAATGTTGTAAGCATTACTGCGGCGCTTGCTGATCAGCCAATCACCGGAGTAAACGCCTCGGTTTCGATGATTACGAAAGGCGGCCTGAATACAGTAACGCGGAGTCTCGCAATCGAGTATGCAAAAGAAGGCATTCGTTTTAACGCCGTAGCCCCGGGCGTCGTGGACACACCGCTGCACAAGGGTGATCCCAAGGACTCTCTGAAGGCATTTGCAGCCAATGGGGAAAGTTGTGGACGTAAAAGACGTTGTCGACGCTGTTCTCTACCTGGCACAGGCAGCTCAAGTAACCGGAGAGATACTTCACGTGGATGGCGGCTCTCACGCCGGCCGTTGGTAGCTGTTGATTAACCATGAAGACACCGAAGCGGTCGCGTTTGTGGTAGTTGCAGCCGCGATGGTCACGGGCGATATCGCGTCAAGGGCACTGGCAGGCGGGCATGCCGACCAAGAGGCCTCTCCGATCTTCGGCGTCACAATCCCTGCTGGATACCGGCAGTGGGAGTTGGTCGCCCCGTCTCACGAAGCGGGCAGCCTCGACGAGTTGCGGGCATTCTCGGAAACGCTCTAGCGATGAAGGCGTATCGGGAGGGGATACTCCCATCTCCCGACGGCACCATCCTTGCCAAGGTGGCTGGGAAACACGTTGCGGTGACCGGTGTCGACGGAGCTTTCGTTCCCGCGCGTGCCACGGTGGTTCAGATTATGGTCACGGACTCGAAAAAGTACGCCGCAACGAGCGGTTGGGGTTTCGCGCGATTCGTTGGGGCAAGCCAGTGGACCAGGCACCGCTCAAAGCATGCTTTTCCTGCCACGCGGCTAAAGTGAAAGGGCACGACCTGGTCTTTGGTCTTTGCGCGTTACGCCCCTTGAAGGTCGAAGGTGCGCCAGCGAAAGTCGTAACTTCGAGGGAGCCTCGTGACACCAAGGACAATAAGTTCTCGCAATGAAGCGTTCTTTGACGTTTCAGGTTTGGATCCCCTTGGGCTCTGCACGTAGTTTTGGTCACGACCGGGCCGGTGTGCAGACTTGGTCTTTAGCTGGTTCGATACCACTACAAAAGTCGGCTGGGAGGAAGTTTCGTACTGGGAAAACGCGCTAGTGTCCACAAAACGGGGATCGTCGGCAAACTGGAAACTGGACTTGGGCGGGGTGCCGCGCGATTGCGCACGCACTCGCTGAACCGAGATGGGCCTAGAGCCGCAGGTGGACAGATCTTGTTGAGATTTGGCAGAATGGCGGCCACTATGCGAGCCCGATGGCTGACGTCCGTGGCAATATCCGTTGCGGCGTTTCTGGTCGTCCCGATCGCGATCTGCGCGCAAGACGCAAACCTGCCGCACCTGGAACAACGTGGAGTTACCCTGCAGCTCGTTGTCGACGGCAAGCCCTTTCTGATGCTCGCCGGCGAACTTCACAATTCCAGTTCCTCCAGCCTGGAATACATGAAGCCAATTTGGCCTCGCCTCGCCGCCATTCCACTCAACACGGTCTTGACGCCCATATCCTGGGAGCTTGTCGAACCGGCTGATGGAAAGTACGACTTCACTCTCATTGATGGCCTGCTTGCGCAAGCCCGCGAGCAGCGCCTGCGTGTGGTCCTCCTCTGGCTCGCCTCATGGAAGAACGGCATGTCCAGCTACGCGCCTGTCTGGGTCAAGCAGGATACGAAACGCTTCCCGCGCGTCGTGCTCCGTAACAACGAGGCCAATATCCTTAGCACCATAGCGGGCTTCTCAGATGCCACCCGCGACGCCGACGCCCGAGCCTTCGCCGCGGTCATGCAGCACATTCGCGAGGTCGATATCCGCGAACACACAGTCGTCATGATGCAAGTAGAGAACGAGGTCGGCGTCCTCGGCGATAGTCGCGACCACTCCTCTGCGGCCGAACAAGCCTTCGCCGCCGCTGTACCTCCGCAGCTGATCGAATACCTCAAGGTCCATCGGGACACGCTCGATCCCGAACTCTGCGAACTCTGGCGGCAGCAGGGCGAGAAGACATCCGGCACATGGGCGCAGGTGTTTGGCGACACCCCACGCGCGGACGAGATCTTCATGGCATGGAACTATGCCCGCTATATCCAAGCGGTGACCACCAAGGGTAAAGCCTCCTACGAACTTCCCATGTACGTGAACACATGGCTGGCGAGTGAAGACACGGCTCCGGGCGACTATCCAAGTGGAGGTCCTCAGCCGCGTGTTATTGATATCTGGAAGGCAGCCGGCTCCGCCATCGACATTTATTCCCCCGACATCTACTTGCCTAACTTTTCGTATTGGGCAAATCGTTATCACCGTAGCGACAATCCACTCTTTATTCCGGAGACCAGCGGTGGGAGCTCCGGAGGCGCCAACGCCTTCTATGCGGTCGGCGAAAACGCCGCTATCGGGTTCTCGCCATTCGCCATCGACTCATTCAACGCCGAACAGAAGACCGACCTGGGTGCGAGCTATAGCGCCATCGCCTCCGTCGCTCCCATTCTTCTCGAGCAGCAGAGCAAGGGCAACGTCCACGGCTTTTCTCTTTCGCGGGAGCATCCGTCCGTCGAGTGCAGCATGCAGGGCTACACAATCCACGTCAGCCTGGACGAGATCTTTGGCGACCATTCAGAAAAAGGCTTCGGACTGATCATCGCCACCGGACAGGACGAGTTCCTCGGTGTCGGTAAAGGCTTTCGCGTCCTCATAACGGCCCGCGCGTCGAGCCCGTTCAAGCTCGGGTACGCCTCCATCGATGAGGGGGTATATGAAGATGGTAAGTGGAGACCTGGGCGACGCCTGAACGGTGACGAAAACGATCAGGGCAACTACTGGCGCTTCGATGCAGGTTCGATCAAGATCGAGAAAGCAGTCCTCTATCGCTACAAGTGAGTGCCCTCGCTACCGGAGGACTCCCGCACCTGGCGGGCGACATTCGTGGTTTCAATATACCTTCTTGGTATACTCGCGTTAAAGAGCGCAAACGGCTGTGGCAAAGTCCCTGATAAAGCCCCGCCATTCTCTAATATTGTTGGCGGCATCGATTTCACCAATTCCGACATAGAGATCGCCGCCTTCGCTGTTAGCGAATGCCGAAACGAGCTTAGTCAATTTGGCGGGCGTTATCTCCAGCGCTTTTACGTCCGAAAATTGGCGCTCGTTGGGCTGAACGACCTTGTCAAGCGGGACCCGTCCACGAACGGAGTTTATCAGTTTCGCCTTATGTTCGCCACACGGTGCGCGTGCGCTCATCGTGCGCTAGCGCACAGAAAACAAAAAGGTTGCGTTCCACAGCCGCGCCGCCTATAAGGATTCACATGGGCGACATTATTACTATTCACGCCCCTCATGCTCCGCAATGGAAACGACTCTACGAAGCGGCCATATTAGAGCTTGACCCCGCAAAACTACTCCAACGGATTGCCGTAGCCCAAAGCGCGGTTCTTGACCAAATCGCAGACGGCTCTTCAAAACCATCGGATGGCCAACAACTCGCCCTGCACGATGTGTTACACATGCTGAGCACCCTGCGCACGATTGCGGAGCGCGACATTGGCGAATAGAAAAGACCGTCCAAATACAGGCTATGCTCGTAATCGTTAGCGTGAGTCGTCTGGATAACGATGAAGTTGCCATTCGAGTGGCGCGGCCTCAACACGACTCAAATTCCGTGCGGGGGTACCGATCCGAAAAAGAGACACGAGCGATCCTGTCAGATTTTGGTCTCAGCGGAGAAATAATAGATTCTCACTTGAAATTGCTTGCTCAGATGAATACAAACGAGCAGTTGACATTTCCGCCTATGAATGTCCCACACCATGAACTGCTATCGCGCGGATTTCGCCTGTGATAGGGCGGCGAAGTGGAGGACGGACGATACCAGATACGAGATATACGCATTTTCCCTGATTGCAGGTGTCCCCCGCAGTACCCATAATTTTGTCATGGGGGATAGCGATATTTCACCGCGAAACGACAGATCCTCCCAGATCAGGAACGAACCGGCGCAACTGTACAACGAGCAGACTGAGTTTTACAGAAACGGGGCTCGGGCTAAGCACATGGAAACCGAGATTGCGGAATACGAGAAGAGGCGTGAGCGTATTCGAGGATTGTTCGCAGAACTGGACGAGTTGAGAAAAGCGACAGGACCCCGCTAAAGGCAAGCTGATGAAATATGGTGCGACCTTGGCGCGAGGTCAGATCTCCGAGGCCAAACGATCTTGGCTCACGCCTAAGGTCGCGGACACTTAGAATGACATTCGTTCTTTTCTGGTTGCCTCAGACTGTGTACGCTACCGCTCTCTGTCTGGCAATGAATAGTGCAAACGACCCTTCTGTGATATACCCTTCCGTGTGTACGAAAGCCGCGCCAGTCGCCCCATCTGGGCTGCGCGATGACTTGGGGGCGGTTCCGTCTGGGGGAGGGTCCCCCAAGTCTGCTTTTGGCCAGACCCTTATGGAAAATCAAGAAAAGTGGATGGAACTTTGCGCCCTAGCATCCAAGGAACAAGACCCGGCAAAGCTCCTGGCGCTCACTCAAGAAATCGCGCGCCTGCTAGCAGAAAAAGAGCAGCGGGTGAAAGAAATCCATCGCGTGATGAAAGAACAAGAACAGCTTGCAACTAGCGAGTCTTCTGGCTTTAATTTCGGCTGACTGGATTGGAGTTGACATAGGTTGAAACGGAGCCCGCCAGTTTCGGCGGTGCGACCTTGTCCGTTCTACCAATTCAGAAGCAACTCTGACACAAAAATCTATGAGACCGTTGTCACCACCGTTCTTGTGAAGCAGAGTGACCAACCGGTTCTGTATGAAGTCCAGCCTTTTGCCTGCATTGTCCATGTTGCAAAGGGTTTCCTGAAGCTCCCTGCCCCATGAGCCGAACAATGCTTCCGATTCAAAAAGCTGGTTTACTGTCTCTTGCATTGGAATTCGAAATACAGGGAATGCTCCATGAGGGCAAAATTCGATCCCCATAACCCCGGTCCTCCGCGAACTGGAACGGATCCAAGCAGAACTATCTCTGTTCCCAACGAAATACACGCCCTCGCGACTTACTTGGAGCCGACCCTCGACAATGGACACCAACGAATTCTCGTACGGAATGATCAGCTTGGGGCACCCACTCGGCACCGCCATGCTTTTATCAGCCGCGGGGAGGCCGGTTGGGCTTTCCAGGACCCAAAACGATTCGATATAAGGCTGCAATTCGCGTCTGGGTTTCACGAAAGAGAGTTTCATTGCCATGCCCGTCGCGCTTTTAGATGAAGTGGCGCTTTCTTTGGTGTTCCACCGCTCTGGCCAAATCCCACAAGACCTGCCAATGAGTGGCGGATCCCCATCCAGCAGCCATCGCATCACACCATCCACATCCGGTCATGAAGTAGTTCGGACCTTTGTATAGTCGTAGCTTCGGCAAAACTTTTCGCTAGTCCCCATTCCCCGTGGCGCCCCGCCACTGTCCCGCTAAATCGCACTCAGGGCCTCTTGATGGTCTTGAGAGCGAATTTCATTTCAGAGCGACAACCGCGATGTGTACTGGCTCTAGCTTTGTCGGATCAACGACCTTATCGTCCTCGAGGTTATAGATTCCAGTGTTGCCGATGAAGTAAAATTTGTCGCCCAGGATTGCGCCGGTCGTCGGATCGCTCACGAGGGCAGTGCGATATTCGAGAGTCTCGCTCCCGGTAACTTTGCGGCCATCCGGCGCAAGCTGCCATCGCATGACGCGATAGGCTCCTGTGCCATACTGCACGCCCAGAAATTCGCCCTTGTTCCAGTACAGGCCGTCAATTCCGGACAGCGTGTCGTGCGCACCAGGGTCCACATCCTCGGATTCATTAGTGAGCAAATCAACGCGAATGACGCCTAGCATGTCGGCGACAAACAGCAAATTGCTATCGCCGGACAGTGTGATGCCGTTCGGATAAAAAACAGGACGGTAGAATTTCATGTCCTTGAAGGTATGCGACGCGCGGTCGAAGCGGTACACGTGATGCCCTTCTGTATCGGTCGTGAAGATTTCTCGACTGCCGCGGAGCACCAAGTCGTTCAAATCGTAAGGCATCGTACCGGGCGATGCGTATCTCTCGAGAAGTTTGCCTTGGGCGTCGAAATGCAGAAGCTCCGGACGGTGCTTCTCGCCGGCATCTGTTGAAGCCCACACGCTGTGGTCCACCGGATCCACGTGAACTCCTCCGACGGGCATCAAGTCATACGCGTCCTGACTAACAAAGTCGGACACGTTGCCATTCAGCGCAAACTTCACAATCTTCCGGCGGTGCATACTGCCCATGTAAAAGAGCCGTTTCTCGGCATCCACGGCCAGGCCCTCGGGGAAAAGGTCATTCGCGGGCACAGTGAACGCCACGTTCGCTTTGTGTACGGGAGGATAGCGGCGGTGCACCTCTTCGAGCATCTCTCGGAATTCCGGGTTTGACGCCAGCGCTCGCAGCGACCGAGATTCCCCAGGGTCGGGATCGAAACCGGCGTCGAGTGCCACGCAGTCTTTCAACAGCGCCAAAGCCTTCTGCAATTCGCCGAGGTGTGCGTATCGCCGTGCCAGCAGAAAGAGAGCCGCACCCCGGTCGGGAATCTTGGGCAGGGCGTTTTCAACCGCGCGAATTTCAGCTCGTACTTTTTGCGCGTCGGCAGGCGCAAAGAAAGCTGCCGTGGACTTTTGCTGCGAAGATGGCGCCGCGGATTTTCGCGCAAAGGAAAAGCCAATACCGCAAACGACAAGGAAACAGGCGATGGCCCTCAACGCGCGCATTTCGTTCCCCCCAGGCCTAAAGACGGCTTACCATCAACCTGGTTAGCTGGTCGACCGCGGAGTGTTCCGCCTTTATGGAGTCGTAGTGTAGCAGCGTTTGTTATTGGCGGGACACGAAAGGTCCTAGCCTTGCATTGCTCAGGACATGCATGACGTTCGCGCTGGCGATACGTGCGTCTACACCGTGCCCATCTTCATGAGATTCATCTCCTCAGGGAGGCCCTCACTTTCAGTGCCCATCGGCGGTAGCAGGTGTCCCGTCTGACCATTGCTCAACCGGAATCAGAAATACGATCGACCGCTCCGGCGCATCCTTGAATGCGATGATAGGCGAGCCCGACAAGCCTGCGCCCCATGCTTTAGGATCAGCTTCAGTTGCGAAGAACATCAGGTGTGGACGCCAGTGTGCGTCACGATGGCTGAGACATGCACTTTGCCCGCTCCCTCCAGGAACGCGGCCTTGGATTCTGCGGGAACAACAAATGCATCGCCTTTTTTCATTTTGTACTCCGGTTGTGGGTGGATGCTATTGCGTGATGTTTTCCACTATCGGCTCGTGACGTTTTCCATCTAGTCTCCAAGGTCCGCGCTAGGGGCCGACAACGACCCATCGCGACGCCAGGCCAGAAGCGACGACAGGAGACCAAGAACCACAGAAGTTCCCACAATGCTGATCGATTCCCACAAGTCTGGCTTGGCGCCCATGAGCAGGACAATACCAAGAAAAACGACGATTCGGATGCCGAGCGAGATCTTCAAGAACGGATCCTGCAGTCGGCTGAACAGTTGGGAGTTGATCGCCTTCGCGTCCGCGCAAGCCCGCCGGATCGCACGCATGCGCCTGCCAGTCAGCGCGCCGAACAGTGTAATAAGCAGAAGAGCACCAACGGCTACCTTTGGCCACGCCAGGTCTAAGGCCGACATTCGCATGGCCAAGTAGACTCCGGAAAAGAAGACGACAAGCAGTAAGCCCACGGCAACCAAGGGCAGGCCTGGAACCGGCTCAATCCAACGGCGAGTCTCGCTCAAGGAGGGGGCTCCTCTCAAATGAAACAGCGACAGAACTTCAAAGCTCAAGGCAGCGAACAGACTTAGCACTGCCGTGACGTGGAGGAACAGAACGAGTGAATAGAGCGTCATGTTTACCTAATTTCCGACTAGTTGCAGACCCCTACGATCTTGCGGATCGAGGAGCGATCCTCGGCCACCTTGATCATGAAATCGGCCACATCCGCGCGCGAGATTTTGAAACCGAAACGAGGTAGGTGGCCTTCTCGCACGCGATACTTCCCGGTATAGAGCTTGTCTGTGAGTTCGGGTGGGCGCACGATGGTCCAGTCGAGTTCGCTCTCCCCCAAGACCCGCTCCATGGCAGACGCATCGGCAACCGTGCGAGGAAAAAACAACCGGCCTAAAAGGTATGCTGGCGGCACGATCGAATCCCGGAATAGGAAAGCTACAGACTCAACTACGACGCGCCTGACTTCGGCACGCAGCATGGCACTTGTCAGAGCGACGGCGAATTGTTGAAGGAGGTTCGCGTCCGCTTTCGACACGGGCACCCGAGGACCGAATCCGGAAAGAACTGCATCGTGACCTTGAATGACCCGTTCAAGCTCGGCACTGTTCAGCAGATCTCCTTGCTGGATGTGGATGCGGTCCCAAAACGGCTTCATTCGATCCGGCGAGCGAACAAATGCCGTCACCGAATGACCGTGTTCGATCGCCTGCCGAACGATCTCCAGTCCCGTCCCTCCTGTAGCACCCAGTACCACGAGCTTCATGCTGCTGCCCGTTCCCGGACGCCCAGATCCCTCCAGCTCAGTGTTGATGTGGTTTCTCATATTGGGTATAGATAACTATACTGACTAAAGGATGCTATAATTTCGGCGTTGCCCAGAATAAAAAAGCGCCCCTACAAATCCTTAGTTCGCCAGCGCCAGGCAGGCGACACTCGGCGACGCATCGTCGAAGCCACCCGGCGGCTCTTGCAGAGCGAAGGCTATGCTGGAATGACCATCGAAGCTATTGCGCAAAGAGCAGAGGTATCTGCCCAAAGCGTGTATGCCATCTTCAAGTCGAAGACCGGAGTTCTCACTGAACTTCTCGATCAGTCCACCTTTGGGGCCGACTACGAGGACGCCGTACGGCAGGCGCTGGGCGCGAGCGATCCCGAAACACGTCTGCGGCTCACGGCCCCTATCGCCAGACAGATCCACGACGCGCAAAGTGCGACGTTCGATCTACTGCGAGGTGCGGGTGTGGTGGCACCCGAGCTGGCAAAACTGGAACAGCAGCGAGAACGCCTGCGCTATGAGAGGCAGGAACGAATGATCATTTCCCTGCGCGACGCGCGACGGCTTCGACCAGGACTTGATCACGGGACCGCCCGGGATATCTTTTGGATGCTTACTGGGAGGGATGTGTACCGGATGCTGGTGCGCGAGCGTGGGTGGTCTTCTCAGAAATACCAGGACTGGCTGGCCGAGACCCTCGTGCACTCCCTGCTGACTCCGGGAAGACCGAGTCCAGTTCGAAGTCGGGCGATGAAGCGTGATTCATCGGTGGGGCACGGTTGATCCTGACCTAGAAACCGCCGGTCTCGCGGTGGCACGAACAAATAGGCGACCCCACGCTGGCCGACGGCATCCTCGACCGGCTCGGTCCCCAGTTTTCCCCGCTATCGCAATCATCTTCCACAAAGGGACCCGCTAACTGACTGGAAAGAATGGGTCCTCAGGCAGGACTCGAACCTACGACCCTCCGGTTGACAGCCTCGTCGTTCTTCGCAAGTTCAACCACTTTGCGGCGCAGATGACAACCCACGAATGCGTATGAATACTGATGATTCAGAATATCGTGACCCTTGTTTGACCCATCTTTTGCTGCTGTTTTCAACCGGATGGGTTTGAGAGTTCGTGACTCTGCAGTGAAAAACCTAGCTCCGTGTGACCCGAGAGCACCAACGATAATTTCCGGACGGCCCATGACTCGGGAGGAAATCCGAGAATTGCCGCAGTCATTTGCGCAGAAGATCACTTTACGTGTAGCTGCGTCTATTTCAGGGCCACGGACTTTTCCCGTGCAGCGACCGACGTTCGGAATTTCTCAAACTTGAAGGCCAAATCGAGTCAATATTTCTCGTCGCCCAAGACTAGTGACACCTAGGGCTCTACTGTCGAGATCCTGAACCACCCACTTTCGTTTCAAGGCAACGTTCAGGAGAGCGGCACCGACCGCGCCGCCGACGTGGGGTCGCCGTTCACTCCAGTCCACACAGGCGTAAGCGAACCGTCGGCGCAGCGTCCGAGTTGCCTCGACGTTAATACCGAGAGCCTTAAAGCCTCTCGCTCCGTCTGGTGTAAGGTCGTAAGCCCCTACGTCACCTGAGCCGCAAGACAGCCACCCCAACACCCTCAAGCGGTCATGCAGCGAAACGCCCAGGGTGCCAGCAATGTGATCGTAGCAAGTTCGCGCGGCGCGCAGCCGGTTTGGCGTGTTCGGCACGAATACGTCGCGGGAGCCGCCGGCGAGCACACTTAGTGCTTCAAGTACGAGCGCCACATGAGCCCCGTCCAGGCTGTAATAGCGGTGCTTCCCTTGGGCGAGGACCTTTACCAGTCGCTGGGTTTTCAGCCGCTGCAGGTGCACGCTGGCGGTGGAGGGGGTCACGTCCGCGACCACTGCAAGTTCGGTGCTCGTCCGGGCACGCCCGTCGATTAGGCAGTAGAGCATACTGGCGCGTGCCCGCTCACCGATGGCAGCCGCAATTCTGCAGACCGCAGCGTCTGCATTTCGTTCTACATTCATAGTTTGATCGTAAACAAAGTGTTGTTGCTGCACAACTGGCAGTCTTTCCCTATATGCATCTGAGAGAGACCTCCGCCGGGCGGATAAGCCGCCGCGCGACAATTGAGGGTATCGTAACGACCGGTGCAGCCCTGATTCTTGGCTGTGGAGATTCTGCCGCCACACAGACCACCAGGAGGACGCACATGACGATCACCTGCTTCATCCGATACCAGATTGATCCGTTCCAGCGAGAGGAGTTCAAGAAGTATGCCGAAAATTGGGGCCGCATCATTCCTCGATGCGGTGGTCACCTGGTCGGCTATTTTCTTCCACACGAAGGCACGAATGATGTGGCTTGGGGTTTGATTGCATTCGATAGCCTTGCGTCGTACGAGGCCTACCGAACGCGCCTGAGGTCGGATCGGGAAGCGCGGGCGAATTTCGCAATGGCACAGAGCAAGCAGCTCATTCTTCGCGAGGAGAGAACCTTCGTAGAAGTGGTCGACGGAACCTTCGGCTTTCCTGCGACACCGACAGGACCAAGGTGATTGCCATGTTGACGCAGTCTGAAACGGGACCGGCGTTTCGCGCACTCCGCGAGCGTGAGAGGGCATTCATCGGCCGAGGGGATCGTTCGCGCGTCCACCGGAGATGGCAGGAGAGCCCTCATTCACTCCGAAGACATCGCTGCCGTCGCAATCGAGGCATTAACCACGCGTGAGTACGACGAAAAATCGTTGCCGATCACTGGGCCAGAAGCGCTGAGCTTCGCCGAAGTGACGGCGAAGATCGGAGCCGCAATTGGCAGGCAGCTCACGTTCCAGCAGATATCCGACGAGGAAGCGGGCCAACGATATTCAACTAGCGGCGCGTTATCGGCAGAGACTGAGGCCCACGTCGCGCTATGGCAGGCGATTCGCGAAGGGCGTCTAGCGAACATCACTGACAACGTCGAACGCATTCTCGGGCGCAAGCCGATCGAGTTGGATCAGTGTGAGATCGGGAACGCGGCTGCATTCCGCTGATGAAACTGGAGCCAGGTTAGACACCGGCTGCAGGGTTGTTGGACTTCGTGATCAGTACAGCTTTGAAACCGTCAAAGCGAACCCAGTAAAACTTGATAGATCGCCTCATCAACGCCAAGCCTGCCCAGCGTCACTCGGGCGGAACCAGCGCTCAGGTTCTGGGCCCTACATGGAATAATGGAATAGATGAACGGACACCGGTGGGGGGCTGAAGGCCCGCCTCTCAAAGCTTATTCGCGCGTGACAAACTCGGAGCGATTCGCATCCCTGCACGACGTTGCAGCAGAGTTACTGTACCGCTTGGAGCTGGAGTTCGACGTCGAGCGCACGGAGGGGCATGGTCTCGACCCCGAGCTGGAAGAGGGCTGCAAACTGGCGCGCCCGAGCGTAACCCTCGTGCCGCGGGACGTCGGTGCCGCGCCCATTGTCGTTGCTTTCTCGGCCTTCCCCGGGCTCCGAGTCCGTTTCGGGCGCTGGTGGACGACTGCTTTCCCGATCTGCGGATGCGACGCGTGCGATGAAACGGCCGATAGCGAAACCGAACGTTTGAAGTCACTGATCGACAACCTAACCGCGGGCCGCTTTCGGGAAGCCATTCGGATTCCCCCTGATCGAGCTGCTTCGCAGAAGTCTGAGTTTTGGTCCGCCCGGGAGCGCTGGTCACGACAGTCGCCTCTTGATCAAGCTCGCGCTCGACAGCTAGTTGCAGCAAGTGACCGGTCCTCGTATGACTGGAGGCCGTGGCCCAAACGGAGTTGACGCTCTCCATTAGCCATCTGGATGAACCCATGGATACGCTCGTTTAAACACTGCGGACTTGTTCAATGTCTATGTCAGATTGGGAAGAGCTCACAACTTGCCTGAAACGTCTTTTGGGGTCAACGGTACTGGCTCGCCGTTGCAGGGAGCAAGCAGTGCTCGGCCAGATCCAGATGAAGCTTGTCGAATTCGTATAAGACCTGCGCTGCCAACGCCATAGCGCCTTGCCGATGGCTGCCTTGGCGTGGGCGACAACGAGCGCGCAAAGAAGGCCCTTCAGCGGGCCATTGATCTCGCTCCGGAAGACTCACTGCTCGACGCCGGATCGAAAGCGCCCTTGCTATCCGATGAAACCAGAAATTTCAGCATCACCTGTCACTCGCCTGTGATCGGTGCTGAGCACCAAATGCGCTTCCAATCCTACAAGCGGACTTCGGGGGCGTCAGGACAACTCTTTCTGATTAGCGTCATACCGAAGAGGCTAGGTATCGCCATGATCGGGAACAAAACCTCGATTCTCCGCGGAGTCGAGAGATCCCAAGCCGATCGCTGAAGCAGCAAAGAGGTTAGCCGTCCTCACAACCACCGGAAAAGATCAACAACGTCGAACGACCGATCGAAAGTTTCGACCACCCTCAGGCTCAGAGCTCACAGGCGGCTGCAAGACTGTGCGACGTTGGTTGCCTTTTGCCCTTAACTCCGAGCGGCATCGGCCTGCGGAATGGCTGCGAGCGCGAGACCTGGCACTCTCGTCATTCTTACTTGGTAGCTGCTAGCGCAATCCCGGGCATATGACCAAGAGGGGATGCGGCATCACGCACTGAAAACTTGCCGATCCACCTGGCCCAGAGGTGCACCAATGTCCAAAGCTAGCTTTCGCAGCCAAATGGACGCCGGGTCGTGGGCCACGCGGCGTGGATGGAACAGGTACTCCTGGTATTCTCCGGGATCTATAGGAGGCGGAAGCACAGCTAGTGACAATGGCCTTGCCAGAGACTCAGCCAAGCGTTTGGGAACAAATGCCACCAGATCTGCTTGAGCTACCGCTTGAAGGGCCTGTAAATAGCTGGGAACCCGCAGCACAATCTGTCTCGCCAGCCCCTCTTGCCGAAGCCAGCTATCTACCGGATCTTCCTTCAGCCCTCTACCGACAACCGCTACGTGCCTCGAACTGAGGAACGCTTTGAGGTCCTTCATTCTCGATACGGATGGATATCCCTTGCGTACGACCGTAACCTCCGTGTCAGTGAACAGAGTCTCGCGCTCAAATCCTGCAAGTTCGTTTATGGAGCAGGAAATCAGCAGATCAATGGACCCTAAGCGCTCAAGCTTCATCGACGCCGCACTCTGCCATGGCAAAACATCCAGCTTGACGCCCGGCGCCTCGGAATGCACACGGTTGACCAGGGCCGGGACAATAAGGTGGGCAACGTGGTCCTGCATCATGACCGAGAAGCGCCGAGAACTTCTTCTGGGCTCAAAAGAATCGGCCACAAAGAGAGTTTGAACTCGCTGCAAAGCTTCCGCCAACGACTCTCGCAAACCGGTCGCTCGCGGCGTCAACTCCATCCGCGAGCCCACCCGCACCAGCAGAGGATCAGCTAAGAGGTCTCTGAGCCGGTTCAGGGCATGGCTAGCCGCTGGCTGTGAGAGCCCAAGCTTGCGAGCGGCGCGACCGACATGGGCTTCGGAAATCAGCGCGTCCAGTGCAACCAGCAGATTGAGATCGATCGCGGATAAATTCATGGCATGAATTGTGAACATATCATCAATCAATTAGACGAATCAAGCCGGCCGCTGCAGACTCGTTCGGAGGAGGACCCCTGCGCAAACTCGAATCCTGGCTGTTCCTCAAGCGGGCGAGATGAGTGCTCGGTCGGAATCGAATGTTTCCTCGACTGGCAGCAGTAGCATCTGCGGCTTGTGCGCTTCTAGCGCAAACGACGCCGCAAGTTTCCTCCTGACCAAACATTCCAGCACGGAGTCTCACCATGACAGAACTGAAATCGCGTCATTTGTTCACTATCACCATGAAGCTCCCTCCCATTCTAGAGTTGGGAGACACCCCTGCGGGCACTCGTCGCGTGTTCACTGTTTCCGGAGGAGAATTTACCGGCGATCGGCTTCGAGGGGAGGTCTTGCCACAAGCAGGTTCGGACCTGTTGTTAGTTCGTGCAGACGGGTCTTTTCAGCAAGATGTGCGCCTGATCCTGCGAACCGACGACGGAGCGCTGATCCTCATCACTTATCGTGGAATACGGCATGCTTCGCCGGAGGTGAGTGCTCGGATCGCTCGCGGTGAACGGGTTACTCCATCGGATTATTACCTCCGAACAGCGCCGTTTTTCGAAACCTCGGCGCCAAAGTACGCCTGGTTGAACAAGATCGTGAGCGTCGCAATCGGCGAAAGGCAATCTGACGGAGTCACCTACGAGGTCTTTGAGATTCTCTAGTCCTAGCTTAGTGCGTAAGCGTCCGAAGTTGGCCGTGGTGACGAGCCGCATGGGCATTCAAGTGTCCGCTAAGGAATGATGTGTAAGCGGTAAGGGAGATGCATCTAGCAGATGGGTCTGCCAGGGGAATCGCGCAGTTTTTTGCGCTCTACTGGGACCAGCCTTTATAGTAGCGGCATGAGCCGCATACAATTTCACAAGATCTGGGTACAGCAGTGCCGGGCGACCCGCGGCATTAAAAGGCGATTTGGCGTCAAGAGCGCGCTCGACTATCTTCTCGGGGAGAAGCTCATGAACTTTGCTGATGCGGCAGAGCAGCATCCGGAGTTTGCCGCCGAGCTTCCACGGTTTCAAGCCGCGGTGTGGAACATCTTCAACCCCTACGAGCTTGCAGGTTATCTGAGTGGCCTTAAGCCTTCGAGGAGAAAAAAACTGCAAGAGCTTCTCTACGTTGACGGTTCCTCGGGGTCACGCAGGGCAAGCTAGACCAAGTCCGTAGTTCCTCACGTAGAATCAGCAGACAGATAGATCGCGCCTGCCCAGGGGTTCGCTTGACCGTAAGCCTGGAGTCTCACAATGACTAGCGAAACCGCACGTGAAATCTCTACCAATCCCGAAGTGCTCAAGAGGCTCGCGAAGTACCTCGCGCAGCAATGTTTTCGCAATACCGTGCTCGAGGATCTGCATGCCGGGATTACTCCGGACTCGCAGATCGGCGACTACACAGACGTGGTCGTCCGGTCACCCTACGGGGAGATTCCCTGGCCAAGCCTTTCGCGGCTGAACGACGAGGAAATGAAGGCGCTGATGATCGATGTTGTGAACAAGACGTACCACGCACTGATTGTCCTGTTCGACGACCGGCTCGGCGGCGAACTGATCAAGATCTTGGCGCAGCGAGATTTTTTACCTCATTGGAACGAGCCGACCTTGACCACGACGGGCTGAGGCCGAACGAACCTCTCACGGCGCGAATCGGCGCAACGGACGGCAACCATGCGTGCTGTGCTCTGGGAGGACGGTTCCGTTCAGCCTGCCGACCCCGATTTGGGTTTCCAGTTGCCGGGAAGCAATTCGTGGAGGTGAGTGATCTTGATCGAGGAATGATGTGGACACTTGGGAGTTTAGGAATTGATTTCGTCAGTGTAGACGTCTTCGGTGAGCGCTTTGTCGATGGCTTGGTCGAGTCGGGTCAGTAGTTGGGCCAAAGTCTCGCCTCGGCGGCGCACCAGCATGGCCAAACTTTTGTGTCCGTCGGTGGCGGTGGCGACACAACCAACGGGGCGAAGAACGCCGACAGTAATTTCGCCGTAGGTAATCAGGTCGGCGAGGTTGGGAAGGGACACCGGAATCACTGCGGAGGTCTTGGCAACAACCTTCTTGTCTAGGCTGCGGGTTCGATTGCGGACGGCACGCTTGCGGCGATGTTCCAAGGCAGCAGCTCCTCGATGCGAGTGATAGGGTGGTCAGCGATGCGGGTGAGGATCTCGCGCAGGTAGGCTTCCGGGTCCAATCCGTTGAGTTTCGCCGAGCCAACCAAGCTGTAGATCGCGGCGGCGCGCTCGCCTCCAGCGTCGGACCCCGCGAACAAGTAGTTCTTTCGACCGAGAGCGACTGCCCGCAAGGCACGTTCAGCAGCATTGTTGTCAATCTCGAGGTGACCGTCGTCGCAGTAATGAGTCAACGCCTTCCAGAGCCCGAGCGCATAGCGAATAGCCGCCGTCGTGTCCGACTTGCGGGAGAGCTTCGACAGCGACAGTTCGAACCAGTGGTGCAGCGACTCGAGCAAAGGACGAGCTCGGGTCTGCCGAACTTCCCGACGCTCATCGGGGGGGCGACCGCGGATCTCGTTCTCGATCGCGTACAGCGCTCCGATTCGTTCCAGTGCTTCCGCCGCAATCGGCGAAGCGTGCGCCTGTTGCAAGTCGTAAAACTTGCGTCGCACGTGCGCCCAACAGGCCACTTCTTGGATGCGATTGCCTTCGTACAGCTGATTGAATCCCGCGTAGGCATCCGCCTGCAGCGAACCATGAAACTCCCTCAAATGGCGCTGGGGATGTTCGCCCTTGCGATCTGGTGAATACGCGAACCAAACCGCCGGTGCCCTGGGGTCACCCGCCGGGCGATCATACCGCACGTACGTCCACAATCGTCCCGTCTTTGTCTGACCGGTGCCCGGCGCCAGCACCGGTACCGGCGTGTCGTCGGCATGGAGCTTGCTCGCGGTCATGACATAACGACGCAGCACTTCGACCAGAGGATCGAGGAGTTGACTACTCCCGCCTACCCAATCGGCCAGCGTCGAGCGTTCCAGTTCGACTCCGGCCCGGGCATAGATCTCCGCCTGGCGATACAGCGGAAGATGATCACAGTACTTCGAGACCAACACATGAGCCAGCAGTCCCGGCCCGGCCAGCCCGCGCGCGATCGGCCGGCTCGGTGCCGGTGCTTGCACGATCTGTTCACAGTTCCCGCAGCTCAGCTTCGGCCGTACATGCCGGATAACATGAAAGTATGCCGGCACATACTCCAACATCTCCGAGACGTCTTCGCCCAGCGGACGCAGTTTCCCGCCGCATCCCGGACAGGCTTGCTCTTTCGGCACATGGCTACGCGTGATTCGCGGCAAGTGGCTGGGCAGCGGCCGCCGCGCGGGTTTCTTGTGCGCAATAGCATCCGCGGTTGTACCCCGTGCGCTGTCCGCCGCCGGCTCGCTCTCCGCCTCTTGTGCTTGCACCAGATCTTCCAGTCGCAACTCCAACTGTTCGATCTGCCGCTGCAGCTTCTCCGACTTGCGTCCGCACTGCATCCGCTGCAGCTTGGCCAGCAGCAGTTTCAGATGCTCGATCTCACTCTCTCGCGACTGCAGCCGCTGCGCGGTCGTGCAATAGCGCTCGTGGATTTCCACCAAGAGCGCGCGCAATGATTCCGCATCCAGAGAATTTAGATCAGGAAGGATCCCGAGCGGCACAACCATGGCGCGAGTATGCCATGATCTGTGCTACTGTCGAATACAAAATTATCGATGTTATCCACAGCCCCGCTTCCGCCAGCGCGATGGTTCCTCCGTACAGGCGCTCCGGCTCGGGAATCACACAACTCTCCCGCGCGGCTCAATCGCACGGTTCGCCGGGTAGCGGGTCGAAATGGCTTGAATGCTTGATGATTAACCCGGTAATCTCCTGTGCGGGTTTACGGCCCATCATTCTCGCGATGGTGCGGGCGAGCTGACCACCGTGTCGAGGACCTTGGGGTAGACGAATGTGTTCGTGGCCCCCCCAAATGAATCCGTACTCTTTACCCCTAGTTTGTTCACAATTGACCAGCTTTCCGTTTTGCAAAGCTTCATCATGCGGGATGAAATCCAAAGAGCTGACGCCCAAACAGGTACTGGCGTTCCCCTGCCTCACCTGTGGAGCTAAGCGCAGAGAACGCTGTGAGCTGAGCATTGAGATGCCCGTACAGACCCGCATAGGAATCGACGTTTGAACGCAACCGATGGCTTAACAGATCCTCTAAGAGCAGGCTTACGATGCTGAATCCAGAATCCGCCCGCGAGACTTGTGGCCCTTCTCGGGCAGTCGGAAGCGCGGCGCCGGATACTGGGCGATACCAACACTCAGCATGTACCACCACCGAGATTTTCGACAAGGGGAACATCCTCAAGCTATGTCCCAATCGCAGTTGTCCCAACAAAGGCGCTAATTGGTCCCTGCAAGAGACACTCACTTAGCGAATCTTGTGAGCTTTCAGCCAATCCAGTTCCCGTTTCTCTTGCACTTGCTCATATTCCAGTTCTGCTCCTTCCCCGGCAACATTAAGAGGATCCATCTCGTCGGCATATCTGGGTATCTTCCTGTACTCGAGGCCGTCCAGTATCTGCAGTGCCACTTCGTTTAGTTTTTGCGACGAAAGTGCGAATGCTTGCGCACCCATAGCCGCGCTAGCCAATCGTGGCGCACCGAAATAGCCCGGCCATCGGTTGACCTTGGCAATCCGCACTAGATCGGAAAAGTTCCTACCGGTTAAAGATTCAGCTTCCCGGTAGTCTTGGGGCACGAACTCGGGACGTAGAAATAGAATTTGACTTTGCTCGTCCGCTCCCGCATGTACAGTGAATCCTTCCTCCTCAAGCTCCTTGGTGGAAAACATTTTGTCCTCGATTCCGCAGCATAAGAACACAGGTTTCAAGCCGAACAGATGCACCATGGTGCCGCCGTAGAGATCGTGGAAATAGTCCGAAGCCTGGTTGAGCGCCTTGTGGTGGTTTGGCGCGCCATGATTGTGGACGAGAAACACCCAGCGAAAGCCCTGTTCTCCGAGCTCGTTGGACAAGTCCATGTAAACCGCACGCAGCGTCGCCATACGAATCGGATAGCTTCCGGGAAATACCCGCTTGCCGCCGATCGTGTTGGCCGGGTCATTGCCGAGCGGAATTTGCGGAAACAGGACCACCGTCCAGCCAGGTCTGGCGACAATGGCCTTTGCCAATTCCTGTGTGTATGCATCGATGGCATAGCCATCAGTATAAGAGGGAAGGTAGGGTCCGTGTTCTTCCAGAATTCCGCCGGGAATCAAGACGACGGTCCTTTGGAGATTGAGGGCCTGGATTTGCCGCGTGTTCATTTCGGCGATCCTGAAGACCTGCGCAACAACTTGCTGACTCAAGAGCATCACGCCTGCTAGTAGTGTTCCCGCAGCCAAAAGACGCTGACTTCGGTTCATGAGTTGCTCCCCGATCCAGATTGTAAATTGCGAAGCGTAGCCTAAGTTGAGACTGGCAGCAATGGGCGGGAAAATCGTGGGCCAAGGCTTGGGTGGTCGGCAAACAGGAAGCTATGCGCTCGTTGTCGCAAAATCACCTTCACCTAACACCCGGGTTGCTTGAGTCTATGAATGCTAGGTGACCATGCAGCGGGAGTAGGGTCTGGGAGGTGCTGGGTTCACGGAGCTATTTCGCCTGCCTTCTCCGCGATCGGCCGGGCGCAGCGCACCAGGGAGAGGAGGAACTTTCCGGGCTCCTCGGTCATCGGCATGTGCGCCGAACGCTCGAACCAGATGAGGTGCTTCTCCGGCGCTTTCACCGTATCGAACCAGGTGGCAGCGACCTCTGAATTCACGTTCCGGTCGTGGCGGCCCTCAAAGAGGATCAGCGGAACTGAGAGCTTATTGGTCATAGTGAGATCGAGCGCGACCAGCTCGGGGAGCAGATAGGCGGTTGCGAACTCATTGCCATCCCAAATACGGCGAATTTCCTGGTCGCTGTAATCTGGGGAAAGTTGGGCGAGCGCGCTATCGGCCGAGTTGTCGCGCCGGTAGGCCATCACGCCGCCGTAATAACCGACCCATTTGCGCTCGACGTAAATGTCCTTGATAGGGATGATCCGGCCGGGGGCGGCGTAGGGGGCGATCGCCTCGAGCTCGCGCACCGCCTCGGCATTGCCCGCGCGGCGCGCGGCGTCCATGGCGAAGCGCCAGCCTCGACGCTCGCTCTCGGGTCCGTCGATCAGCTGGCCGACGCCTATATAGGCGTACAGCCATTCGGGGTGATGCTCCGCGAGCTGCAAGCCGAGAAAGCTGCCCCAGCTGTGGCCGAGGACGAATATCTTGTCCTTGCCGAGCTCCCTGCGGACCCAGGCGGCCATTTCCTCGGTGTCGGCGATCATGCGCTCGCGGGTGAGGGTCGGCGCGATCGTGGCAGGATCGGTAAGGAGATGGGTCTTGCCGGCGGCGCGCTGGTCCCACTGGACGACCGTGAAATACTCCTCCCAGCCGCGGGAGAACCACCAGCTCATCGGGATCGAGACGTACCCTGGTCCGCCGTGGATCAGCAGCAGCACCGGGTTCCTGCGGTCGGTGCCGCGAATCGAGACCCATTGATCGATCCCGCCGATCCGCACTTTCTCCAGCCGCTCCACCCCATTGGGCGTCACGATCTTGCGCGCATTTGCGATGATCGCGGTCGCCTCAACGCGGCTGGCGGGTTTGGCTCGCTCCTGCGCCCGAACGGTGGCGAGTACGGCGAGAAAGGTGAGCAGGTTCGGGATCAGCCTCCTGAGGGCCTTGATCGCATAAGGGTGATCACTCTTGCGGGTTCGTGACACGAGTCTCTCCTGCGCTATTCCAGTCGCTAGCGGCCGCTATCTTCCTTCTTGTAGCGAATATCGACTTGACCGGAGACGATCACGGAAGCCTCGGCGCCATCGTTCACGTGTAGCAGATACGCGTCGCGCCAAATGTAGGGCAGCTCTTCGGAAAGGAAGCTAATCAGGCCTTCGCGCGACACTCGCCCGCCTCCTGGATGATGAGTTCATGGTCGAGCGTGCCTGGGAGAGCGTTCTCCATGACCCCTATTCTCGCTCGGGCGGGCCACCTCGGGAGACACTCTCCAAGCTCTAGTCTGGCAGCGACGCTTTCCACGGGCCGCCGGGTCCCAGAAGAAGGAATCGTTCGTCTGCGCAAGATCCCTTCCACCATCGGCATCAGGAATTCGTCCAGCGCGCTCACCACGTCCTGCAAGGACGCATCTCCTTCCAGTCTGCTCTTCCGCAAAAACGCCCGCCACTGCGCTTGCTTCGCCGGGCCCGCCGAAAACTCCGGCGTAGGAGCGAAAAGACCTGGCCCTGAACCGCAACGCCCTGTGATTTTCGGGTTGTATTATAGATACCCGTTGCTCCAAGGTCATCCGTATCGGGCCAGTACCGTGTAGCCGCGGGCCTCCCAAATTTTGCGTACAACAGCATCACGAGCGTGCCTCATATTGCCAACTGGTTCATCCGGTACTTCCGGAGTTCGGGCCGCAAGATTTCCCACATTCTCCGAAAGCACCCTGTCCATTTTGGGGCTGTACTCACGACTATCTGACGAACGAGACAGGGTTTCGACCGCCTGAAGTTCCCGGTCTGGATGATCTTCTAAGCGACGCCGACGGGTGTGCCGCGCTGCGTCCTGCCATAGTACGAAGGTGACGAGAAATGCAATCGCAAACAACAACATGTGGGGCGCAGCTCTTGTTGGAATGCAGCAGAGATCATCATAATTGTCCTAAAGTACCTTCTCGGAGGTACAACCCGTGCAAGCAATGGAAAGGGGAGAATCCCCGGTGCTTGGGCAAGCTTCTGGCGTGTATCGTGAGAAGCCAGTGTCACCAATGCTACGACGTCATTTTGTCTCTGCTTGGTTTCACCAGAAGCCATCGGGAGTTGCAAGGCAGACCGCGGTTGTTCCCGATGCTTGCGCAGATCTGATATGGTTCGGCGGCAATCTGTTGGTCGCAGGACCAGACCATCAGGTCCGTTTCGAGTCAGTCCCGCCAGGAGCAACCGTTGTTGGGATGAGATTCCAGCCAGGTGCCGTAGCGGTGTGGCTGGGTGTGCCAGCCTCTGCGATCGTTGGTGCACGCATTCAGCTAGATTGCTTCTGTAAGGGTCAGGCACAAGAATTGATCGATTTGATAGGGGACACTCGGGATCCAGCAGTTGCTGCAAGGCGGCTCGAAGCGGCCCTAGAAAAAATTACCGGAGATCTTGCGTCACCGGCCAACTCTTCCAGGATAATTCTTGAATCCCTGACCCAAACTCGCGAGGCAAGAGGCTCTATTACACGGCAATTAACATCGGCATTGGGGACGAGTGAGCGCACACTTCGGCGGCACTGCGAGCAGGCATTTGGCTATGGTCCGAAAACCTTGGATCGCGTACTCCGCATGCAACGATTCCTGGAGCTAGCGAAAACCCATCGTGCACTCGATCTTGCTAATCTTGCTGCGGCTGCTGGATATGCGGACCAGGCCCACTTGAGCCGGGAGGCGCGCCGCTTAGCCGGACTGACCCCAGCGACGATTCTCGTTCAGCTCTGCGGATCCGGCAGCATGCGCGGGTCGCTAAACCCATAGAACTTGCCGGTCGAGCACGCTACCGAAAAGCATTTTGTATCCTTAAGAGCGCGCGAGAAGTGGCCGTTTCGTTCAAGACAGGGTGCCGCCTGAGATGCGGAACTTAGAGCGGTATCACGCTGGCGAACGAGGCTAGCTGCTGGGAAGTGAGTCGATGTACCCAACCCAAGAGGAGGACAAATTGGAGATCGTCTTAATTGATAAGTTCATCGTGCCTGAAGAATCGAAGCCCAGATTCCTTGAGGAGGTGCGCAAGTCCGCGACTTTTCTTAGGACGTTGCCTGGATTTATTGAGGGCTTCATCTGCGAAAAGACGGACGGCGAGACCCGCCATAACGTTATGACCACAGCCGTATGGAAGGACGAAGAGGCGTTTCAGGGCGCGAAGAAGGCGGCGGCGACGGAATTTCAGAGAATTGGGTTCAACCCTCAGGAAGTGATGAAGACACTCAAGGTCGAAATCGAGAGAGCAACGTATCGGCGATCGCCCTATTGAGTTCGGCGAATGCCAGACTGAATACTGCCCTCATGGCCGCCGCTTGGGGATTTCAAGGGTTGGTCAATTCTGCAATCTACTTCGGCATCGGAGCGGTGATAGGTAGGTTGCTGTGGAAATAAACGTGACCCACTACCGAATTTTCGGCGGTGACATGACAAGAAAGATTTTCATATTGCTTGGGCTGACGGCCAGCATTTTCTTTGTGGTTATGCTATTCGGCGAACCGAGCATAATGGTGGGCTGGCTCTTGATTGCCGCGCTTATCGTGTCACTGGTCTTCACCGTCCACTTTTTAAACAAGAGTTCAAACTGACCCACTACCAAAACTTCGGCTGGCTGGATTGCAGTTGAACACTGATATTCTATGGACTATCCATGAATCCATTCTGCCAAATCCGAGTACGTATCCCAGTGACAGCGGCGTAGGTAACGCTGCGGCAAACTTGCCGTGGCCCCATTCGGCACGAAGCGGATTGACAAGCGGCTTATCCTGAAGGCAACTCGGAGAGCAGGCGAGCTAGTTGATGGACATTTTTGCAGATATATTTGTCGGCGCCTTGAGTTTGTGGGTGGTGCTCTATCCTCTCAACTCAGGTAAGCCGTTGCGTTATCGTCCTGCACGATCAAGTATCCCTTGGCGCACCGTCGATCCCATCGCACAACAAATCCTGCAAGTGTTGCTCTTTGCCACATCTATTTGGTGTTGGTTTGACCTTTTCTTTCGACTGAAGCACAGACGCTAGCTGTGGAAATCAAACTGACCCACTACCGAAAACTGACCCACTACCAAGACTTCGTTGGCATTGCATAGGGGAACACTGACATTGTAAGCCGTTGTTTTTGTGAACTTATTCATGAACGCCTCTTGCCAAATCGACTACGTATCCAGTGACCGCGATGTAGGGACGCCGTTCTACACCTAGACGATATCGGGCCAGCCTGATTCAGGCACGCTCCAACCAGCTTCAAGATTTTAAGTTGGTCTTTTGGTCGAGCTTGAAAGTTAGGGAGCACTTCGCAAACCATGGTAATTTCTCCCGAGGGGAAGGTTTGCAAGACTGGGCCGGGGCCTACATCGGCAATCAGAAATCCGAGGTGGAAGCATTCTTCCACGTCACTCTCCCCGGCCTTCGAACGGAACCGGAGGCGGACAAAGTTAGCCCAAGACCGCGGCACCGACCGAGTGAGCAGCATGCAGCCCTCCTCCTCCCTTGATACGTGTGCTTGGCCGTTCAAGGGGTTCTTTTGGCTCGTGATAACTATTGTTGCGCTGATGGCACCAGCATTTGCTTGTGGCCCAGGGGGAGCCAGCCGGAACATCTGGGTCCATTTCTACTCGTCGTGATGCACATGTTGGAGCAACGAACGCAAGGCTTATAGACCAATGCCCAGCTTCGTTCATCTCTTCCTTTTCGTTCTCTCAACGGGGCTGCGACGGCAAGCCGCCCTCGTAGCTCGGTCTCGATGGCAGCAGCGATCGCGTGGGCGGCGCGCGCATTGGGGTGTCGGTCCCAGGGCAGACGCCACGACGAGTCAATGTCGATCAGCACATAAGGTATGCTCGCGTCGTCCAGGATCCGGCGACGCAACACCTGTTCGGGCCCCTCTTCATGCCCAAACTGCAGCACGACGAGTAGCGGCGTTGCCCCGTGCGCTCGTGCCAGTTCGCTGATGGCGCGAAGCATCTCCTGGGTCACCCTTACGCCCCGTTCGACGGTCGTGTCGGCGCGGTACGGCACGAGCAGCTTCGCGAGCGATGAGAGCCGCGAGCGCTGTTCTGCCGGCAGCCAGACAAGACCCGGACCGAGATGCGGTCGATCCTGGTCGAGGTTCCGCCCGAAAAGTGCCGTCATAAACAGAGACACTACGGCCACTGGCCGACGAAAATGAGGCAGTTCCGTTTCCAGCCTCAGGTACGCTTGATCGTTACCATAGCCGTGGACCGCCAGATTCGCAGTCTGCATTCCCATCATGGCTCCGACTTGCGCAGGTATGCTCTCTGCATACGTCAGTCCCTCACCGAACATCACTGACTCACCGGTGAACAAAATGGTCGGTCGCTCAGGATCCACCGGTTCGTCCACACTGCTGACGCGATATC
>WNFA01002586.1_pt1 | contig 26940 bp, 24 predicted proteins | sample 5400481 | NCBI WGS metagenome assembly WNFA01 (sample SAMN13153340, study PRJNA577476) | soil metagenome | isolation source: 120 cm saprolite under Douglas fir tree site 2 hole 1 replicate 2 | place: USA:California | collected 2015-04-18 | reverse complement strand
CGTACAACGAAAAGAGTTTGAAGCCGCATCTGACATACTAAGCGGCCGGAAAAGGCGACTTGACCGACCCGAAACAAGCAAAAGCTACAGAAGCACAGGCGATTGAGCGAGCTAAGCAGGGAGACGAGGCAGCTTTTGAGGTCTTGTATCACCTGCACAAGCGTCGCGTGTACTCGCTATGTTTGCGCATGGTTTCCAATCCCGCGCAGGCCGAAGACCTGGCCCAGGAAGCGTTTCTTCAGTTGTTTCGGAAGATCAGCACGTTTCGGGGCGAGTCCGCTTTTTCGACCTGGCTGCACCGGATGACAGTCAACGTCGTCCTGATGAACTTGCGAAAGAAGGGCCTGCCGCTGGTCTCGCTGGAAGAAACCATGGAGACCGACGAAGAGTCTCCGCGCAAAGAACTGGGAGCACAGGACTTGAAGCTGACCGGCTCAATTGACCGCCTCCAGCTGCAACGGGCGATCGAGAAGCTACCGCCAGGGTACAAGACGGTCTTTGTGTTGCACGATGTGGAAGGGTTCGAGCACAACGAAATTGCGGAAATGGTCGGGTGCTCGATTGGCAACAGCAAATCGCAGCTCCATAAGGCAAGACTGAAGCTGCGCGATTATCTGAAGTTCATGAGAGCCGAAAAGGCCGAGAACACGTGAGGCAGTCGCGGTATTGGGGAGAGAGGAAGTATGAAATGTGAGGATGTTCAGCAAGTTCTGCCGGAGATCATCGACGGCAGCCAGGACACTGAATTTCAGGCCCACTTGAAGTCATGTCCCGTGTGCTCGGAACTGGTATCGGACCTGGAGTTGATTGCCAGCGAGGCGCGGCAGTTGGCGCAGACCGACGAGCCAGCCCCGCGAGTCTGGGTAAAGATCGCAGCGGAGTTGCGCGCAGAAGGCCTCATACGGGAGCCCGGGGCGGCAGCGGCCCGACCGGTTCTCGTGCCCAGCGCCGGGCGGCGCTGGAAGGCCTGGTGGCTTGTGCCGGTTGCAGCGGCAGTGGTGGCGGCTGGCGCTTATGTCGTGAAATCGAAGCCGACTCCGCAGGTGGCGACGAACCCGGCAGCGGTAGCCCCCACACCGGCTCAGCAGGCGGCCAAAGAGAAGCCTCCAGTGGCTTCCCGACCGGCCGCACAGCTAGCGGCGGAGAAGAGGCCTCCCATCGTTATACCCTTCCCGAAAGAAGCGCCGAATTCCTCCGACCTGGATGATCAGCAGTTTCTCGACGAGATGTCGCGGTACGCTCCAATGATGCGAGCCACCTACGAGAACCAGTTGCGGACAGTGAATTCGTACATCCGTGACGCCGAGGCTTACGCGCAGCAAAACCCTGGGGATGCGGATGCGCGGCAGCAAGTGATGGACGCCTATCAGCAGAAGTCGATGCTGTACCAGATGGCGTTGGATCATGTTCAATAGCAGAGGGTAAACTGTGTCAGTCCGGGTCAGGGGTCTTTATGGGCAGTACTCAGCGCACGACAGTCGTAGGTTTGGTTCTGGCCACCTGTCTGGTATCGGCTGCAATTGCCGAGACCAGGAAGGAATTCCGCTTCACGGTGGGCCCCAAGGCCAACATCTCAGTGGAAACCGTCTATGGAGCGATCACAGTTAAGCCGGGCAGCGCGCGTCAAGTGATCGTCGTGGCCGTGATCCAGTCCGACAAGGTGAACGTGGACCACTCGCAGAACGGCAACCGGGTTGAAATCGAATCTCGTTTGCTGCCAGGCGCCGACAGGCAAAGTGGACGGGTCGATTACGAGTTGACCGTGCCTCCCGACGCCAACGTCAACATGCATTCCTCCACTGGCCCGCTGACTGCCGAGTGTTTGCACGGCGATCTGACGCTGGAAGGCGCGGAGGCCCCGGTGGAAGTTCGCAACGTCAGCGATGGCCACGTGCACATCAAGACTATGGGCGGACCCATCAGGGTTACGGACGCCCGCTCCTCGCACGTCGAGATCACTTCTATCAGCGGTGAGGTTCACTTGAAGTCGGTGAGTGGCCCCCTAGTTCAGGTTAATTCCGGCAGCGGCAAGATCTTCTTCGATGGAGATTTTGGATCCGGCGGAAATTACAGTCTCACTACCAGTACCGGCGATATCGAAGCGCTGGTTCCGCCCGGTACCTCGGCAGACTTTCGTGCCCACTCCGCGCACGGACAGGCCGAGAACGAGTTTTCCCTACAATCCAGTCCGAATACCTCAGCCCCAAATGCAAGTAACTCTTTCGTTACCCGGGTCGGCCAGGCTGCATCGAAGGTCGTGTTCCGCTCGCTCGGTGGTAAAATCCGCCTTAAGCAACGCTGAAAAAACAGACAGCAAAACTGGGAGCGCATGGACGTCGAGGGTGTGCCTTGGACACGCCTTTTCGTTTCACGGAGCACCATGAGAGTGCGCGCTATCTTTCTAGTCGGATTCATGGGCTCGGGCAAGAGCAGCGTTGGGCAAGAACTCGCTCGCCGCCTGCGCTGGGACTTTGTGGATCTGGATGCGCGGATTGAATCCCGCGAACGCCGCACCATTCCGGAGATTTTTCGTGACCACGGAGAACCTGGTTTCCGACTAGTCGAAACGGCGGCCTTGTGCGAACTTACAGAATCACTCGAACGCGACACTGTTGTCGCACTGGGCGGCGGTGCGTTCGCGCAGGAAAATAATCGGGCACTGATACGCCATTGGCCGACGGTCTTTCTCGAGGCGCCAGTAGATGAACTCTGGCGGCGCAGTTCCGAAGAAAAGGATACAAGGCCTCTGCGGAAAGATCGTCAACAGTTCGCTCGGTTGTACGCGGAAAGGCTGCCGTCGTATCGGCAGGCGGCAGTGGCCGTTGAAACCGCCGGTAAAGATCTGGTTTCGATCTGTGCCGAAATAGAAAGCGCGTTGCAACTGGCGACAGCGAAGGCCGACTCATCGTCAGACCTGTCTGCCAGTTCTAAAACAGGAGGATTACGGTGAAGTGTTTTCGCTGCTCATGCGCTCTTATGCTGGGACTCTTGCTGTGCGGCATAGCCCTGGCCAAAGAAAAGGGCGGTCCCGGACAAAAAGTGGACTCCGGATCTTTTGGAGTATTCATGAATGGCCGACGCGTCGGGACAGAGACGTTCTCGATCACTCAGAATCCCAATGGCAGCGTGATCCAGTCCGAGTTCAAGGCGGAGGGCTCTGCCGGGCAGGCTGTCCAGAACTCGGAGTTGCAACTTACGGGCACCGGCGAGATCCGCCGCTACGAATGGAAAGAGCTCAGTCCCGGCAAGGCACAGTCAGTAGTCATCCCCAACGATCAGCTTCTGACCCAGAAGTGGAGTGCCGGACCTCAGGAAAAGGAGCAGGAGCAACCGTATCTGCTTCCCACCGCGACCAGCATTCTGGACGACTACTTTTTCGTGCATCGCGAGGTGCTGGCGTGGAAGTACCTCGCCTCGACGTGCAGAACAGAAAAGGGGCAGGTGCAGTGTCCGCTAAAGCAGAGAGCGCAGTTCGGAACCATGAATCCACGTCAGCACTCTTCGGCGCCGGCCAGCATGGAATTCATGGGCCGGGAAAAAGTGACGGTTGGCAATGTGGAGAAGGAACTGAGCAAGCTGGAACTGAAGAGCGAAGCGGGGAGCTGGCTGATCTGGTTCGATGACCAGTTCAAAGTGTTGCGCATTTCCATCCCGTCTGAAAAAACGGAAGTCGTTCGCGACTAGGCCGAACAGCAGCGCGGCTAGCTCATGCTGAAGGGCAGCCCCTTTCGGAACTTGGACTGTCATCCACCGGTCACGGTACGATAACGATGTGCACTGCGAAAGAATGCAGGCTCGCGGCGGCCCCGATCAGGTTCATTCTTGACCATCATTGACTCACGCACGTCGCGCGTTATCTTCACGGTATTGCTATTTGCCCTGGGGCTAGGCTTTCTCTATGCCGCGCGACAGAGCCTGATCCTGTTTCTCTTCGCAATCTTTTTTGCCTATCTCATCAATCCCGCGGTGGAGCGTCTGCAGAATCTGGTGCGGGGGCGCGGACGGGCCATCGCCCTCATCTACCTTCTTTTGTTGACAGGCCTGGCGCTGCTCGTGTTCTTTGTGGGTCCAAGAGTTACCCGGCAGGCAGCTCGCCTGGGAGAGGCGTGGCCGGAATTGACGAAAAAGGTAACCTCGGGCCAAATCGCCATCGATATCGGCCAGCAGCGGGGATGGAGCGCTGCCACTCAGAGCCGCATCCAGGAGGTCCTGAAGAATCATAGTCAGGAATTGGTGGTTATCGCGCAGCGTGTTGGGGTGCGCCTCGCCGAGACCGCAAAAAATGTCTGGGTGCTATTCCTCGTACCCCTCCTGGCAGCTTTCTTTCTTCGTGACGTCGGGAATTTTAATGAGGTTCTGGTTTCCCTGGTGCAGTCCCGTGCGCAGCGCGAATTCCTACAGGATGTGCTGCGCGATCTCAACCAGATGTTGGCCCAGTTCATTCGTGCGCAATTGACCCTGGCGGGGTTGTCGCTGCTGGCCTACACGTCAGTTCTGGGAATTCTCCGCGTACCCTACGCGATGGTGCTGGGGACAGCTGGCGGAGTACTGGAATTCGTTCCGATTGTCGGCCCGCTGGTGGCGGGCATTGCCATGGTGATGGTAGCAGTGCTTGCCGGCTACTCTTACTGGCCGCTGCTTTTGCTATTTCTGGTAGCGTGGCGGCTCCTGATCGACTACGTCATTGGTCCCCGGGTTATGGGGGGAAGCGTGCAGCTCCATCCGCTGGCGGTGCTTTTCGGGGTGCTCGCAGGAGGCGAGATTGCGGGAGTCCTGGGCGTCTACCTTTCGATTCCCGTCATGGCCAGCCTGCGGATTGTATGGCGAAGGTGGCGCATTTTCGTGGAGAAACGCCGCTTTGGCCCGCTCAACGAAAACTTCTTTCCCCAGGAACTGGGACGGGGCAAAACCTAAACCGCCTCCTGGTGCCCACGAAGCAATTCTCGCCGGAAATCTCCCTGTTATAAAATTACAGTTTAGCCATGCCAAACAAACTTTCTGTAGGAATTCTCGGTGCCACGGGCATCGTCGGGCAGCGGTTTATCCAGTTGCTGGAGCATCACCCGTGGTTTGAAGTTTCCTGGTTGGCGGCCTCGGATCGCTCCGAGGGCCAGCCTTACGCCCAAGCTGCGCGCTGGCGGTTGAAGACCGCTATCCCTGACCGCGTGGCGCACATGACAGTGTCGCCGGCCACGCCGCAAGGCGCGCCGAAGATTATCTTTGCCGCCCTCGATGCCTCCATCGCAAAGGAGTTGGAACCACAGTTCGCAGCGGCGGGCTGCGCCGTCGTCTCCAATTCGAGCGCCTTGCGCATGCAGTCCGACGTGCCCCTGGTGATCCCCGAAGTGAACGCCGATCACATCCGCCTGATCGAATCGCAGCCCTGGCGGCGGGCGAGCGGCGGATTCGCGGTCACCAACCCCAATTGCTCGGCCATCGGACTAGTGCTGGCGCTAGCGCCGCTCCATCAACGCTTCGGACTCGAAACCGTGATGGCGGTGACCATGCAGGCGGTTAGCGGGGCGGGATATCCTGGGGTGGCTTCGCTCGATATCCTCGGCAATGTGATTCCCTACATCGCGAAGGAAGAAGAAAAGATGGAGGAGGAGACGCAGAAGCTGCTCGGGACCTTAAACGGTGCAGGCATCATTCCGGCGCCTTTCGCAATGAGCGCGCAGTGCAACCGCGTGGCGGTGGAGGATGGCCACACGGAATCAGTTTCGATTCGGCTGAAGAAAAAAGCCCAGCCGGAAGAGATCATCGCGGCCTGGAATGCCTTCCGCGCCGAGCCGCAGCACCTGCATCTGCCGAGCGCACCCGAGCAGCCGGTGATGTATTTGAACGCTGTCGACCGTCCGCAGCCCCGCTTGGACGTGGACTCCGGCGCGGGAATGACCACTTCGGTCGGGCGTTTGCGCAAGTGCAATGTGCTCGATTGGAAATTCACGGTACTCTCGCACAACACGATTCGTGGCGCCGCCGGAGCCGCATTGCTCAATGCGGAACTGCTGAAGGCGAAGGGATATCTGGGGTGAGAAAACCCTTCACCACGGAGACACGGAGGCACGGAGGAGAACTGGGTCAGATCTGTTTGGTTCGCCGCCTCGCTGACCCACCCGCACGCCGCCCGGGCTTCCGGAAAGTTTCGATGGCCCACATCCTGGCGGAAGGCCAGCTTTTTCCCCAGCCTTCCTCCGTGCCTCCGTGTCTCCGTGGTGGATTTTCTGCGTACCGCAAGGAGCACCCCCGCCCATGATCATCATGAAATTCGGCGGGACCTCCGTTCAAGACGCGAAGGCCATTGATCGCGTCGGCCAGATCGTCCAGGGCCGGCTGGCGGACCGCCCGGTCGTGGTGGTCAGCGCCATGGCGAAAGTCACCGATTCTCTACTCGCCATGGGCAAGGCCGCCGGCAATGGCGATCGCAAGACCGCCCTCAAAATGGCGCGCGGTCTTCGCGAGCGCCACTATGAGACGGCGGGAGAGTTGCTCGGCACGGCCTTGTTCACCGAGTTCCACAGCGGGCTGGGTGCCGACTTCGAAGACCTGGATGAGTTGCTGCGCGGCATCGGCGCGGTTGGCGAAATCACACCCCGCACCTACGATTCTGTCGCCTCATTCGGCGAAATGCTTTCCAGCAAAATTGTGGCAGCCGCGTTCGTAGCCCGCGGCCTGCCCGGTGTACACATCGATTCTCGCCAGTGCTTGCTCACCGACTCGAGCTACACCAAGGCGGTGCCACAGTTCGATGAGACGAACGAGCGCCTGCAGAAACGTGTCAAGCCGCTTCTGGAATCCGGGAAAGTGCCGGTCATGGGAGGCTTCATCGGATCCAATCGCGCGGGTGTCACCACCACGATCGGTCGTGGCGGCTCTGATTTTTCCGCGGCGATTTTCGGAGCTGGACTGGACGCCACACGTATCGAAATCTGGACTGACGTAGACGGCATGATGACTACCGATCCCCGCCTCTGTCCCGATGCCCGCCGGATCAAGGTCATTAGTTTCGACGAGGCGGCCGAACTCGCGTACTTTGGCGCGAAGGTTCTCCATCCAGCTACGGTGCTTCCCGCCATTCAGAAAAATATTGCCGTCTATGTCCTCAACTCACAGAATCCGACTTGTGAAGGGACGAAGATCACGGCGCGCGCCCCTCGCTGCGCGAACATTTTCAAGGCCATCGCTCTCAAGAAAAAGATTACGATCGTGGACGTCGCCGCGCCCCGCCGGCTGCTGGTGCACGGGTATTTGAAGTCCATCTTCGAAATATTCGATCAGCACCAGGTTGCGGTGGACGTGGTTTCAACCTCCGAAGTCAGCGTTTCGGTCACGGCGGAGACCAACGAGGTGATCCCCGCGCTGGCCGCCGATCTTGCCAAGCTGGCCGATGTGAAGTACGAAGGCAGGAAGGCGATTGTTTGTCTGGTCGGTGAAAGTTTGCGCGACACTCCGGGAATCGCGGCCAAGGTCTTTGGGATACTGGAAGACGTAAAGATTCGCATGATTTCCCAAGGCGCTTCGGAAATCAATCTGACGTTTGTGATCGAAGAAGACGATGCAACTGAAGTGGTGCGGCGGCTACATAAAGAGTTCTTCGCACAGGCGGACCCGGAAGTATTCGCTTAAAATCATTTAACCGCAGAGCGCAATGGGCGTAGAGGCACCTGAGGCAGAGGGCGCCTAATGAAACGCGCGTTGATTGCTGGTTCCTTTGCGCACTTTGCGGGTTTTCTTTGCGACCTTTGCGGTTAAAGGCTCTTCGTGTGAATCTCTTGATCCTAGGCCGTGGCAAGACAGGCTCGCTGGTCGCCGAAGTCGCCCATGCGAGACGCCATCACGTTCGCGTCCTGTGCTCATCGGACAATGAGAACGCCAGTGCGCTAACGGCGGACTATCTCTCCGATATCAATGCAGTGATTGACTTCACGACTCCTTCCGCTGTCGCGGCCAACGCCGAGGCTTGCATCCGCGCGGGTAAGAGCATGGTCGTGGGGACCACCGGCTGGCACGAGCAAGCACCTCGCCTTCGCAAAAAAGTGTTGGCGGCGAAGACTGGGTTCCTGTACGGATCGAATTTCTCGATCGGCATGAACCTGTTTTTTGAGATCGTTCAGGCTTCCGCGCCCGCTTTGACCTTTGAGTATTCCGGTCAGATCTTCGAGCGTCACCACGTCCAGAAAAAAGACGCGCCCTCAGGAACGGCGATCACGCTGCAGAGAATCCTGCGCGAAGCGGGAGGACAGGAGCTCGAAATCACTTCATTCCGCGAAGGCGACGTCGTGGGAATGCATGAAGTGGTCTTCAATTCCCAAAACGATCGTATCTATCTCTGTCACGACAGCAAGTCCCGCCGTGGTTTCGCGGAGGGTGCGGTGCGCGCAGCAGAGTGGCTGGCTGGGAAACAGGGATTTTTCGAGTTCCGCGAGATCTGGAAGCAACTCTAGGCGGCACGCGCGAGTCCAATTTCAAGACACGCAGCGTCAACCCCGTTCACATTTTGTGAGACTTTAGCGTTATCTTATTCTTATGCAATTACGAGGCTGCGGTACCGCTCTCGTCACACCGTTCACCCAGGACGGCGCTGTAGATGAAACCGCTTTGCGAAATTTGGTCTCCTGGCAGGTGGAATCCGGGATCGATTTCCTGATTCCCTGCGGCACGACCGGGGAAACGCCGACCCTCACGCACGACGAGTGGCTGCGCGTCATTGACGTGACCGTCGAAGTCGTCGCCGGGCGCGTCCCGGTCGTTGCTGGCGCCACCTCTAACTCGACGCAGGAAGCAGTAGCAAAAGCTAAGGAAGTAGCGGCGCGCCCGCGCGTCAACGCCATCCTGACGGCTTCTCCCTACTACAACAAGCCCACGCAGGAAGGACAGTATCGGCACTTCCGGGCCATCGCCGAGGCAGTAGACAAGCCACTCGTCCTCTACAACGTTCCGGGCAGGACGGGCGCCAATCTCGAGCCTGCAACTCTGGCGCGCCTGGCGGAAGTCCCCAACATTGCAGGAGTGAAAGAAGCCAGCGGAAACATGTCGCAGATTGCGGACGTGCTGAATGCCGTCCCCGAGAGTTTCCTGGTGTTCTCAGGCGACGACGCCATCACCTTGCCGGTCATCGCGCTGGGCGGAGTGGGAATCATTTCCGTGGCCTCCAACGAAATCCCGCGCGAGATGGCCGACATGACGCGGGCCGCTCTGTCGAACGACTGGGACGCCGCACGGAAGATTCATCGCAAGTATTTGCCCCTGATGCAGGCGAACTTCATCGAGTCGAATCCCCTGCCGGTCAAGGCGGTCCTCGCGATGATGGGAAAAATCGAAGAAGTCTATCGCCTGCCGTTGCTGCCAATGCGGCGCGATACACGCTCCAAGCTTCAAAAAGTCGCCGCCGATGCCGGACTCATCGCCCGCACTGCGGCTCCGATTGCTGTGGCTGCCGGCGAATATTATGTCTACGAGAATTGGTCCGCCGGCCCGCACAAGGCAGTGCTGCACCGAGGCTCGTGCGGACAATGCAATGCCGGAAAAGGACGGCCTTCCGGCCATGACGCGAATCATTCCCGCTGGCATGGTCCGTATGGCAATCTAACGGAGGCGCGCGCGGCGACTCATCAGATGGCAGGAGTCTTGATTCGCAGCGAGTGCAAGTGCGTGGCGTAAGTCAGCCGTCAGCATTTAGCACTCAGCATTTAGCACTCAGCATTTTGCACTTAGCCTTTGGTACTTGGCTTTGCGTTTTCCACCGGAAACTTGTCCGTAAGAATTGATTTGGGAAGGGCACGGCTTCAGCTGTGCCGTAAAGACGCAACAAAAACGGGCTTTAGCCCCTGAGGCTCCATCCTTACGACTCCCGAAAGCAACGCCACATCTCTCATCGATTTGATATCGGCAATTGAACACCTGTCGGCTGCCGAAACGATCGGCGACCGCACCGAAGCCCACCGCATCTTCTTCGACTTCCGCGCGCGCCTTACACGCGGCGAAATCCGTGCCGCCGAAAAGATCGACGGCCGCTGGACTGTCAACGCATGGGTGAAGCAAGGCATCCTGCTTGGCTTCCGCATCGGCGAGCTAAAGGAAATGTCCGACGGCAATGTCTTTTCCTTCGTCGATAAAGACACCTTCCCTGCCCGCCGCGTCTTGCTCGGCGACCGTGTGCGGGTCGTTCCCGGCGGCTCGACGATTCGCGAAGGAGCCTACGTTGCGCCTTCGGTCATCTGCATGCCTCCAATGTTCATCAACGTCGGCGCCTACGTGGACGAGGGCACCATGGTGGACTCTCACGCCCTGGTTGGCTCCTGCGCGCAGATCGGCAAGCGTGTGCACTTGAGCGCCGCTACTCAAATTGGGGGCGTGCTGGAGCCGATCAATGCCGCTCCCGTAATTATCGAAGACGATGTCCTAGTCGGCGGCAACTGCGGAGTGTTTGAAGGCACGCTGGTACGGGCGCGGGCCGTGCTGGGAGCCGGCACAATTCTGACCCGCTCCACGCCACTCTATGACCTTGTCCGTGGAGAGATATATCGCGCAACCGCGGAGCGACCGCTGGAAATTCCAGAGAATGCAGTGGTCGTGCCCGGTTCGCGTGCCGTGAAAGAAGGTAAGGGCGCGGAATGGAACCTTTCGCTCTACACCCCCGTCATCGTCAAGTACCGCGACGAGAAGACCGAGCGCGGCATCGAACTGGAAGACAGGCTAAGGTAGAGGCATTTTGACCGCGTTTCCTTCCTTCGCAGCAACAGCTGCTACTGGCTGGTCGAGGAACTCGGTGCGCGTCCAGTGATAAAGCCAACCGCCGCGCCGCCCAGGCCTCCGATAAGAATTCCCAGCAGCATCAGCACGATGGTCCGTTCCAACAACTTGGTCCGCCGATGTGTTGTCATCGTCCCTCCGATTGCCCGCTCAGGAGCGAGTCATTTTTATCCAAACACAGCGTCGCGGGAAAAGTTGTGCCACGGTTCAACGCGTCGTTCCCATTCTTAGGGTCGAGGGGGCGGGCTGATGGTGCCGGATCGGGATAGCTATTGATCAGCGCCGAGGGCATCAACAACGCCGGACAAATAGTAGGTATGGGAATGCACCACGGATTGCAGCAAGGATTCTTACTGACTCTGCAGTGAATTACACTACGGAGTTGGCAAACTGGCCTGCTGTTTCCCGAGCTCATGCCGCGCTGCAAGATGTTTTGCCCGGAAATGCGCCAGAGCCCGCTTCCCCCAGGCGCGCACGAAATAGTAGTTGAGGGCGCACCCGATGGCGGAGCTCGCAATCGGAATCAGCCGTCCTGCCCACTTCTCAACAACTTCTGCACTTGCCTTCGCCGCAATCCGCTGGATCACTTTCGGCACGAAGCGATTGACCACTCCTTTTTCCAGCAGCTCACGGCTGATGTCCACACCGGCGGCGCTGGCAGCGGCGATCCAGAGTTCGGCGATCTCGTCGTCGGTGTCCATCTCGAATCCGTAAACCAGGCTGAGCTTCTGGATAGTCCGCATAGTGATGGCCGATAAGATGCCGAGATCCGGCACGATGGTGATGATTCCGCCCAGCCCAAAGCCTGCGCCTTCCACTGCGGCCAGTTTCATCCCGCTGCGGATGATGGACTCTGCCACTCCGTCCAGTTGCTCCACTTCGAGCGTGTGTACGCCCCGAAAACTGGCGATCGGCAGGCCGTAGGCCACCCGTACCTGCATCAGAAAGCGTGCGGGATCGACCCTGACCGTTTCGTAGGCTCGAGTCAGTCCGCCACGGATTGCGCCTTCCGCGCGCCGTCGCAGCCAGGATTTCTTCTCGGCTTCGGACATCTTGATCGCAGTCTATCAGGCTCCAAGCGTCGTTGGTCGATAGCCGTTGGTCTTTGGATTTTCGCTTCTCGGATGCGGCAGTCGACCGGGACTAAGTGGCAGGTTCTTCCCACTGTGCTAGCATCATCTTTCCAATGCCATCTGGAAAACTGCACATAGTTCCCCTGGGCGGGCTCGGCGAGTTTGGCATGAACTGCATGGCCCTGCGCTGGGGAGACGACATCATTGTCGTTGATGCCGGCCTGATGTTTCCTGAAGCAGAACTACTCGGCGTGGACATCGTTGTTCCCGACATTTCCTACCTGCTTGAAAACCGGAAGCATGTCCGCGCCATCATTCTCACGCACGGACACGAAGACCACATCGGCGCGCTGCCCTGGATTCTGAGTGAGCTCAATGTTCCGGTCTGGGGGACAGAGTTCACGCTCGCTTACGTCGAGGATCGGCTCGACGAGCACCAACTACTTGACGACGCCGACTTGCGCGAGATCCGTCCCGGAGAGCGCTTCAAGATCGGGCCGTTCACGATTCACGCGATTCAGGTTACACACAGCCTGGTCGACTGTGTCGCGTTGGCCATCCACACTCCCCTCGGCGTGGTGCTGCATACCGGCGACTTCAAAGTCGATCCCACACCCACTGACAACCGCCTCTTTGACTTGCACGCCTTTGCGGAATACGGCAAGGAAGGCGTGCTGTTACTGCTGCAGGACTCGACCAACGTAGAGCGCAAAGGCTACACCCCCAGCGAACGCAGTGTCCGCCGGAAGTTCGACGAAGTGTTCTCACATACCCAGCGGCGCCTCTTCATCTCGTGCTTCTCTTCTTCCATTCACCGCATCAAGCTGGCGGTCGATGTGGCGCGGGAGCACGGCCGCAAAGTGTGCTTCATCGGACGCTCGATGGTGAACTCCTCCGAGATTGCCGAGGATCTGGGTTACATCCAGATTCCCGAAGGCCTGCTGATTCAACCCGGCGAGATGAAGAACTACGCTCCGGAGAACGTCTGCGTTCTGATCAGCGGCACGCAAGGCGAACCCATGTCCGCGTTGTCGCGGGCGGCGGTAGACAACCACAAGCACGCCAAGATCGAAAAGGGCGACACCGTCGTTCTCTCCTCGCGCATCATTCCTGGCAACGAGAAGGCCATCTACCGCATGGTGGACCACTTGTTTCGCCGCGAAGCACACGTCATTTACGACGACGGGTCTTATCCCCCCGTGCACGTCAGCGGACACGCCAGCCAGGAAGAACTCAAGCTGATCATCAACCTGGTGCGGCCGAAGTACTTCGTCCCCATTCACGGCGAGTACCGCCAACTCAAACTGCATGCCGAGCTGGCGCGCACCATGCATGGCGCCGTTGGCAACGTGATACTGATTGAAAGCGGAGACGTCCTGGAATTCGACGAACTGGGAGCGCGTAAGGCAGGACGCGTCAACATTGGCCGCGTCTGTATCGACTCTGGTTCCCGGACGGATGTAGTCGAAGACCTGGTGATCAAGGATCGACGGCATCTCAGCGAAGACGGTTTCGTGCTGCCTATCATTGCCATCAACAAGCACACCGGACGCGTGGAAACCACGCCTGAGATTGTGACCCGTGGCTTTAATCCGGGCGACAACGGTCTGCTTGAGCGCGCGCGGGAGATCGTCATGGAGACGCTTGAACAGTCGAGCGACGAAGAAAAGGCGGACTACGGCGTCATCAAAGAGAAGATTCGTGCCGACCTGAAGCGGTACATCTCGAAACAGACGCAGCGGCGGCCACTGATCATGCCAGTGATTTTGGAAATCTAGAAGACTCCGCGCCCCTGTTCCGGCTACAATTCCCGCCACTCGGTTTACGTTCGCGTCGAACCTCTATCCCACACAGCGGAGGTGCTGATGTATCGAAAGAAGTTCGCGACTTCAATTCGTTTCTCTCGTCGAGAAGCTCTGCGCATTCTAGGCATCGGAGCGGCCGGCACATTCCTGCCCGGCGTCTCGCAGGCCGTTGCTTCCCCTGCCGAGACACACCGCGTCGATGTGGTCGTGGTCGGCGCCGGCATGTCGGGACTGGCCGCCGCGCGCATGCTGCGACGTGAGGGCAAGAGAGTTGCCGTCCTCGAAGCGCGCGATCGAGTTGGCGGACGCGTCAAAGCCGGCAAACTTGCCGGACACACCATCGATCTCGGCGGCATGTGGGTAGGTCCCACTCAGACGCGCCTGCTCGACCTGCTGCGCGAATACCACATTGCCACCATGCCGCAATATCTCGTCGGCAAAGGGATCGTGGAGATTGCCGGCAAGCGGGTGACCCCCGAAGGCGAGGGGTTTGGATTCGACGACAAGGCGCAAGCGGAATTTGACCGTGTGCTGGCACTGATCGACAAGATGGTCGCGACCGTGCCGCCGGAAACACCCTGGACCTCGCCCCTTGCCGAGCAATGGGACGACATCACTCTGGAAGAGTGGCTGCACGAAAATGTGCACAATGACGACATGCTTCGCTTTATCAATACGGAAGTGAGAGTCACGTTCACCGCGGAACCCTGGCAGATTTCGCTTCTCTACTTTCTTTTCTATCTGCGTTCCGGTAACAGCTTCATGGAACTCGCCAGCTACGACAAGGGCGCACAGATGTATATCGTCCCCGAGAGCATGCACCAGGTAGCGGCCGCGATCGGCAAAGAGTTGGATGGTAGTGTCGTGCTCGGAGCGGCCGTTAGCGCCATTTCACAGGATGCCAAGGGCGTTACTGTGCTGTCCGATCAAGGACCGTGGCAGGCTGACTATGCCGTCGTGGCTTTGCCCCTTCCGCTTTCGTCGCGCATTCGATATCAGCCGGCACTGCCAGCCGATCGTGACTCCCTCTCGCAGCAGATGCCCATGGGATCGATCATCAAATTGTGGATCGCCTACGAGAAGCCGTTTTGGCGCGAGCACGGCATGAACGGCCTGTTGTATACCGATACTCCTCCCTGCCCCGGGATTTCTTGTCGGATTTATGGATGGCCGCCGGTCTTTGCACTGGAGCGGACGTCCCATGGAGGAGCGAAAGAAGCTGTTCATCGATATAATCGTCAACTACTTTGGCCCGGAAGGCGCTAAACCGATTGACTACATCGACCAGGACTGGCCGGCCGATCCGTGGAGCCGCGGATGTTATGGGCCGTCCATGGGACCGGGTGTGTTGACTACTCTCGGTCCGGCGCTCCGCACCAACTTTGGCCGAGTTCACTGGGCGGGGACTGAGACCTCTCCCATCTGGACGGGCTACATCGAAGGCGCAATCCGCTCCGGTGAACGCGCCGCCACCGAGGTACTCGCGAGCTACAAGAATCAGGCGCGGGGCACAATAGAATTCTCCCATCCGAGGAATTTCCTATCGTTAGCCTGAGTGACATTCTCCTGGCACGAACACGGCTCGAGGGGGTTGCCGTGCGCACACCCCTGCTCGAATGGACCGGCCTAACCGCCTCGCGCAAACTCTTTCTTAAACTTGAGAACCTGCAACCGATTGGCGCCTTCAAGCTGCGCGGGGCTTACAACAAGATCGTTTCCCTCAGTGACGATGAGCGACGCCGGGGAGTGATCTCCTATTCGAGTGGCAATCATGGACAGGGCGTGGCGTACGCCGCAAGGGCGCTGGGAGTCAAGGCGATCATCGTCATGCCCGGCAATGCTCCGCCGAACAAACTGGAAGCGACCACTGCTCTCGGCGCCGAGATCGTCAGGGTGGGTCCGGGAAGCGAGGAGCGCCGGATCCGAGCCGAGGAACTGGCGGCGGCACATGGTTACGCGATCGTGCCTCCCTACAATGACGAACAGATCATCGCTGGTCAGGGAACGACGGGACTGGAGATCCTGGAGCAGCTGCCCGAAGTTGAAACCGTGCTGGTTCCGGTCGGCGGAGGCGGACTGATCAGCGGGATTTCCGCGGCGCTGAAGCTCAGCAAGCCGTCGGTGAAGATCATCGGTGTCGAGCCGGAGCTTGCGGCCGATGCGCAAGCCAGCCTACGCGCCGGTCATATCGTCTCCTTCACGGCTGAGCAGGTCACGCAAACCCTGGCCGACGGGCTACGGACGGAGAGTATCGGCGCCATCAACTTCGAACATATTCGCGTCTACGTGGATGACATCGTGACCGTAACGGAGAGCGAGATTCAGCAGGCTATGCGTGCTCTAAGCGGCCAAGCCGAAACGGTTGCGGAGCCGAGCGGCGCAACCGCGGTGGCGGGATTTCTTTTTCATGTCGACGAGTTGCCGCAAACCAGAATGAATGTGGCCGTGATCAGTGGTGGAAATATTGATCCGAAATTGCTGGCGGAGATACGCAGCAAATGAAATTGCATAGGTCAGATTGCAGAGGTGAAAACCGACTCCGTCGGCGGGCGCTACCTCTGCAATGACCTCTGACCTCTGTAATCGGTTCTGGAGGTGCTTTGACTCGCTGGCTCGATCAGTTCTTTCAACTCTCGCAGCATAAGACTACCGTCCGCCGCGAGGTCGTCGCGGGGCTGACGACGTTCTTCACGATGGCCTACATCGTAGCCGTCAATCCTGCCATCCTCAAGACTGCCGGCATGCCATTGGACGCCTCCGTCACCGCCACCATTCTGACCGCCATCTTCGGCACTCTGCTGATGGGGCTCTATGCGAAACGTCCGTTCGCGATTGCGCCCTACATGGGCGAGAATGCCTTCATCGCGTTCACCGTTGTTCATATACTCGGATACAGCTGGCAAAGCGCGCTGGGCGCCGTATTGTTGGCGGGGATCATCTTCATCCTGCTCACAGTCTTCCGTCTGCGCAAGTGGATGGTAGAGGCAATCCCCGCTACGCTTCGATACAGCTATGCAGTCGGGATCGGCCTGTTTCTCACCTTCATCGGGCTCAACCAAACGGGCATCGTCACTTTGGGATTTCCGGGAGCACCGGTTCGACCGGGGCATCTGACGTCCGCTTCCGTGCTGCTGGCGATTTTCGGTTTCCTGCTGATGACCGTTCTATCCATCCGCCGCTTCCCTGCTGCGATACTCACGGGAGTGCTGGCTACCGCCCTGCTTTCTTTTGTAACTGGCACCACACCGGCGCCGACCGATTGGATCAGCCGCCCTCCCAGTCTCGCACCGGTCTTTCTCAAGTTTGACCTGCACAGCATCTTCACGTGGGGATTCTTTCCGGTCGTGCTCACTATCTTCGTAATCGCGTTTGTGGACACTATGGGCACGCTCATTGGAGTCTCGGCGCGAGCTGGTTTCTTGGACAAAGACGGCAACCTGCCGAATATCGAACGGCCCATGATGGCGGACGCCCTCGCCACAACCTTTGCAGCCCTGGTTGGAACCACCACTTCGGGCGCGTTCATCGAATCCGCAACCGGGGTCGAAGCAGGCGGTCGAAGCGGCTTGACTGCGGTCACTACCGCGCTCTGTTTCGTCGGAACCCTGTTCTTCGCGCCTTTTATCTCAGCCATACCTCCGCAAGCCTACGGGCCGGCTCTGGTTTTCGTGGGGTTGCTGATGCTGACACCGATCACTCGCATTCCCTTCGACGACCTCACTGAACTGGTCCCCGCGTTCGGCGTGATTGCGCTGATGGCGTTCACTTACAACGTGGGAATCGGCATGACGGCCGGCTTCGTCTTATATCCTTTCTGCAAGCTGAGTTCCGGGCGAGTGCGCGAAATCCGCCCGGGACTATGGGTGTTAACTCTGCTATCTCTGCTATTTTTCGTGTTTTATCCCTACACGTAACGGTTGAGGAAGTTTACGAAACTACATGATTAGATTTGGCATTGCAGGTTTTGGATTACATGCTGTTCGCAGGCTGATGCCCGGCTTTGCGCTGGCGCAGAATTGTAAAGTGATTGCGCTCTCGCGCCGCGATCCGCAGAAAGCTCGTGAGGCCGCGGCGCAGTATGGCATTCTCAACGTGTTTGGCTCCACCGAAGAGCTATGCCGCTGTCCTGAAGTGGACGCAGTACTGGTCACTACCCCGAACGCTTGCCACCTCGCAGATGTCCTCACAGCAGTTGGCTTGGGCAAGGCGGTGCTCTGCGAGAAGCCGATGGGGGTGGATGCCGAGGAGTGCCGACAGATGGTGGAGTCGGCGAGAAAGGCTGGAGTACTCCTCGGCGTGGCACAGGTCTTTCGCTTCGAAGAGAGTACCCGTCGACTGCGAGAACGCATTGCCGCTGGCGAGATCGGAAAGCCGCTCTTTGCCCGGGCGGAGTTCTCATTCTTGGCGACCAGCCATGGGCGTACCTGGATCAACGATCGCTCCATCGCCGGTGGAGGGCCGATCGCCGACGTCGGCGTGCATTGCATTGATGCCCTGCGCTACATCCTTCAGGATGAGGTGCGACGCGTAACGGCAGTGGGCCGAGCGGACGAACGATCGGGCAGTGTGGAAGCAGCGGCAATTCTTACGCTCGAGTTCCGGCGAGGAACGTTGGCCACCGTGCTCGTTTCAATGCGCGCGCAATATCGCACACCCCTGGAATTCGTTGGCGCGGATGGCGTGCTTCGAGCGGACGACGGCCTCACTGTGGATCGGCCGATCAAACTGGAGTTGTGGCGCGATCGACAAGTGGTCGCTACTGAAACTATTTCGAACCACCTCGCCTACGCGCGCCAGGTAGATAGTTTTGCCGACGCCGTCGCAGGATCGCAGCGGATCTCCGTTCCCGGAGAAGAAGGTTGGCAGAACCAGATTATTCTCGACGCCGCGTATCGCAGCATCTTGTCCGGGAAGAGCGAAGAGGTAACCATCCTGCAAGGCGCAACTGCGTAGCCGGGGCCCGGAAATTCTCTCCTCAAATAAGAAGCGCCCCGGATTCAAAGAATCACGGGACGCCCGAACAGCCCTCCCCCAGAACTGCTCACCGCAAAGATACGAAAAACCGATAGGAAGGGGAACGCCACTTTCGAGGGGTGCGAAATAGCACGAAAGAGCCACTTGCCAAGAACAGTAATTTTGCTAGGATGTGGCACTCAACGATTGGGTTTTCCCAGTCGTCCCAGGTTCTGGAAGCGGGGCTCCCGCGAAGAAATTTCTCAAGGTGAGTTTCCGACGATTCCAGGAAAATCGAAGTCGAGTGTTGTAAGTGTGCAGAGAATTTCAGTCGGCGCTTGCAACTGCAACTGAAAAGTGGCTGTAAGTTATTGAAAAAGATGGGTACAGTCAGCTCGAAGACTTTGGAAGAGTAGATGCACTGTGGTGACTAGGCGACCTACGCTCTAGCTGCACCTTCCGTAGGGTGAGGACTAGCTTCAGCGACGAAGTACTTGGAGGAATGACAAATGAGGCGAGTGTTGGTTCTGGCACTGTTGGCATTGGCTTTGCCGATGGCAGCATGGGCGGACGGAATTGATCTGGTCAACAAGTTTGGCTCGATCTCGATATCCGCGGCGGGTATTACATCTACAGGTTCTCAACTCAAACAGTTCAACGGGGTGGTTGCTGCACCGGGACACTCGCTGGGTTCGGTTTCGTTTTCGACCGGCGCCCTGATCAGCGGCAGTATCCTAACTGGCGGCACCTTCTCTGACGTCGGCTCCAGCTTTTTGGTCATCGGAAAAGGTCCTCAGGTACCGCATAAGGGCACGATCTTCAGCGGCGCCTTCGTAGGGCCGATCTTGTGGACCTTAGTGAGCCAAAACGGTCAGAGCCTGACCTACACTCTGAGCGGCACGATCCAGGGTACGCTCTGGAACGGGCGTTTCGTGACTGGAACGACTACTCAGACCATCTATTCGACCAATGGTCAGATCTCGCTGGGCATTGGACACATTCGGGTGGGCAACACCAACATTTTGACTCCTGAGCCCGGCACGCTGGGCTTGCTGGGTACTGGGCTAGTGGCGATCGCTGGTATGCTTCGCCGCAAGTACGCCGCCGGCGCCTAAGGGAACGCTGTTTTCGGTTTCGTCCAACACTCTCAACTCATGGCCCCGCCGAATGGCGGGGCTTTTGATTTTCCGTAGAAATTCTTCGCCTCCGCTTGTTCACGCAGTGCCGTCAATACCCCTCCTTTGAATCCCCTCGGACGAGTGCTTCACAACACGGCCCGACGGAGCTTGTTTCGCTGTTCAGAGGGTTTCCCCGTTGATCCTCAATCTGTTACCGGCGTAACCGCACGCGCTGGGATTGGCGTTGACGTTACTTTTGACCAACCCTACATTCATGCCAGGGGGTTGTATGAAGGACATCCATGAGGTCTTGCGCCGCAAGCAGGCGCAGTACGCACAGTTGGGCAAGCAGATCGAACAACTGCAGCAAGCCGCCGAGAAACTGCGCGAAGTCGCGCCCCTGCTAGCCGAGAATGATGCAGAGGACGACAGCGCCGTGCTGGCGGAGGTAGACGACGACAACAACGCGATGGCCGCCAAGGCCGGCGCGCAGTCTTCGCCCGCCGCAGCCAAGCCGGCCCGCAGCACAACTCCGCGCTGGCCATAGAGCGCAGGAGCGGGCAGGAGGGTCCGCTTCGATGATATTGAAGGCACTGCTGGTATCGAAGGACGATCTAGCGACGGAAACGCTGACGCAGGTGTTGGCTAACTTTGGCGTCGCTGTGGACCGTTCCAGCGCGGCCGATGTCGCGGTGGCCCGTCTGGAAGAAGAACACTTCGACCAGATCATCATCGACTTCGACGACCCCGGCACCGCCTCGCTGGTGTTGGAAAGCAATCGCCGCCAAGCCACTAAGCAGCAGGTGAATCCGGCGGTCACGGTTGCGCTCTTACCTGAGGCATCTCAGATCCGGGCGATTCTCGGTGCCGGGGCTCACTTCATCCTCGTCAAGCCCATCACGCACGATCAAGCGCAAGCTACCCTGCGCGCCGCAACTTCCCTGCTGAAACGGGAACGGCGGCAATCGTTCCGGGTTCCGGTGCAGGCACCCGTATCGCTCCGCACCGAGGAGTCCCAACACATTGAAGGGATTCTGCTCGACGTGAGCAGTGGGGGCATGGACGTACTGTCGGCAAAGCCGATGCCTTCTGCCGCATTGGCGCACTTCTCCTTTGACCTTCCCGACTGCAACGTTCAAGTGGAAGGCGATGCGGAAGTAGCATGGAGCAGTACCAACGGTCAGACCGGACTGCGCTTCCTGGATATGGACCCCCGCATGCGCGAGCAACTCGGTGAGTGGTTGGAGGCTCATTCGCAAGAAGCGTTGCCGGAAGAAGCCGACCCAGTTTCTCATTGCAAGCTGACCGACTTGAGCCTGGGCGGTTGCTACGTGGAAACCGAGTCACCCTTTCCGCAATCGTCCGCGGTAGACCTCTGCCTGAAGGCAGCCGGAATGGAGATCCACACCGAAGGACTGGTTCGCGTGATGCACCCCGCACATGGCATGGGAATTGAATTTCCGGCACGCACGGATGAACAGCGAAAGAGCGTTGGAGAATTCATCGAGTTTCTGACCCAACAGCCCGGCGCCACACCGGAGTTGGAAATTTCTCCACGCGCCTTACTCGCCAGCACAGAAGAACTGAATGCGAAGACGGAACCCGGATCCGAAAACGAAGATGCATTGCTGGAATTGCTTCGCACCGGCGACGCGCTCGAACAGGTGCAGTTCCTGGAAGATCTGCACCGCCAACGGAATTCGGCCGACGTTAGCCAGTAGCAACCGGCCAAGTCGCTTTCCAATCGAATCCCACAAGAAAACCGGGAACCGGGCTCACACGCGGTCTCTGGTGCGACCCAATCCCCGGCGGTCTCTTCCACCTCGATTGCGCCAGCTTAACGCAAGATTTCTCCCACAATATTTCGCCATGGTTAATTCTTCGAGAAATTTTCAGATGCACTAGAATTGTCATCTGGCGAATGCGTGAACGCCGTCCTTCCCGACACGGAACGCCGCTCCTGAATGCCGCCTCCCTCGTCCAAGGCGCCGATCCTGCGTGTGCTGGTACTCGTCGTTGTCTGCTTTCTGGCCATTACCCCTTTCTTCTGGCGCGGATCTCCCTCGGGACACGATTTCGAGTTCCACATGTTCTCGTGGATGGAAGTCCTCGGCCAGTGGAAGCAGGGCATCATCTATCCCCGCTGGGCAGCCCTGGCGCACTGGGGCTATGGAGAAGCGCGGTTCCTGTTTTACCCACCCGCCTCCTGGACCGTGGGCGCGACTCTGGGAGCGTTGCTGCCCTGGAAGCTGGTACCCGGGGCCTATTCCTGGCTTGTGCTCACGCTGGCCGGCGTCTCCATGTATCGACTGGTTCGAGAGTGGCTCCCCGCGGGAGATGCACTCTTTGCGGCCGCACTGTATGCCGTGAATCCGTACCACCTGCTCATCGTCTATTGGCGAAGTGCCTTTGCGGAGTTGCTGGCAGCGTCTCTGCTGCCGCTTCTAGTGCTTCGAATCTTGCGCCTCAACCAGCCCGGCTTTCGGCCGGTTCTGTGGCTCAGCCTGATCCTGGCAGCGGCTTGGCTGACCAATGCTCCCGCCGCCGTCATGATTCACTATTCAGCGGCCGGTCTGGCGGCCGTGCTGGCGGTGCTGGAGCGATCGTGGCGGCCATTGGCCCGGACCGCGCTGGCAGTCGCACTGGGTGCGGGGCTGGCCGCCTTTTATCTGATTCCTGCTGCGTATGAGGGGAGCTGGGTCAACATCGGTGAGGTGCTCGCTCCGGGAGTCCGTCCGCAGGATAACTTTCTCTTCACCACCATCGCCGATCCCGAGCATAACCGTTTTAATTTGCTCGTCTCTACCATTGCCGCCACGGAAATCGCGGCTCTGGCGGTGGCGATCTGGTTTTCGCGCGCATGGTGCTCGCGGCAAAGAAGGCCGTGGATACTGCTCTCCTGCTGGGGCGGCCTCGCAGCGGTCGCCATGCTTTCGACCACAAACTTTCTCTGGCAGCATTTGCCCAAAGTTCGCTTCGTGCAGTTGCCGTGGCGCTTCCTGTTGTGCCTGAATGCTGTCCTGGCGATTTTGTTGACAATGGCGACGCGACGCTGGAGTTTGCGAGTATCTGCAACCGTGGTGCTGTTGGCCGTCGTCGTAATCGCCGGATATCGCATCCAGCCGCCCTGGTGGGACACAGCCGCTGACATCGAAGAAATGACCGATGCGATCTCCGAGGGCACAGGCTATGAAGGCACGGACGAATACGTCCCCGCGGGGGCCGATCCGTACGAATTGAACAAAAATCAGCCGCAGGTTGCCGACTCTTCGGGGCATCCACGGCGAATGGAGACCCTGCAATCGGGGCCGGCTGAGAAACACTTTGTCGTTCACTCGAAGACGCCGGAGCTCTTAACTTTGCGGCTCTTCAACTATCCGGCGTGGGAAGTCGTGGTTAATGGGAAGCGCGTCGAACCACAAACGGCCGACGTGACTGGCCAGATGGAGATTCCAGTTGCCGCAGGCCAAAATGACATTTGCATCCACTTCGGCCGCACCCGCGATCGCACTATCGGAGGCCTGGCTTCTCTCCTCAGCCTGGGACTACTGCTCGCTGCGTGGATCAAGTCGCGCGCGAGGTGTGCTGTCGGGGAAGCGGCATGATGTCGCCTCGCATTCTCGTTGCCAGCTCGAATCCAGGCAAGCTGCGCGACTTCGCCGGAGCCGCCGAGGCCCACGGGATCACTATCTCCACCATTCCCAACTTCTCTTCCCTGCCCCCGGTTGTCGAAGACGGCGCCACCTTCGAAGCGAATGCCCGCAAGAAAGCCGAGGCGTGCAGCCTCGCCGTTCCCGGCGAATTGGTTCTGGCGGATGATTCTGGTCTGGAGATAGACGCTCTCGGCGGAGCCCCAGGAATCCACTCGGCACGCTATGCAGCCGCGGAGCCTCACATGCTGGACAGCAACATCAAGGATAACCTCACACGCTGGGTAGCAGCATCAAGGATGACGCAAACAACGCCCGCGTGCTGCGCGAACTCAAAGGCATTCCCGCTGAGAAGCGCACAGCGCGATTTGTCTGCGTGCTGGCTGCCGCCCGGGATGGCGGAACGATCGATACGTTCTACGGTGTGGTTGAAGGAACAATTCTGGATGCTCCCCGCGGGCACAACGGCTTTGGATATGATCCGTTGTTTTATTTTCCGCAGATCGGGAAAACGTTGGCGGAATTGACGGCTGTCGAGAAATCGCGCTACAGCCACCGCGGCGCAGCCTTCCGTCAATTCCTGGACTGGCTCGATGCCGGCAAGGCTCGACTCAAATAGCCGCCTACTGTTTAGCCCAGCGTCCGAGCGTCGGAATATCTTTGGTGAATGACCTCGCGAGAAAACCCGGGACATGCATCTCATTCATCTTGCCCCGAACCTTCTCCACCATCTGCTCCGCCGTCAAATCGGGATCGGTGAACCGTCCGCCGGCGTAATAATGACTGCAATACTGGCTCGAGTTTCTTCCGTCGGCCTCGGTTCCGCCACCCTTTTCATCTTTCGACAGCGGCATCCCGCAACTCTGACAATACGGACCTTTCGGCATGAACATGTTCCCTCCGGCGGCAGATATTTTAATCCACTCTTCGCTTACCAGGGACGCTCGATGCCGATTGGACCGCCAACGCTTTCTTGACTCCCCACTCCGTCAACCAACATAATAAAAGGTTGGCTTCTTCACTCCGGATCAAATAAGGAACAACCCCCTTGGCGTCGTCAGCCCAATCTGTGCCTTCGAAGATCAAGCCGGGAGTCGCCCCGCTCCGCGCCGGCGTTGGGACGTCATTTCTGTTGCGGAGGTTGCATTCGCTCACCGGCATCGTCCCGATCGGACTTTTTCTTCTCGAGCACTTCATTTCGAACGCAGAAGCCTTTAAGGGTCCGGCTGCCTATGCCCGGCAAGTCGAGTTCCTGAACAGCCTGCCTTTCGTGTTACTGCTCGAATTGTTCGGGATCTGGCTGCCGATTCTCTACCACGGGCTTTACGGCGTGTACATCTGGTATCGCGGAGACTCGAACGTGATCGATTATCCGTGGACGGGCAACTGGCTCTACACGGCACAGCGCTGGACCGGCATAGTGGCACTCATCTACATTGCACAGCACACCTACTATCTGCGCTTCACGGGTGTGCACCTGCCGACGCACCCGGCCGCAGCATTCGCGAAAGTGCAGGGCGAGTTTCAGAATCCGTGGATGATCGCGTTTTACGCGGTCGGAATAATTGCAGCCTCGTGGCATTTCGCATATGGGTTGTGGCTGTTCGCGGCGAAGTGGGGCATCACCACCGGTGAAAACGCTCGCCGCCGCTTCGGCTATGTTTGTCTGGCGCTGGCGCTCGGATTGGTCGCAATTGGGGCGGCCAGCATGTACGGCTTCTTGAAGGCTCCTTACCATCCGTGGGAGCCGAATACGACCAACGACAATATCGTGATGCGCTGACGGGTGATCTCATTCCGTCCAATGGAACTTATATAGATGGCAGCGACTCCTAAGATTATCGTGGTAGGCGGCGGCCTGGCAGGCCTGGCAGCCGTCATCAAAATCGCCGAGATGGGCGGCGAGGTTGACCTGTTCTCCATCGTGCCCGTGAAGCGTTCGCACTCGGTGTGTGCGCAAGGCGGTATCAACGCGGCCAAGAACCTGAAGGGCGAAGGCGATTCCACCTGGCAGCACTTCGACGACACTATCTACGGCGGAGATTTCCTCGCCAACCAGCCTCCCGTAAAAGCCATGTGCGAGGCTGCGCCCGCGATCATCGACCTGCTCGACCGTATGGGCGTCACATTCAACCGCACTCCTGAGGGCCTGCTCGACTTTCGCCGGTTCGGCGGGACTCTCTACAACCGCACGGCTTTTGCCGGCGCTACCACGGGCCAGCAACTTCTTTACGCGCTCGATGAGCAAGTGCGGCGCTACGAGTCCGAAGGCAAGGTCAGGAAGTACGAGCACTGGGAGTTTCTGTCCGCCGTGCTCGACGGCAACCGCGTCTGTTGTGGCATCTGCGCGATGGACTTGCGTTCGATGGAGGTACGCACCTTCCCGGCGGATGCGATCATCATCGCGACTGGTGGAATTGGCGCCATCTTTGGGAAGTCGACGAACTCCGTGGTCTGCACTGGGTCGGCACAGTCGGCGCTCTATCAGCAAGGCTGCTACTACGCGAACGGCGAGTTCATCCAGGTGCATCCAACCTCCATTCCTGGAGAAGACAAGCTCCGTCTCATGTCGGAGTCGGCGCGCGGCGAAGGGGGACGCGTCTGGGTTCCCAAGACTCCCGGCGACAAACGCGAGCCGAAGAGTATTCCGCAGGGTGAGCGCTGGTATTTTCTGGAGGAGTGGTATCCGAAGTATGGCAACCTGGTGCCGCGCGACGTGGCCACTCGCGCCATCTTCAAGGTTGTCTACGAGCACAATCTTGGGATCGACGGCAAGCCAATGGTATATCTCGACTTGACTCACATCGATCGCAAGGTGCTTGATCGCAAGCTGGAAGGCATCCTCGAAATTTACGAAAAGTTTGTGGGCGACGATCCGCGCGACGTGCCCATGAAAATCTTCCCCGGCATGCACTACACCATGGGCGGCCTGTGGGTGGATTACAAACAAGCGACGAACGTCCCCGGCGTTTTCGCGGCGGGTGAATGCGAATACCAGTACCACGGCGCCAACCGTCTGGGTGCGAACTCGCTGGTGTCTTGTATCTTCGGAGGTTTCGTCGCTGGCCCCGCGGCCATGCAGTATGCGCGCGGGATGAAGAAATCCGACGGCAACGGCCACTTCGATTCCGAGCGCAAGCGGCAGCAGGAAATCAATGCCGGCCTGATGAGTGCGCACGGCAAGGAGAATCCATTTCTGCTCTGGCGCGAGTTGGGCGAGTTGATGACCAAAGACTGCACGGTCCTTCGCTACAACAAAAACCTGCTTCAGACCGACGCCAAACTGGTCGAATTGCTCGAACGATTCCAGCACATCAACTTGAGCGATCGCACGCAGTGGGCGAATACGACCGTGGCGTTTGTCCGCCAGCTCTACAATATGCTGCAACTGTCGCGCGTGATCGCCCAGGGGGCGCGTATGCGGGACGAATCGCGCGGCTCGCATTACAAGCCCGACTTCCCCGATCGCGACGACAAGAATTGGATGAAGACAACCAAGGCAACTTTCGCTCCCGATGCGGATGAACCGAAGTTTGAGTTCGAGCCGGTAGATGCGTCGCTGATTCCGCCGAGGCCGCGGAAGTATGAC
>WNFA01001958.1_pt1 | contig 26977 bp, 23 predicted proteins | sample 5400481 | NCBI WGS metagenome assembly WNFA01 (sample SAMN13153340, study PRJNA577476) | soil metagenome | isolation source: 120 cm saprolite under Douglas fir tree site 2 hole 1 replicate 2 | place: USA:California | collected 2015-04-18 | reverse complement strand
GTCGGCCGCGACATCGGCACGACGCCGATCTTCAACTGGCTGCTCTATGGCTACGGCCTGCCCGCGCTGGCGTTCTGGACTGGCGGCTACCTGCTGCGCAAGCGCGCAGACGACGTGCCGGTGCGCACTGTCGAAGGCGCCGCAATCCTGTTCACGGTGCTGCTCGCCTTCCTCGAGATCCGCCATCTCATGCACCACGGCAACGTCTTCGCCGACAATACCTGGCTCGCCGAGCTCGCCCTGCAGGTCTCCGTCGGGCTCGCCATGGCGATCGGCCTCGAGCACCTGCGCGGACGCACGCGCAGCGTCGTGCACGACATCGGCGCGCTCGTGATCGCCGGCCTCACGCTTATGGGCATCGTGTTTGGGCTGTGCATCACGGAAAATCCGCTGGTCACCGACGAGCCGGTCGGCGGCATCTTCGTCAACCTCATCCTGCTCGGTTACGGATTGCCGGCAGTGCTGGCGGTCACGCTCGCGCTCACCGCGCGCACCACGCGGCCGATGCCTTACCGCGCGACCGCGGCCGTGGTCAGCGTGGTGCTCGCGCTCCTTTATCTCTCGCTGCAGGTGGCGCGCATCTATCACGGCGCGGTTCTCACGGCCGGTGAGGTGACCGATGCCGAGCAGTACACCTATTCGGCGGTCTGGCTGGTCTTCGGCGTGGTGCTGCTGCTGATCGGATTCGCGCTCAACTCGAAGCCGACCCGCCTCGCCTCCGCCGCGATCACGATGCTCACCATCGCAAAAGTGTTTCTGTTCGACATGGCGGGGCTCACGGGCGCATGGCGCGCGCTCTCGCTGATCGGGCTGGGAGTGGTGCTGGTCGCGATCGGCCGGCTCTATCAGCGCTGGCTGTTTCCGCGCGGCGCCCCGACAGGCGCCGTGCAGACATCCGCTTGAGGGCGGAGCCGCACCTTCCAGCGGCTTGGGTCAGGGCGTCGATTCGTGATCGTGATCGAGGCTGGCAAGCATTTCGATGACGAGGACATGCGCCGCCTTGAGCCTCGCGACCGCCTGGTGCCCCTCAATGGACGCCACCGGCGCGGCCAGCAACCGCTCCAGCTCCGCCAGGCGGCAGAGAATGTCTCGCCGCTCAGTCGTTTGCTGATGACCGGATGCGGCGCCGCGCTTGAACCCCTGCGCCAGAAGGACCAGCGTCTCGCCGTCCGTAAGCTTGTTCTTTCCGCCGAACGCAGCCGCCATCGCGTACCCCACCCTCGGTCTCAGTGGACCCAGGAGTTCCCCAATGTCCAGGCGCTCTAGCATGGTCCGGACCAATTGCCTGCTGGGGACAGCGCCCGGTACCGTCGGTCTTCTCCTGACGTGTTAGCGTTTCGTTCACCAAATCGCCTGGAGCGCTAGATTTATGCCTTGGCGCGTGTCCTTGTCGGCGAACCGGTATCCACTTCGCCGGGACACGCGCTAGATATCCGCCAGCCAGCCCTGCGCCGCCGCGTAGCGGACGAGCTCGGCGCGCGTCTTGAGGCCGAGCTTCTCCGTGCCGCGGGCCTTGTAGGTTTCGACCGACTTAACGCCGACGTCGAGCTTGCGTGCGATCTCCTTGCTGGTGAATCCGAGCGCGGCGAGCTTGAGCACCTCGGCCTCGCGCTCGGTCAGGTCCGGCCCGGTGATGTTGCTCTGCTGACGTCCACCGCGCTGCGGATTGGCGTCGAACATGCAATTGGCGATACCGGGGTCGACGTAGAGTCCGCCGACCTGAACCGCGCGGATGGCATGGACGAGATTTTCTGCCGCCGAGCGCTTGAGCACGTAGCCGCGCGCGCCGGCATCGAGCGCCTGCTTCAGATACGCCCGGTCCTCGTGAAATGTGAGGATGAGCACGCGCACCGCCGGCATCTCCTCGGTCAGGCGGCGGGTCATCAGGATGCCGTTGAGCTCCGGCATGGAAATATCGACCACGGCCACGTCCGGCCGCGTCTCGCGGATGAGCCGCAGCGCCGCAAGTCCGCTCGAGGCGTCGCCGACGAGGTCGAAATCCTCTTCCGTCTTGATGAGGTTGCGCAGGCCGGCGAGCACGATCGGATGATCGTCGGCGAGCACGATCCGCGTCTTGGCGCTCATGCCGCCATCCGTTCGCTCGTGATGGGGATGCTGGCGAATATGGTGGTGCCTCCTCCGATCGAGGATTCGATCTCCAGGGCGCCGCCGATCAGCGACAGGCGCTCCCGCATGCCCGCGAGTCCGAGGCCGCGATGACGGGGCGCGTCTTGCAGGGACGCCGTGTCGAAGCCGCAGCCGTCGTCCTCGATGATGACGCGCACGAGCGCCTCCAGGCGCTCGATCACCACGCTCACCGCGGTCGCGCCACGCGCATGCTTGGCGATGTTGGTCAGCCCTTCCTGGACCACCCGATAGATGGCGGTGCGCACCTCGTCGGTGAGCGCATCCAGCTTGCGGTCGCCGCAGTGAAAATCCGCCTCGATGCGATATTGCGTGCTCCACTCCGATACGTAGTTGGCGATCGCGCTTGCAAGTCCGAGCTCGTCGATCGAGGCCGGGCGCAATTCCCACGCCACGTGATGGAGCGTCTGTCCGAGCTTTTCGAGCTGCCGGCGCAGCTGGCGCACCCGGTCCCGATCCGCTTCGCCGATGTGGCTCTCGATTCCCTTGAGCTCGAGCATGACGGCGGTCAGCCCCTGGCCCGTCTGATCGTGCAGCTCGCGGGCAAGTCGCAGCCGCTCTTCCTCCTGCGCCTGCAGGAAGCGGCGGCGCAGTTCGTCGCGCTCGCCCAGCGCGAGTGAGAGCCGTTCCGCCGCACGCTTGCGCGCCGTGATGTCCACCACCGTCGCCATGACGAGGGCGCCGGCCGGCGTGCTGATCGGATTGAGGTCGATCTCGATGGGAAATTCCGTTCCGTCCTTGCGCAGCCCGTAGAGATCGCGATCAGCCCCCATGGGCCTCGCCTCGGCCGCGCGCATGAAGCTCTGCCGCAAGCTGGCGTGTCCCTGGCGCAAACGCTCCGGAATCAGCGTTTCGACCGGTTGGCCGATGAGCTCGTCGCGCCGATAGCCGAACTGCGTTTCCATCCGCGCGTTCATCAGCATGATGCGGCCGGTATGATCCACCACCAGCACGCCGTTGGGCGCCGATTCGAACAGCACCTGGAATTCCTCGCCCGTCGGCGTGCGATCGATGCCCAGAGCGCCGGAAAACGCAGCAAGCCGGTTCGCCAACGGATAAGACAGCGCCAGCGTGATCAGAAACGCCAACCCGCCGGCTGCCGTGAAATTTGCCAGTGCCCGCCTCGATGGCTCATTAAGAACGCTGTCCGGCACGCCGACCGAGACCATCCAGCCGGCGACATCGGAGCGGCGATTGAACCAATGGAATGGGATACCTTCGCGGTTGCTCGACCGGTTCAGGCTGTTCCACTCGACAGGATAAGTCGCAAGCCGCGTGCCGGCGAATTCGTCATGCCGCGTCGACCGGGCCACGATGATGCCCTCCCGGTCGATCACGGTCGCGATCTGGCCGGGGCCGAGCTGCAGGCTTGCGAGAACCTCGCCGAATCTCTGCAGCGGGACGGCGATCGAGAGCAGGAAATCGACGGAGCCGTTGCGGACGACGGGCACGCTGATGCGCACGACGGGACGTCGGGTGAGGGGCCCGAAGAAGACATTCGACGCGGCCACTTTCCCCGCGCGCAGCAGCTCGTGCTCGAACTCGGCGCGCGGCGGCGGCTTCTGATCCGCGAGAGAGGTGCCCCACGGAAACGCGGTGTTCACGATCTGCTGGCCGAGCTGCACGTCGCGCAGCATGATCGTGGTGTCGAGCATGGTGGCGACCTGGCCCGCCTGCTGGTGGAATGCCTCGAGATCGCCCTGCTGCAGCAGCACCGACCCGGCCAGGACCGTCATCATGTGCTGGACGCCGATGATCTCGCGATCGACGGCGGCCGCGATCTCGCGCGTCTCGGCTTCGGCGTTTTGCTCGAGCTGGCGGCGTTCCGATGCGGCCGAGCTGCTCGTCACCCACCACGTGATCATCAGGGTGGGCGCCATCATGGCGAGGACCACCGCCGCCACATAGGCTCGGATCGAAAACCGGGCCCGACCGGACTTCGCGATGCGTGTGAGAGGGCTCAAGGTTTTCCCCCAGGCCGGCCTTGCGGCGCGTGCCCGCGACAATCGTCGCGCGCGGCACTCTTGATGCGCATAGCCGATGAAATAGTCAACGCGTCGGGAACTGCCGTATCGGCAAATCCTCAACGGCCTTGTATCTAAACGTTGTTCCACCAAGGACCGGCTCACATGCCACTTTCCGACAACGCGCCCGACGGACATGGGCGGGTCGGCACGATCCGCATTGCCTTCACCAAAGGTCGTTACACCGCATGCCCCCTTGATGGCGTGGCGAGCCGCTGGCTGACCGACTTTGCGGCCCGCCATGCGTCCGTGTCGGGATTCGGCAAAGATCTCTCGGTAGACGCAAGATTCCTCAGCGAGTTTTTGGACGCGGCCGGCAAGGCCGATATCACGGTGGAGCACTGACCCATCTCGACGCCTGGCGACCGAGAGCGCTGTCGGGAAAATCCTGACGGGGCCGAGACTCACGACAAAGCGTTGTGCGCGTTACTATCCGGGGCGACTCGTGGGGGACCTCGGCGCGTTCGTTTTTTTTAGGTGCGCGGCCGGGGTGACGATGAGAGGGACGTGATGGGAAAGAGGGGGCCCTTGCCGGTCGACGCGCAGGTCGGCCAGAACATCCGGATCTATCGCCTGAAAAGAGGAATGTCGCAGGACGAGGTTGGCCGCAAACTCGGCGTGACGTTTCAACAGGTACAAAAATACGAGAAGGGCAGAAACCGGGTCGGTGCCGGCCGGCTTGCGCAGATTGCGGATATTCTCGGTGTTTCCATTCCGGCGCTCTTCGAGCGCACCGAGACCGCGAGCGGCGAGCCATCGAATGTCGGACGACTCCTGGCCGAACCGCGCGCGCTCCGCCTGTTGCAAAGCTTCGACGGAATCGACAACGCGGACGTTCGCCTCGCAGTCCTGCGCCTGGTCGAGTCGCTTGCTCAATCGCCCCGCGAAACTGCCGCCCCCAAGAAACGCAGATGAGAGGGATGTGGCCACGCGCGCGAAAGATGCGCGCTGGTATCCGTATTCGTACGGATTGCCCCGTTCCTGAGTCGCGCGCCAAGACCTCGCCCGCAGCCGACGCACTTGAGATCGAGACGCGTGAGGCTCAATTCTCTGCCTGGCCACAAACTCCGTTCACGGTGTAGGGGGTTGCCGGATCTGGGCGGTAGCGGTCGGAGGGGGCCGCTGCCGTCCAGATTTGCGCAATTGGGCTGGGGTTCTTCCAGATTCGAATCCGACGAGATGGCGGCGTCCCGGCGCGCATGCGGACCGCCTGGCTGCTGCCGTTCGACAGGCCGTTCGCGACGGTTCGGTTAACGATTCGTTTCTGTTCGCGCAGAGGTTCGGATTTACCGAATCTACAGCGTTGATTGGCAGAGTTCGTCGGCCTTTGTCGCGCCAGCCGTTCGCATTGAAGAACTCTCCAACCAGGCGGTCTCAGCACCCCCATGAACGCTCCAAATGCGCCTCAGGACAGGGTTGCGGGTGGCGGTCAGCCACTCGGCCACGTCCATTCGGTTACCGGCTCGCAAGCGAGCATCGGCATCCTTGACCTCGCGGCGCTGAAACGCTCAGGCGCCACGGTCGGCAAGTTCGTCAAGATCCACACCGGCAAGACGCTGCTGATCGGCCTCATCACCGAGCTGTCGGCCTCTCCCGGCGTCGGCGACCAGGGCTCCTGCGGAACGGCGCACGTCGATCTCACCGGCGAGATCAGCGACCGCAGCGGAGCGGTGAGCTTCCGCCGCGGCGTCGGCGAATATCCGACCGTGGGCGATCCGGTCACCACGTTGACCAGCAACGAGCTGCGCGTGGTGTTCGATATCTCCGGCACCAAGACCATCAAGGTCGGGCAACTGCAGCAGGACGGGGCCATTCCGGTCTCCGTGGACGTCGACGCGATGCTCGGTATGCATTTCGCCGTCCTGGGCACCACGGGCGTCGGCAAGTCGAGCGCGCTGGCGCTGATCCTGCAGCAGCTCCTCCAGGTGCGGCCCGACGTTCGCATTCTTCTGCTCGACGTCCATAACGAATACGGCCGCTGCTTCGGCGAGCGCGCCTACGTCTCCAATCCCGGCAATCTGAAGCTGCCGTTCTGGCTGTTCAATTTCGAAGAGATCGTCGACGTTTTCTTCGGGGGGCGGCCCGGCCTCGATGAGGAGATCGAGGTTCTCGCCGAGGTCATCCCGGTCGCCAAGGCCACCTATACTCAATACCGTGCCAACGCCGACCGGCTGGCGCTCAAGCGGTTCGATCCGAAGAGCATCGGCTTCACGGTCGACACGCCGGTGCCCTACCGGCTCGCTGACTTGCTCGCGCAGATCGACGAGCGCATGGGCAAGCTGGAAAACCGCTCGTCGCGGCTCATGTATCACAAGCTGATGCAGCGCATCGAAACCGTGAGCAACGATCCGCGCTACGCCTTCATGTTCGAAAACGCCAATGTCGGCGGCGACACCATGGCGGAGTCGATCAGCCAGCTCTTCCGCCTGCCCTCGGCCGGCAAGCCGATGACCGTGATGCAGCTCGCCGGATTCCCGGCCGAGGTGGTCGACTCGGTGGTGTCCGTGCTGTGCCGGATGGCGTTCGAATTCGGGCTGTGGAGCGACGGCGCCGCGCCGATGCTCTTCGTGTGCGAGGAAGCGCACAAATATGCATCCGCCGACCGCAGCATCGGCTTCGGGCCCACCCGGCGCGCGATCTCCCGTCTCGCCAAGGAGGGCCGCAAATACGGCGTGTTCCTCGGCCTCGTCACGCAACGACCGGCCGAGCTCGACCCGACCATCATCTCCCAATGCAGCACGCTCTTCGCGATGCGCATGTCGAATGATCGTGACCAGGCACTGCTGCGCTCCGCGGTGTCGGATACCGCCGCCAATCTTTTTACCTTCGTGCCGTCGCTCGGCACGCGCGAGGCGCTGGCCTTCGGCGTCGGCGTTCCGTTGCCCACGCGCCTGACCTTCACGGAGCTTCCGGCACAGCTCTTGCCGCGCAGCGAAACTTTCTCGGGAGCATCCGATGCGCAGGCGATCGGCCAGGATCTGAGCTTCATCGGTTCGGTGGTCGAGCGCTGGCGCGGCGCGACCATGAGTCAACGGGCGGCCGCCGAAACCACGCGCGATTCGAGACTAGCGCCTCCCGCTCCCGCTCCTGCGCCCGCTACCGCGTCCTCGCTGCCGCCTCTGCCGCCTATGCCGGCGGCGGCTATGCCGGCGGCACCTATGCCCGCGGCGCCTATGCCGGCGGCGCCTCCGCCGCTGGCGCCCGCGAGCGACCCCAACCGCCACAGCCTGCTCAAGAAGCCGCTCATCGACCGGCCCGATCATTACGGTGCGTTGCGCAGTCCGCCGCCGATGCCGCCGAATCGGCTTTCCGGCCGCTAGTCTACCCTCGGCGCGCTATCCGGCGCGAAGAGCCCCGGACTGGCGTCCCGAGCCGGAGCCGCGCCGCGCGATTGGCTCGCGCGTCGAATCTATCGGCCGCAGATCAGCCGCCAGCCGCCGCGTATCCTTCAGGTCGTCGAGAAAGAACGGCTTGGAGAAGTAGTACCCTTGGGCATAGCGGATGCGGGTCGCCGTCTGCAGGTAGGCGAGCTCCTCGAACGTCTCGACGCCTTCGGCGACCACGGACATTCCGAGAGCGAGACAGAGGGACTCGATCGTGCGCAGCACGCTCTGGCTGCGCGGCCGCTGGTGAATGTCGGTGATGAAGGAACGGTCGACCTTCACTTCGTCCGCCGTGATGTCGGCGAGTACGGACAGCGACGAATAGCCGGTGCCGAAGTCGTCGATCGACACGCGCACGCCGATCTCGCGCAGCATGGGCAGCACATGCACCTGAAACTGGCTTTTCGCGACGAACGCTTCCTCGGTCAGCTCGAGCATGACACGTTCGGCATAGCGGCTCCGCGTCAGCGCCTGCGCCAACGACCGCATGAAATTTAAGTCGGACGCCTGCTTGGCGGCGATGTTGACGCTGATGGTCGTACCCGTGCCGAACGCCTCGTCGAGCCGCTCGATGCAGTTCACCGCTTCGCCGAGCACGAAGTGGGTGATCGGATCGATCAGCCCCAGCTCGATGGCAAGACCGATGAACGAGCTGGGCGGCTGGATCTCGCCGGCTTCGTCGCGCCATCGCACCAGGGTCTCGAAGCCGATGACTTCCTGGCTGTGGATGTCCACCTTCGGCTGAAACGCACAACAGAACTTGCCGTCGCGGATGGCCAGCCGCAGCCGCTGCTCCAGCTCCATTTTGGCCGCGATCTTCTCGCCCATGCCGACGTCGAAGTAGACGGCGCCTCCCTTGAGGTGGCCCTTCGCCCGATACATCGCATGGTCGGCGTTGCGCCGCAGCTCGTCGAAGCTCGTCCCGTGCTCGGGAAAGATGCTGACCCCGAGCGAAGCCGAGGTGAACACCTCGAAGGCTTCGATATGGAACGGCTGCTTGAGCTCCTGCAGGAGGTCATCGATCATCGACCGAAGCTGCGCCTCGTCGTCCAGCGGATCGATGAGCAGCAGGAATTCGTCGCCGCTCATGCGCGCGAGCATGTCGCCGTCGCGCAGATGTTTCTGGATGCGCTCCCCGACTTTCACCAGCAGGGCGTCGCCGATCGCATGGCTGAAGTAGTCGTTGATGTACTTGAAATTGTCGAGATCGAGGAACGCGAGCGCGAAAGCGCCGTCGCCCCGCCCTATCGCACGCTCCACGCACTGTTCGATCATCATGCGATTGGGCAATCCAGTCAGCTCGTCCAGAAAAGCCCGGTACGTCAGATTGTTTTCGAGTTGCTTGCGATCGGTGATGTCGACCGACGTGGAAAGGAGAAGCGTTTGGCCGAAGATCTCCGTCGGCTTGTGGGTGGCAAGCCACGCGCGTTCTCCGCTCGCGTTCGCAACGGTATCTTCGGCGCAGGTTGGTTGACCCGACTGGATGAGCGCAGCCTCCCACGCGCGCCGTTCGGCGGCCTCGTTCTCGGGGAGGAAATCGGCGGGTGACGCGCCCACCAGCACCTCCGCGGGCGTCTGCAGATTGGCGGCGGCCACCGCATTGACCAGGAGAAAGCGGCCATTGTCGTCCTGCACGGTCACCCCGACGGGCAGCGCATCGAGCACCTGGCGCACGAAGTCGAGATCGCGCTGCGTCTCGTCCCCCCCTTGCGGCCGCTCGTTCACCAACCGGCGCAGCCGCTCGACTTCGGCCGCGAGTCTGCCGCCGTTGCGGGCAGCAAGCGCCGCCAGTGTCAGGATCGCGCATTGCCGCGCGAAGGCGAGATCGATCTCGCTGAAATCGTTGCCCTGCCCGCGTTGCAGGACCAAAGCGGCGCGGCGGCCCGCGATTCCGATCGGAAAGAAAAGCGCGGGGTGCGCTGGCGGCGCAAGATCGGCGAGAACCGCATTCCGTTGGGCTTCGGCACCGTCGCCGCGCAGCTCGATCACCTGTCCGCGGATGACGCCTAGCATCATGGCATCGGCCGGCCAGCGCCGCCCGATCAAGTGGTCCACGGTGGACGCCGTGCAAAGGAGGCCGTCGCCGTCCTCTTCCAGGACGATCGCCTGATCCTCGGCGAAGACCTCGTGCAGCGCGTCGATCAGCTCGGGAAGCGAGTCGCCGTCGTCGTCGGTCTGCAGCAATGCGCGCAGGACGCGCAGATTTGCGCGCGGACCATACGACCCGGTCCGACCGTCCTCCGTGGACTCGGGGGTGCTCGTTTCAATCTGCAGCGCGGCCATCTTGCTTACCAGGCGCTCAACATAGTCGCCAAACGGTTGGGAATCTGTTGCCGGCCGGCCCGGTTGGCGGACGAATTCGCGTTAACGAATATTTACCTTTGAGAAACCGGATGGATGGTGCGCGCGCGATGGGCCTGCGACACGCCCCCGACGGACGGCGCCCCAGCGGCCACGGCCGCGCGAGCGTGCATGGCCGCATGGCGGTCCGCGCTGCTCGCGCGGCCGCCAAATGCCCATACATCGCACCGGGGAGGAAAGCGGCCTCGACGCAAACCAGGACCGAACTCGCCGAGGCCGTGCCGACGTGATCGGCGCGACGGCGCCCGGCAGGAAACGAATCGAACCAGAGTCGGTGTCGCGCGTTCTTGCCAGAAAGCCGTCGGCCAATGACGTGGCCGATCATTCCGAGGGCGCGATCATGCTCGATGAGCACCGGACATTGGTCATGTTGGGATGGACGCTGGGCAGCATCGTCACCGGCGTTCTGGTGTTGAGTGCCATGGCGCTGCCTTGAGCCGTGCACGCACGCGCGGCGTCAGACCGTGATCCTTCGTTGATTGCCGACGGTCGCTCTGCACCCGATTGAGGTCGCGGCCCGACCCTCTATCTCGCCGGCTCCGCGCCGGGTACCATTGCGGACGGCGCGCCGGGCGCTACCGTCGGGAGATCCTCATGAAAACCTTGCGCGCAACCCTCACGCTTGCGTTGACGTGTCTGGCGTCGTTTGCGTGGCCGGCGGACTATCCCGCGCCCAAGCAAGGCGAATGGATCGCGCGCGACTTCAAGTTTCACACCGGCGAGGTGATGCCGCAGGTCAAGCTGTCCTATCTCGCGATCGGCGAGCCGTCGGGGACGCCCGTCGTGGTGCTGCACGGCACCGGCAGCGCGGCAGCGAACATGCTCACGCCGGCTTTCGCCGGCGAGCTGTTCGGCCCCGGCCAACCGCTCGACGCGAGCAAGTATTACATCATCCTCCCGGATGCGCTCGGTCACGGCAGAAGCACAAAGCCGTCCGACGGCCTCAAGGCGAAATTCCCGCGCTATAACTACGCCGACATGATCGACGGACAATATCGGCTGCTCACCGAAGGCCTCGGCATCCGCCACGTGCGGCTCATCATCGGCAATTCGATGGGCGGCATGCAGGTCTGGCTGTGGGGCGAGAAGTATCCCGATTACATGGACGCGCTGGTGCCCATGGCGGCGCAGCCGACCGCGATGTCGAGCCGCAACTGGATGCTGCGACGGATGATGCTGGAGACGATCCGCAGCGATCCCGACTACAAGGACGGCAACTACACCGCGCAGCCGCGCTCCATGAAGATCGCCAGCGTCTTCTACGCTATCGCCACCAACGGCGGGACCCTCAATTATCAAAAGCTCGGGCCGACACGCGAGCTGGCGGACAAGCTGGTCGATGCTCGTCTCGCCGCGCCGATGACCGCCGACGCCAACGACTTCTTGTGGGCGTGGGGTTCGTCCGCCGATTACGACGCCGCACCCGCGCTGGACAAGATCCAGGCGTGGCTGCTCGCCATCAACGCCGCCGACGACGAGCGCAATCCGCCGGAAACCGGCCTCACCGAGCGCGCCGTGAAGCAGGTCAAGAACGGCAAGCTTTACCTCATCCCCGCCAGCGAGCAGACCACCGGCCACGGCACCACCGGCAACGCGAAGTTCTACAAGCAGCAGCTGCAGGAATTGCTCGATGCCGCACCGCGCCGCGTGATGTAGCGGCGAAGGGACGCGCACTCCGCCATTTCGCCTTTGTCGGCCAGCCGACAGAAATCCCCGCCCGGGCGGCGTGGGTTTCTGTTTGAGCCGGAGAGCTGCGACGTAATTCCAATCAGGGTGCGTGAATAGGAACCGGCTGCCGTCTGCAGGATGGGAGTATGATCCGGCCAGGCGAATCACACGGCGACAACAAGGGGAGCTTCGCCATGTGGTCATTCATGATCATCGTCTCGATCGTCTGCTTCGCGTCGGGCGGCATGTTTTATTCCGCCGCGCTATCGATCGGCCATGGAAATCGCTTTGCGGATGACGTGTGCGGTTATGGCGCCATTTTTTGCGCCCATCCCGACTGGCTGATCCTGGCGGGCGGAGCGTCGCTGTTCGTGGCGCTGTTTATGCGGCTTTTCGTGATGATCCGCGGTTAGCGGCCGCAATCACACGAATTGAACGCCGATTTCGTTGTCTCTGCGCCATTTCAAGGCGCAGGCGCGGCGGACATTGCCGTTGGCCGACAGCAGAAGAGTGAATTTCTCCGGAAGCGGCATCGGGTCGACGCCGAGGCAGGCCCCACCCTGCGAGATGTCCAGGACCGTACATCCGCGCGGCGGCGCGCCGTCATGCAGGTCAAGCGCGGCGTCCATGACGAACGCTTTGCGCTTGTGCTTGCGGTCGTTCGATCCGAGCGCGGCCATGCGGTGCCTGGTTGCAGGTTAAGACTCTGAGCAATTTTATCGTGCAATTCATTGAAAAATGATTGATGCGAAGGCGATCCCTGGGGTCTCCCGGTCAGCGGCAGCGTGCGGAATTTGGCAAGTTGATTGCCATTCTCCGTGCGAGCATCGATGGCTATGGTCTCGATGCGAGCCGAGTATCGTCTCGGCCCCGGACGGTGCGTCCTCCGCTGGCATGCAGCTCGTTGCGCCATATCTCCGGTTGTTTTTCTTAAATGACCGTCACACTCTGTGAATTGCAACTCGGCTTTCCATGTGATTCAACCTCGTCTCGCAGGCGCTCGCATTGGAGCGAACATGCGCGACTGGAAAGAACTGCTCGACTTGGCCCGCCTGTGTTTTCGCCAGGCGCACATCACCAGCGATCCCGCGACCGCGGATAAATTCGACGTCATGGCGCGCGAATATTTCGCGCGCGCAAAGGCGCTCAATCCCCAGCTCAGGGAAGACGATCTGACGGCTGCCTAGATCACGAATGCCCTGGGGCGTGCAATTGCTCGCGATCAGCGCTGGAGTTCGCTACCGTGGGCTGCGGACGCTCCGTTTCATCCGCCTTGGCGAGAAACGCCAAAGCCCAGGAGCGGTAAAGCAGGCTGCGATCCGCGTCACTCGTCGCCAGCGCAAGACGGGAGAACAGCGCCGCCTGCTTTCGGAAATATTCGGCGTGCGTCATGTCGCAGCCGGCCAAAGCCGTCCCACGTTCGGGTCGCCCGGTCCGTTCGGACAACCAACAGACGAACCCTCGGGCCCCGCCATATCTGATTTGCGGGATGCCTCGCAAGCCTTTCCGGGATACCGCCGGTGGCGACCCGCGAGCGCCAGGACATGAAACTCATGCGCTCCGGCGGTTACGGCAAACGCCGACGCGGCGATGACCTCGGCAAAGCGGGCTCCCGAAGCTCGCGGGAGTTTCGGCATCGTCCGGAGCAAGGAAGATTCTTCGCGACCGGTCACCAATCGTTAACGATGCACGCTCCGGCCGCACAACTCGCCATAGCGAATGCAATTATTGAGAGTATTTAAACGCTATCGGACGAATGGCCGGCCGCCGGCGGAACCATCCCTTCGGCCTCGCCATTGAGGCTCCGGTTGCCCGAGACGCGGTTGCTGAAACCTCTAGGTTTGATTGGGAGATCGGGGCCTGATGGCATGACCGACGACAAGGGACGGCGGCCCAAATGCATCGTGGCGGATGACGACCCGGAGATTCGAAGCCTGTTCTATTCGGTCCTGGGCAACTGTCATCTGGAGCTGCGCGGATTCGGATCGGCGCAGGAGGTCATCGAGGCCTGCCGGCGCGATCCGCCGGATTTCATTTTCCTCGACGTGGCGCTGCAAGGCTCCGACGCGATCGACGTCATCCGCGCTCTGGCGGCGCAGGACTTCCGCGGCGGCATTCAACTGGTCAGCGGGCGGGATCCAACCTTGCTCAGGCAGATCAAGCAGGTCGGCGAGCAGCACGGGCTCACGATGCTGCCGCCGCTGCACAAGCCGTTCCACATGGAGGACGCCGAGGCAATCGTCCTCAGATATCTCGCCCAGACCGCGCGCGGCGAACGGCCGGCGGCTTCAGTGCATCCCCATGAGGATCTTCAGCCGTGGCTCACCCTCGACGAGGTGCTGCGCAACGGCTGGCTCGAGTTCTACTACCAGCCCAAGATGGACCTGCGGAAAAAGTGCATCGTCGGCGCCGAACTCCTGGCGCGATGCCGCCACCCTGAGCATGGCGTGCTCGCGCCGGGATCGTTCGTTCCGGAGGCCGACGAGACCGGCACGCTCGAACTGAGCACGCGCGCGATCGCGACCGCGCTCGGGAGCTGGGACAGGCTCAATGCCTACGGCTTCCCGCTGAAGCTCGCGATCAACGTCACGGTGAGCGATCTGGTCAAGCTGCCGGTTCCTGCGATCGTACGCGAGCATCATCCCCGCGATGACAGCTGGCCGGGCCTCATCCTCGAGGTTACCGAGGACCAGGCGGTGCGCGACATCGCGCTGACCCAGGAGATCGCGACGCAGCTCAAGATCTACGACATATCGCTCGCGCTCGATGATTTCGGCGCGGGCTACTCGCATCTGGCGCGGCTCAAGCAGCTTCCCTTCGCCGAGCTCAAGCTCGACCGCAACCTGGTGGCGAACTGCGGCGATGACGCGAGCAATGCCTCGCTGTGCCAGACCGCCATCGATCTCGCGCACCAGTTCGGCGCCGCCGCGGTCGGCGAGGGCATCGAGCGGCGCGCCGATCTGCGGGCGCTCGCCAAGATGGGTTGCGATATCGGCCAGGGCTTCCTGCTTGCGCATCCGATGCCGCAAAAGCGCTTCATCTCTTTCCTGGCGGACCTCTCCCATGCCGCCCGCGCCTCAGCGTGACGAGGACCGTAGGCGTAGGGCGGATGACCGTAGCGTCATCCGCCCTACCCACGGCGTCGCGGTTCGCCGGAATGGACGTGCGCTAATGTCTAATTGCGCACCCCCGCCTCACGACGCGCTTTCTTGAGCGACGCAAAACAGCGGGCGACGAGCTTCTTGCTGTGCCTCTCGGCGTGCTTGACGATATTCACGCAGCGGCGATCGCGCTCCGCCAACCCCGCGCCGCCCTGACCACCACCCACCACGGCGGCGAAGCCGCCGATGTCGAGGCCGCCGCCACCGCCGCCGCTGCTGGTGCTGCTGCTCTCGCTGCTCGCCGACGCGCTGCCGCCGGCCGCGGCCAATCCGAGGCCGCTGCCCACGAGGCCGCTGCCGTTGCCCGCCTGGGGGCCGCCCCCGCCGCTGCTGCCGCCGCCACTGCTGTCACTGAGAACGGCCGCACTGGCCGTCGGCCCGGTGCCGCCGCTACTGTCGCCGGTCGAGCCGCCGCTGTTCATCGCGCCCACCGCAACTGCCCCCTGATTGCTGCCGCCGCTCCCGCCAGTGTCGCTGCCCGCATTGAGAACGCCGGTGCTCGCGGCCGGACCATTGGCGCCGCTGTCGCCCGTCGCGCTGTTGGCATTGAGCGCGCCGACCGCAGCCGAGCCCTGGCTGCCGCCGCTCGAGCCGGTGTTGCTGCCGGTGTTGAGGACGCCCGCATCCGCCGCAGCCGGCCCTGAGCCCGTACCGCCGGTTTTGCTGTCGGTGTTGAGCGCGCCGATGTTCGCGGAGCCGGTCTGCGATCCGGCGCCGCCGGTGCCGCTGCCACTGTTGAGCACGCCGACGTCCGCACCGCCGGCGCCGCCGCTGCCGGTGCTGCCGGTCGGGCTGGCCTTGTTGAGCACGCCGATGGAGGCGCTGCCGGCGGTGGAGCTGCCGCTTCCGCCGGTCGAGCTGCCGGTGTTGAGCACGCCCACATTGGTCGAGCCCCCGGTGCTGCTGCTGCTGCTGCCGCTGCCGGTGCTGCTGTCGGTATTGAGCACGCCCACATTGGTGGACGAGGCGCCGGTATCGGTGCCGCTGCCAGTCTTCGTGCCCGAATTGAGCGCACTGACATTGGTCGACGTCGTGCTGCCGCTGCTGTCCGTCGTGCTCGCGCCCGAGTCGAAGGCGCTGACATTGGTGGTGGCAGCCGACGTTTTCGTGTTGGTCGGATCATTGGTGGCGGTCGTGCCGGCGGCGATGCCGCCGCTCGAGCCGTCGCCGGTCGTCACGCCCGCCGAAGGATCGGGATCGACGCGCGCGGTCGCGCCCTTGGCTCCGCCGATATTGGCCGATCGCGGTCCGACGCCACTACCCGGCGTGACACTCGCCGAGCGGTCCATCTGGGCCGCGTTGTCGCCCTGCCGGCGCGCCGTGGCGCTGCGGCTCTTCACGGTGCCCTGCGGGACGCGACTCGTGACGTTGCGCGGTGTCGTGCGGATGGCGCCGCCGGTGTTGCCGAACCTTGTACCGCCCGAGAAGAAGTTGCTGCCGTTATTGAAGTTGGGCGCGAAGCTGCCGCCCGATCCGCGGTTGTCGGCGGTGAACCCGGAGACGTTGGCGCCGAAGCTCGGCGCGCCGACGCCGGTCCCGCCGATGGCGCCGCCGACGCCTCCGCCTGCGAAGCCGCCGGCCGCGCCGGTGACGCCGCGCACCGCGCTGCCGACCGGTCCGGCGTGTCCGGCCGCCGGCATTGCGATGATCGGCACGCCGGCCGTGAGCGCCAGCAGCGCGAGGCGCATTGAGTGGAGCGTTCCGCCGTGACGTCTGTCGCGAGTCATGACTGCCTCCCGTCTGGGTTGAGGGCGTACTGTCTCAACCGGACGCGCGAGACAAAAGTTTCTGCACTCACCCAAATCGGGAGTCACGATCGGGTGTTTAGATTCATCACCACATCAGAATCGATTGCGGATCAAAATTGAATCTTACCCGTCGGGTGAGCGCGCGTCGCATAAACCCTTCACCGACGAAGAGCTCGCCGGCAAAGTCCGGCTGACCTTGGCTGAAGGCGTCATGTAGGGCGGGTTGAGCGCAGCGAAAACCCACCACGGAGTCGCCGCGTCGAACGCCCTCACTCCACGGAGGGCCGCAGCACCACGGTGGAGTGGCCGCCCTCCGACGGCGGCGTGCCTTGCGTGCGCGCTTCGCCGCGCACCAGATCGGCGCGCGGATTGCGGTAGACGAAATCGCAATAGGCAAAGCCCAGGCCCGAGAGCGAGCCGCGGAAGCTGCGCGCGCTCGTCTGCTCGACACGGAAGCACGGCTGGAACATGGCGCGGGGCAGCGCGGCGCAAATGGACGTCGTGCTGACCCTGATGGTGCCGGCGGGCAGCGCGACCGCGCGCAGCGGGCGGCCAGGGGCCTGGAGAGTGCCGATCACCGAGCCATCCGCATGGATGCGACCGAGGCCGGTCGTTCCGTCGAAACAGCTATAGGCAAAGAGCTTACCGGCGACGAAGTGTCGGGCCTGATCCGGGGTGAGTTCCAGGGCCAATGCCGGCGACGCAAAGCCAAGCCCCGCCACCGCGGCAGCGACTCGCAAGAACATTCTCGGGTTCGGGATGGCGATCATGCGAGCGGTCTCGTTCATGGGATGCTTACCATAATAGGTTGAAGGATGATGAACCGTTTTACCCGGTATTCACCACGATTCGCCCCCGCACCTGCCCGGCGAGGATTTTTGGCGCGACGTCGAATACGTCCGCCAAGCTGATGTCGGTGGTCATTTGGGCCATTTTTTGCCGATCGAGATCGTTTTCCAGACGTTTCCATGCCTCGCGCCGCAATTTCTGCGGACACATCACCGAATCGATGCCGATCAGGGTCACCCCGCGCAGGATGAACGGGGCGACGCTCCCCGGCAGGTCCATGCCGCCCGCGAGCCCGCAGGCCGCGACCGCACCCCCATACCGGGTCATGGACAGGACGTTGGCGAGGGTGGTCGAGCCGACCGCATCGATGCCGCCGGCCCATCGCTCCTTGGCGAGAGGGCGCCCCGTGCCGCTGAGCTCAGCGCGATCGATGACCTCGGCGGCGCCCAGCTCCTTGAGATAGGCGGCCTCCTGCGACCGGCCGGTCGAGGCAATGACGCGATAGCCGAGCCGCGACAGAAGAGTCACGGCGATGGAGCCCACGCCGCCCGCCGCGCCGGTGACCACCACCGGGCCGCGATCGGGCGCAATGCCGTGCCGCTCCAGCGCCATCACCGCCAGCATCGCGGTATAGCCGGCGGTGCCGACCGCCATGGCGTCGCGCGCGCTCAAACCGGACGGCAACGGGACCAGCCAGTCGCCATTCGCCCGCGCCTTCCCCGCGTAGTGGCCGAGATGCGTCTCGCCGCAGCCAAAGCCATTGAGGATCACCTTGTCGCCCGGCTTCCATTCCGGATGCGAGGAGGTCTCCACCGTGCCGGCGCCGTCGATCCCGGCGATCATCGGGAAGCGCCGCACCACCGGCGCCTTGCCGGTCACCGCGAGCCCGTCCTTGTAGTTCACGGTCGACCATTCGACGCGGAAGGTGACGTCGCCTTCCATGAGATCCTTCTCGTCGAAATCGGTCAGCTCGGCGCCCTGTCCGGAATCGCTCTTGCGGATGACGATGGCTTTGAAGCTCGGCATGGCGGAGGTCCTGGGTGTGGAGCGCTGTTAAAGCGCGAACGAAATGACGGGACAAGAGCGAGCAACTACCGCCAGCTCTCGGGCGGGCCTGTCAGCGCGGCCAGCGCCTCTCCGCTCGATGTCGCCTTGCGATAGCGGCTGACCTCTCGGTGGTCGCGGATAACGCGGACGAGATTCCCGTCGATCAGGCCGGCGGCATGCAGGCGCTGAAAATCGCGCAGAAAGGCGAGCGGCTGGCGGTTGCGCAGATGGCCGACCAGCACCTTGGTTGCGAGGTAGCTGCCAAGCTTGCGGAAGCGGCCCACGAATTCCGGACGCTGCTCCACATAGGCGACGAGCCCGCGGCCGGCCGCGGCCCACTCGTTCGACAGGCTGTCATCGACCCACGATTTTTCCCACAGGACGTCCGAGACGAGCCGCCCCGCACCCTGCCGCGCGAGCCGGATGAGAAATTCGCGGTCTTCGGCGAGCCGCAGCTTCGGACAAAAGCCGCCGACCGCGAGGGCGGGTGCGCGTCGCACCGTCATGCTGGTCGCCTCGACCGGGATGAGGTCGGCGATGAGCGCCCATTCGAAAGCCGCCGCGGCGAACTTCACGGCGGGAACGCGCGCCTCGCGCGGCACGTCGCGATCGTGCTTCACCGCCGAGGACAAGACGCAGACAAGATCGGGCTCGGCCGCAAAAAACTTGAGCGGCACCGCGAGGCGGCCTGGCAGATACGCATCGTCGGAATCGAGGAAGGCGACGATCTCGGCGCCCGCCGCCTCGAGCCCGAGATTGCGCGCGCCGCTCGGTCCCAGGTTGCGGCCGGCCGCGATCACGCGGATGCGCGGATCGCTCAGGCCCGCGAGATAGCCGGCCGTGTCGTCCGTCGACGCATCGTCGACGACGATGAGCTCGAAACGCGCGCCCTCCTGCGCCAGCGCGCTCGCGATCGCGCGCGGCAGGCAGGTCCTGCGGTTGTAGGTCGCGAGGACGACGCTGATGTCAGGCGGACCGTTCACGGCTGAGCTCCGAAGCGGAGCTCAGCCTATCACGCCGTCGCGGTAGCGGCGCGGGCGACCGGCTTTTCGACGATCGGCAGGTTGATCAGCGCGGACAGCACGCCGAACAGCACCGAGAGCCACCACACCACGTCGTAGGAGCCGGTACGCTCGAACGCGAGACCGCCGAGCCACACGCCCAGGAAGCCGCCGACCTGGTGGCTGAAGAAGGCGAAGCCGAACAGCATCGCGAGCCAGCGCGTGCCGAACATCACGGCGACCAGGCCGGAGGTCGGCGGCACCGTGGAGAGCCAGAGAAAGCCGGTGACCGCACCGAACACGAGGGCCGTGGTCATGCTCGCAGGCAGCAGGATGAAGGCGACGATTGAAAGGGCACGCGCGAAATAGATCGCGGAGAGTATGTATCGCTTCGGCATGCGGTTGCCGAGCCAGCCCGACAGCAGCGAGCCGAAGATGTTGAACAGGCCGATGACCGCGATGGTCCAGGCGCCCGCGTCATTGGAAAGTCCGCGGTCGACCAGATAGGCCGGCAGATGGACGGTGACGAAGGCGAGTTGGAAGCCGCAGGTGAAGAAGCCGAGCACGAGAAGATTGTAGCTGCGATGTCCGAACGCCTCGGACAGCGCCTGCACGACGGATTGCTGCGGCCGCGCCGCGCCCGGCGCCGAAGCCGTGTTCGGCGGCGTCGCCAGCACGAGCGCGAACGGCAAGATGAGCAGCGTGATGACCCCGAACACGACGAGCGTCGTCTGCCAGCCGGTCGAATCGATGAGAGCTCGCGCGAGCGGCGAGAACAGGAACTGGCCGAACGACCCGGCCGCGGTTCCGGCGCCGAAGGCGAACAGACGCCAATCCTCCGGCACCAGCTTGCCGAGCGCGCCGATGACGAGGTTGAACGCGCAGCTCGACAGCGCAAAGCCGATCAGCACGCCGGCGCTCAGGTCGAGCAGTAGCGGGGTCGAGGAATGAGCCATCAGCACAAGGCCGACCGCGTACGCGATGGCGCCGGCCCACAGCACGCGCACGGATCCGAAACGGTCGGCGATCCCGCCGGCGAACGGCTGAAACACGCCCCACAGCAGGTTCTGGATGGCGAGCGCGAAAGAGAACACACCGCGGCCCCAACCGAAATCGAACGACATCGGCGTGAGGAACTGGCCGAGCGCGGAGCGCGGCCCGAAGCTGATCATGGCGATGATACAGCCGGCGGTGATGACCACCGGAGGGCTGCGCCACCAGGAGATCACGCTAGGCGCGGAGGTCGACACGGTCATTGGCGGGCTCGCGGGTCCAACAAAAGCGGTGCCGCGCAGCGGGAAACCGCGCGGCGAGCGTCTAGATAAGAGGTTCGCGCCGTGGCCCCAAACGAATCTTTGTCATTGAACCAATCCGCTCCGTGCATGGCTGGCAGATTTACATGGAATCGCAATGATGTAGGGTGGGCCCCTCGTTCGCACCGCCGCCATGCGCGCCTCGCTTCCCTGCTGCTCGGAATTTGCCGATGTCCCTCCTCTGCCCCGATGCCTTCCTCTCTCCGCTCGCGATCGACGAGGCGGTGACGCGCGCCCTCGACGAGGATCTCGGCCGCGCCGGCGACGTGACCTCGACCGCGACCATTCCGGAAGGCACGCGCGGCCGCGCCGTGCTCGCCGCGCGCAAGGCCGGCATGATCGCGGGGCTGCCGCTCGCGGCCGCCGCGTTCCGCAAGCTCGATCCCGCGGTCGAGATCACCGGGCATCAGCGCGACGGCGCCGCGGTGCAGAGCAAGACCGTGCTGCTCACGGTCGCGGGAGACGCGCGCGCGCTGCTCGCGGCCGAGCGCGTGGCGCTCAACTTTGTCGGCAACCTTTCGGGCATCGCTACGGCGACGGCGGAGTTCGTGCGCCTCGTCGGCCACACGCGGGCGCGCGTCTGCTGCACGCGCAAGACCACGCCCGGTCTGCGCGCAGTGCAGAAATACGCGGTGCGCTGCGGCGGCGGCTTCAATCACCGCTTCGGCCTCGACGACGCCATCCTGATCAAGGACAACCACATCGCGGTCGCGGGCGGCGTGCGCGCCGTGCTCGAGCGGGCGAAGGCGGTCGCCGGCCATCTGGTCAAGATCGAGATCGAGGTCGATACGCTCGAGCAGCTCAAGGAGGTACTCGAGGTCGGGCTCGCCGACGCGGTGCTGCTCGACAACATGAGTCCCGCCACCATGAAGAAGGCGGTCGAGATGGTGGCCGGACGGCTGGTGATCGAGGCCTCGGGCGGCATCACCCACGAGAGCGCCGCCGCGATCGCGGAGTCCGGCGTGGACTACCTGTCCTCGGGTGCGATCACGCACTCGTCGCCGAATCTGGATGTGGGGCTCGATATAGAGATTTAGTTTGGTCCGTAGGATGGGTTGAGCGCAGCGAAACCCATCATCGACTGCGCAACCGGCCAAGATGGTGGGTTTCGCTTCGCTCAACCCACCCTACGAGTCCGCAATCAAAACTTATTCACTGCTTCCTTCGTCTCGGCGGCGTCGCCCCAGATCGGCTCGTCGGCGCCGTCGCCCCATTTGCGCGGACGGTAGAAGGTGTGCACGCCGATCTTGTCGAGCTTGCGCATGGTGCGCACCCACCATGGATGCACCCAGTAGGCGTGATAATGCGTCGCCTTGCCGACGTCGGGCAGCCACAGCTTGCCCTCGAGCATGCCGTGCGCGATCTGCTTGGCGCGTGTCCAGGCGTCCGGTTCGTTGACGCGATCCGGGATTCCGTCGCACGCGAAGGTGAACTGGCACGCAAGGCGCCGGTGGGCGTTCTGGTAGACCACGCCGCACACCGTGTCGGGGTAATAGCCGGAGAAGACGCGGTTCATCACCACCTGCGCGACCGCGATCTGGCCGCGCACGGATTCGCCGCGCGACTCGAAGTAGACCGCGTCGGCGAGACACTTCTCCGCCTTGGTGCGCGCCCTGCCCTCGAGGCCGAGCCGCTCCGCCGGGCTCTTCGGCCGCTGGTCCGCGCCGGTGACCTCACCCTTGCTGGCGACGCTCTGGCCTTCACGCGGCGCGGGCGCCCGAGGCGGCGGCAGGGCTGCGTAGTCGGTCGCGCCCGGCACTCGGAGCATCGAACCCTCGCCCGGCGCCCACGGCTGCATCGCGTCCATCCCGCCCATCGATTCAGCGCCGAAATAGATGCGCGCCGTTTCCACGTCGTCTTCGCCCGGTATCAGGCTGTCGGGATTGACCGGCTGCTTCGCCACCGTGGCGGCCAGCTCGGCGTCGTCCTCGATCTTGGTGCCGGCCTCCGGCTCGCCCGCGAGGTCGACCGGCACGGACGGCAGACTCGCGAGCGTGAATTTCTCGGCGGCCTCGCTTCGCCGCTCCTCGCCGCCGTTGCTCGCGCCGGGCTGCGGCCCCCGCTCGGCGGGCGCGCGCGGAACGAGGCGGTCGCCTTTGAGCGCGCGATTGACATCGGGCGTCGGACGCTCTTCGCCTCGTGTGTCGACAAAGGCGAGGGATACCGAGCCCGTGGTTTCGAGACGGTTGGCATCCAGACTCGCGAGGCGATAGCCGACCGGTTCGGGGATTTCGGCGCCGGTCAGACGCGGAAAGGTGAAGAGTGCAGCGTGGATGGTGCCGAACGGCGATGCGATGAGATGCGCGCGTTGTTCGATGGCGAGCGGCCGCGTCATCAGCGCGGCAAGATCCTGACGGCCGGTCGCTTCCGGCATCAGCGCGAACGCGCACAGCGCAACAACGGCTTTCGAACCCACTGACAACATGTCGACGCCACACCCTGACGCGATCCGGCGCAACGGACGCAGCGCCGGTCAAGCCTGTCGATTGTTCGGCAATTGAGTAAAATCGGAGTGTTGCCGTTCGCCCACGGTCAACCCTTCTCTTGGATTAATATTGACGGCCGGTTAACGGCGCGGGCGCTTCGCCTCGGCGAATATGCGGGCGGAACTTTTCAGCGCATGGCGAGAAGGTGGACGGCGAGCCAGTTGCCGATCAGGAACGCGGCGACGCCGAGAACACAGCCGAGCAGCAGCAGCCGATCCGGAATGATGTCGGGAACCGGCCGGCGCAGCGCGACGCGCAGCGCCAGGAGGCCGATGCCGACCACGACGAAGAACAGCACGAACGGATGCGCGAGCACGTCGTTGCCGAGCGGCCGCGACTCGGCGAAGACGCCGAACAGAACGCCGGTCGCGCTCATGAAACCGAACCACCAGACGAGCACGCGGCCTGGAGCGGGACGGCGTTTGGGTGGGGGCTTGGTGGGTTCGGTCATGGGAGTATCGCCGCAAGCAGGGCGAGCTCCCTCTCCCCGAAGGGGCGAGGGTTGGGGTGAGGGGCGCTAGGATTCTCGATAGTGCGAGATCCCCTCACCCGACGCGCTTCGCGCGTCGACCTCTCCCCAGCCAAAGTCGGATATATCCGACTTCGGCCCACTATTGGTTGCCGAACTCGCGTAAACGCGAGTTCGGTGGGGAGAGGTGAAGAGCGCGCGTGGCACGCTCACATCTTCGCGCCGCGCTCGGTGAAATACTTCACCGCGCCGGGGTGCCAGGGGATGGAGGAGTTCGCCTTGACCTGGTTCTCGATCGAGAAGCTCTTCGCCTCCTGATGCACGGCGACGAGGTCCGCCTTCTTCTCGATGATGATCTTCACCACGTTGTAGGCCATGTCGTCCGGCATGTCGGCGCGCGACACCAGGATATTCCACACCACGGTGTTCTTGTTGTCCTTGTCCTGGCTGGGATAGGTGCCGGCCTTGATGGTGCTCGCGGCGTAGAGGTTGCCGTGCTTGGCGTTCATCTTGTCGACCACGTCGGCGTGATCGATCATCTTGATCTTGACGCCGGGCGTGGCGCCGAGATCCGTGACGGCCGCGGTCGGAAGGCCGCCAACCCAGAAGAAGGCGTCGATCTTGCGGTCCTTGATGGCGTTGACGGACTCCGCGACTCCGAGGCGCTCGCGTTTCATGTCCTTGTCCTTGTCGAGGCCCGCGGCCTCGATGACGCGGAACGCCATCACCTCGGTGGCGCTGCCCGGCGAGCCGGTCGACACGCGCTTGCCCTTGAGGTCGGCCATCTTCTCGATGCCGGTGCCCTCGATGGTGACGACGTGCATCTGGTTGGGATAGAGCACCATCAAGGTGCGCACCGGCACCTTGGTGCCCTTGAACTTGTCCTCGCCGTTGAGCGCGTCGAGCGCGGCGTCCGCCATCACGAAGGCAATCTCGCTCTGGCCGGAATTGATGAGCTTGAGATTGTCGACCGAGCCGCCGGTCACCTCGGCGGTCGCCTGCAAATTCGGAATGGTTTTTGAGAGCACGTTGGCCAGGCCGCCGCCGAGCGGATAATAGACGCCGCCGGTGCCGCCCGTGGCGATCGAGATCGCCTTCTGCTGGGCGACTGCGGCGCCGGCGACGAGCGCCGCGCCGAGCAGGCCCGCCACTGCGCATTGATGTGCGCGACTGAACATGGGATTCCTCCGTGGTTTTACGCCGTCACCGCCGGAGCGGGTCTGGATCGGGTCAAATATTGTTTTAGCAACAAGGCCGCGATGATGACCAGACCGAGCGGCGCCGGGTGCGGCACATCGTAGCCGGAAATGCGCTCCGCCAGCGCCTCGAGCAGGCTCGGAAACACCAGCAGCAGGCCCGCAATCGTCCACCACACGCGCTCGGCCGCGGTGTTGCGTCGCAGCGCCCAGTTCTGCGCGGCGGCCGCCAGCGCCCCGAGCCCGGCCGCGGTCTTGAGCGTGATGATGACGATGTCGACCCACGAGCCGTCCTTCGGGATCTTCATCAGCAGTCCAATGCCTTGCGGATCGAGGATGAAGACGAACGGCACCAGGAAAGCGGGCAGAGTGTATTTCCAAGCCTGTAGCGTCGTCTTGTAGGGATCCCCGCCGGTGATCGCGGCCGCCGCAAACGGCGAGAGCGCGGTCGGCGGAGAGACCTCCGAGAGAACCGCGTAATAGAAGATGAACATGTGGGCGGCGAAGTCGGGCACGCCGAGCTTGATCAGCGCGGGCGCCGTTATCACCGCGCAGATGATGTAGGAGGCGGTGACCGGCACCGCGAGGCCGACGATCCACACGATCAGCGCGGTGTAGAGGGCGGTGAGCAGCAGGCTGCCGCCCGCGTAGTCGAGCACGATCGAGGAGAATTTCAGACCAAGGCCGGTGAGCGTCACCACGCCGACGATGATGCCGGCGGAGGCGCAGGTGGTGGCGGCATTGAGCACGCCGATCGAGCCGTCGGCGAGCGCGCGCACGAGGCGCTTCGAGGTCGCGGTGAATGAATCGACGGACGGCTCCGGCCGTTCGCGCGCGGTCCAGATCAGACCGGCAATTCCGAGCGCACCCAAGAGATAGAAGATCGCGGGCGGGAAATACGACAGGAACGTCTGCGCGGGCACCTCCAGAAGCTCCCTCGGCACGAGGCCGAGGATGGCCGCCCCGAACGACGTTCCGGTCTTGAGGTCGAACAACATGACCAGCGTCACGCCCGCGATCGCGACGATCAGCAGCGGAATAAGCAACGGGCGCGGGGCGAAGGTGGTCTCCGGCGCCATCGCGCTGAACAGGAAGCACAGCAGCGTCGAGTAGAACACCGCGAGCATCGGCGAATAGCCGATCACCATGAACACGATGACGGCGATCAGCGAGGTGAAGTGGAAGCCGTAACGTTTCGTCATCTGCCACAGCGACAGCGAGGTGTCATAGGGCACGGTGTGGGCGCCGAAGCGCTTGGCGTCGAGCTCGACCATGAACAGAAGCGACAGGTAATAGAGACAGGTCGGGATCGTCGCCATCCAGATCACGTCGAGATAGCTGATCTTCAGGAACTCGGCGATCAGGAACGCGGCGGCGCCGAGCACCGGCGGCGAGAGGATCGCGCCGAGCCCGCCGGCGGCGAGCAGCCCGCCGGCGGCGTTCTTCTCGAAGCCGGCGCGCGCCATCATCGGATAGGCGACCGCGCCGATCGTCACCGTGGTGGCGACGCCAGAGCCCGACGGCCCGCCGAGCAGGAAGGAGGAGAGCACCACGGTGCGTCCGGCGCTGTTCGGCTTGCCGCCCATCAGCGCCATGGAGAAGTCGATGAAGAATTTGCCCGCGCCCGAATGCTGCAGGAAGGCGCCGTAGATCGTGAACATGATGATGAGACTCGACGACACGTCGACCGCGACGCCAAAAATGCCTTCGAGCGTGATGAAGAGGTGGCCGACGAGGCGCGAGAGATCGTAGCCGCGGTGGGTCCAGGGCGGCGGCAGGTGGGGCCCAAGCAATGCATAGGCGATGAAGCCGATGGCGACGACCGGCATGATCCAGCCCGAGGTGCGCCGCGTCGCTTCGAGCAGCAGCACGATGAAGATGACGCCGAGCACGACGTCGTAGCGGTCCGGTGTCGTGGCGCGGTCGGTGAAGTCCTCGCCGCCCCACAGCGCATAGGCGAGGATCGCGACCGAGGCGGCGGCCGCGATCACGTCCCACCAGCGGATGTGGTTGCGGAAGGCGGCGCTGAGCGGGAAGAGCAGGAAGCACAGCACCATCACGAAGGCGACGTGGGTGTAGCGCAGCGGTTGCGTCGGCACGACGTCATAGGCGGCGTAGAGGTGAAAGAGGCTCATCGCGATCGCGATGGCGGTGACGATCAGGCCGGTCCAACCGGCGAGGCGGTT